>Ga0302324_100007943_pt1 | contig 22468 bp, 16 predicted proteins | sample Palsa_T0_1_FD_201949 | JGI IMG/M metagenome (GOLD analysis project Ga0302324, IMG submission 201949) | Peat permafrost microbial communities from Stordalen Mire near Abisko, Sweden - Palsa_T0_1 | ecosystem: Environmental > Terrestrial > Soil > Palsa > Peat permafrost | place: Sweden: Abisko...
CGGCCCGATCCCGGGTCGCGAGACGATCGGCCGGCCCGGAACGGCCGCGATCCCTGAGCGGATGGCGACGAACACCCACCGCTCACGCCAGCCGCTCGCCAGACCCTTTGCGCGACGGCCTCACGTGGTTTCGACAGCGCGGGCATTCGATGCGAGCGCCGTTCTCGCCCAGATCAACAGCTCTGAGATGCGCGGGTCGGACGACGACGAGACGTCTCGGGTCATCCCCGCTGGGACGCCCACGGCAAATCCGGCTTGGGCGGCGCACGCGAGCGCGAAGCTCGCCGGCGCCGATGGCTATGACGGACTCGCGCCGGTCCAGAGCCTGATCGTGCCGCTGCTCGACCACGAGCCCAGCGCCGATGAGATCCGCCGGATCCAGGCGCAGGCCAACCAGCGCGAGTGCCTGTCGCTCGTCGACCAGCAGGAGCAGCTGCGCGACTGCTGGGAAGCCCGCGCCGGGCTACCGGAGCCCGACCGGATCGCCGCCGTCTGCGCCGACCTCGGGATCTCGGCCAAGCGCGCGCACAACCTGCGCCGCCAGCTCGCGCTCCCCGATCGGATCCGGACCCGCGTCGCCGAGCGCCCAGCCGGCGAGCAGATCTCGGTGACGATGGCCAACCGCCTCGCCGACATGCACGAGATCGCACCCCAGCTCACCGAAGCTGTCGCAAGGCGGATCACCAGCACCGACCTGCACGACAAGGCGCTGCAAGACCTCGGGGCGTTCACAGCGCATATTGCGCATTTTGTTCGCAAATTGCGGAGATTTCCGTCGAGCAGACGCGTCGTAACACTCAAGTTGTTGGCTGATCCTGCCGATAGCAGCCTAAAGCGCGGCGCGGCGCGGCGCGGGCACGGCGCCCGGTGACGGTTTAGGCGCTCCTTTGCGGCCTCGACCGCTAGGCCCCGGTCGTGCCAGCACGCCGCGAGGAATGTTCGGGCAGTGGAATCAGGGTCTGCTCGCCAGATGACTCACGCAGGCTATGGTCGGAAGCGCCAACGAGGTGGGAGTGAGGATGGCCTTTAAAGTCGGTAAGCGCGTGGTCGCCGAGTCCGAATCAACGGGTCGTCGACCCCGCTCGGGTGTCGTGGAGGAGGTAGTACGCGGCGATCCCTCGCCTCGTTATCGGATCCGCTGGGACGACGGCCACGAAAGCATCTACACGCCGTCAGCCGGGGCCCTACGAGCCGAACCGCGCTCGAGCCGACAACGCCAAGCCTCACCACGCAAACGCAAACGCAAGCCAACCTGACACGCAACGATCCACGCAGCGCACGGCGATGTCAGTGCGACTGCCGCAATCTGACCACGTCGAGGGCGGTCCACCGCAGTTGCCCACTGCCTCCCGACGGCTTCAACGGGATCGTCGTGCATCTGCCATAGCCAGCCCGGTACCGCCGTCGCTGGCGCTCGACGAACCCGCTCGAGCGCCCACTCGGGCCTAACCGTCCTCAGTTCCTGACGACCAACGACGCGTCGAGCCGGCTAGAAGCCACAGCCTGGGGCCGACTCCGATGGCGGCAATCGTCGCGTACGGGGCGTCGGGAGAAAGTGGGGCCCGCAGCGGTTTGGCCGACGCCGCGGCCCCCAGTGCGCCGAAGCGAGTGTCTTCGACGTCCGGCAGCCCATTCGTTGCAGATCCCTGGACCATCGGTCAGCGCACGTGGTGGAGAGTCGGCGCCGACGCCGTGCTCAGGCTGGCCGGCGACCTCGCCTGTGCGTCACACGGACCGAGAACGTTCTGCGAACGCTTGGTATCCAGACTGGAGCGGGACGGTCGGAACCGGGCCCTCCTCGAATGAGCTCGCCCGGTTCGCGGCAGGTGTTGGCATGGCCGGCGTAGGCGCGATCGGCAACCGCTGCGGCCTCGGCGACCCGGCCGGTGACTGGCGCTTTCGAGGTCGAGTCGCCGTGAGATCACCTGCCGACCCGTTCTCGGGCGCGCACAACGGCTTGCGCCGTCGATGCCGCGTGACTGAGAAACGTGCTCAGCTGGTGCGAGCGCGCGTCCGGCGCGGGGCGGCCTTCGCGTCGCCTTTCCGTTCAGGTGACTGCCCGCCGCCGAACACGGCATATGACGAAGGCGGCGTCTCAGGCGGGATGCCAACCGAACAGCCCGAGGGCGACACACCTCGTTTGGGCGCTGGATCAGGCCTGAGTGGGACGCATGACGACGGACAAAGTTGAGACGATGCCACCATGCTCGCCAAGCTCGACCACTGCGTGATCCACGTCACCGATTGGGAGCGATCGAACGCCTTCTACCGCGACGTACTCGGAGCGGAGCTGATCGACCAAGGCAGTGGCACGTGGGCCTATCGATTCGGGACCGAGCAGCTCAACGTGCACGGCCCGGGAGCACACCCAGATCCGGTCGCTCTGATCCCCGTGGCGCCTGGCAACAGCGACCTCTGCTTCGAATGGCCAGGGCCGATCGAGGACGCCTCAGCGCACCTCCGAGAGCACGACATCGAAATCGAGCAGGGACCGGTGTCGCGAAACGGCGCCAGGGGTCCAGGCATGAGCCTCTACTTCCGCGACCCGGACGGAAGCCTCCTTGAGTTCATCTCCTACTCCTCATAAGCCGAACGCTGACTGCGACGGGCGATGCAGCGTGCGACGCGTCGGTTTGCACCGTGAGCGGGCCGCCGGACCACGTTGCTCGGCTCCGGCTGGCGCTTAGACCGGCAGCGGCGGCGAAACCCAGTCGGGCGTGCGGCCGTCGCTGCCGTAGCGGTCGCCCTGCACTTCGATCGACAGCGCGTCAAGCCGCTCCTGGTCCTCCGCGGTCAACGTGAGGCTGGGCGCCAGCGCGTTGTCCTCCACGTACGCGGCCCGTTTGGTGCCCGGGATTGGGACGATCCATGGTCGGCGGCCGAGCAGCCATGCCAGCGCCACCTGACTCAGAGTGCAGCGGTGCTCCTCGGCGATCTCCCTGACGATCCGGGCGAGCCGCGCGTTGGCCGACCGGTGTTCAGGACCCACTCGGGGGAAGCGGTCCCCGCAGCGAAAGTCGCCCTCGTCGAGCTGGCTGTCGGCGGTGAGGCTCCCGGCCAGCAATCCACGCAGCAGCGGTGAGAACGGCAGAAAGCCCATCCCTAGCTCCTCACACACACCGAGCACCTCGCTCTCCACCCCACGCTCCAGCAGCGAATACTCGCTCTGCAGGCTGGAGATGGGATGCACCGCGGCGGCCCGTCGCAGGTCGGGCGCGAGGGCCTCCGAGAGGCCTAGGTAGCGGACCTTGCCCCCCTGGACGAGCTGGGCCATCGCCCCGACGGTCTCCTCGATCGGCGTGTCAGGATCGACGCGATGCTGCTGATAGAGATCGATCGTGTCGACTCCGAGCCGTGTGAGGCTGGCCTCGCAGGCCTCGCGGACGTACTCCGGGCTACCGTTGATCCCGGCGGGGCGACCCTGGGAACCACGGACGTTGCCGAACTTGGTCGCCAACACGACCTCGTCGCGCCGACCGCGGATCGCTCGACCCACGAGCTGCTCGTTGTGGCCGTCGCCGTAGACGTCGGCCGTGTCAAGCAAGGTGATCCCGAGGTCCAGCGCCCGATGGATCGCCGCAATCCCGTCCGCGTCGGTGGTGTTGCCATAGACGCCGGACATGGGCATGCAGCCCAAACCAATCGCCGACACCGTCGGACCAACGCGACCGAGTTGCCGAACCTCCATCAGAGCTCCTCGCTTTCTCGAGCAGCGATAAGACCTGCGCCGGGGTCTGAGGCTAACAGCGGCCGCGGGCCGGCAGGGGACGCCAGCGCTCAATGACGGCCGACTCTCACCCACCAATGGGCTCGGGTCGCCTGGTTCTCGCCACGGCAGCCACGAGTACCAGACTGCCCCTTTCCTGCCGGAGGCGGCCACGCGACCAGCGAGCAATCGCAGATCCCGACCCCCGTGCTGGACGGGTCAGGTCGAGGGCGATCGCCCTATTCGAGCGTGTCGGATGGGATCGACCACCGTCCGCTCAACAGGTCCACTGAGCGGAGTCGGCCCCAGCGGCGAGCGCGTCGCAATACCTAACGACTACCGGACGCCAGCGAGAGCCGCGTCGACTGCTCCACGTCGATTACCTCCACCGCGCCGCTGGAGGTGTGCAACGTCGGGCTCTCACGTTGGTCTCATTCCCGGAGCGGACGCTGGCACAACGCCGCCCATCGAACACGGGGAGCTGTCTGCCTGCGGCAAACATGGCGCGGGCCAGGTGCTCGCTCAGCCCCAGGCCAGCTCAGGCTGGGTTCGAGTTCGGCTCGCGATCTGCTGACGGTTGACGGCGGGGCCGTGCTCGGCGTAGTGTCGCTCGGGTCGATCGAGTGAGAGGAGTCGGGCCGTGGAGCTTGAGAAGAAGGGCTTCGCATCACCGGATGAGGTTCGGCCGATGGCTGACAAAGGTCGCGTCGAGCTGGTGAGGATCGGAGACGGCGTTGTCGGCAGGGCCACGTTTGAGCCGGGCTGGCGCTGGTCTGATCACGTCAAGCCCATCGCCGGCACCGATAGCTGTCAAGCGGCGCATTTCGGCTACGTCGTTTCCGGCCGGCAGAGGGTGCGCATGGACGACGGCACTGAACTCGAGTTTGGCGCTGGGGATGTCGTCGCGATTCCGCCTGGGCACGACGGCTGGGTGGTTGGCGACGAGCCGTGCGTGGTGATCGACTTCGCGGGCATGGCGCACTACGCCGAGTCGCACTAGGCTCCCTGACCTCAAGCGGCAGGCCCCACCGCCGACGCCTGCACCGCCGCCCCAGCGTGGCGCGCGAGCACGCGCGAGACGGACACTCAGCCGTCCCGGCCTGCCCGAAAGAGAACCCGGAGCGACCAGCATCGACAGCCCGCGAGTCCTGATCGCAGCGAGGGCGAACCAAATGTCACTCACCCAGCCCAAATCATGGGCAGTCTCAGGATGTGTGTCGCTCAGCGTCGTGCGAACAGTTTGGGCCTTACGCTGACGCGCCGGCCGTGGCTGCGCGGCATCAGATCGTGAGTCGTGCTGACTGCTGGGTTCGGTCAGGAAGCCGTGATGGTGGCAGAGGGCTTTTGCCGACTGTTGCGCCCGTCATCGCTGGCATTGAGTGCGAAGGTCGCGTCGATCGTCGCATGGGCTTCGTACTTCTCGACGTCGATCAGCATCTCGGGGCTGCCGGCTGCGGCCGAGAGCCTGCGGATCCGAGATGGGCGGCCGGTCCGCCCTTGTCGGGCTCGACCAGGCAAATCAGGCCGTCGAGGGTCACGCCGACGCCGGCAGCGTCAGCCTGGGCCTTGCTTCTGGCTTCAGCGACTACCCATCTGGCCGCCTCCAAACGAGCCGGGTTATCCGGCGTAACGAACCATTGCGGGCCGTCGATGCTGGCCTGGAGGTCCTCTCCCTGCCGATCATCTCGGGATCGGCAAGGTGCACCGCGATCCGTGCCGCTGCGCGACGCCGAGGCCGTGATTGCCACGCGTCGGAGGATCGAACCCCTCCGCGACCGACACACCCAGCGTCGAGCGATCCCGCTCCTGCACCGCCTGCTCATCTACCGGCGCGCCGAACGCCGTGGCCCGCTGGGCAGCACCCCCAGCGCCTCCTCGAAAGCGCTCAACGTGATCCGCAAGATCATGACATCAGGTTCGATACGAACCGTGGCTTGACCGCCGAGAGTGACCGTGGGCCGCGGTGGCGCACCCTCTCGATCGGGCAATCGACAGACAAGATCTCCATAGTCGCAGATGCCGCGACACCCGCCGAACCCGTGGCGGTCCGCCGAACCCAGCGCAGTCTCGCCGTAGAGTCCTTCGATCTGCCCGCGAAAGTCGTCGCGGCTGGCTTGCGTGATCACGAACACGCGCGCGGTGTGGGACCCGACCGCGAGCTCGGCTGGGCGATCGACCAGCCGCGTCGTGCGGATCTCCCGCTCGGTGGTGGTGTCGATGATCACCAGCCGATTTGGCATTGCGGCGATGACGTACAGGCGCCTGCCTTGTGGGGCGACGGCGAGCGCTCGGGATCCGGTCCCGACCGGGATCGTGCCGATCGGCCGGTCGCTTGTCGTGTCGAGCACTGTGACCGACGGATTGGACAGACTAAGCACCTAGGCGCGCTGGCCACTGGGCCGCAGCGCGGTCGGCGTCATGTCGGCCTGGGCGGCGGAGACGACCGACGGGGCGCCGCAGAGCGCTGCCGTCACTGCGGCCAGCCAGGCCGGCGCGCTCCGGCGGGATCTGCGGCGCCCGGCCATCAGTCCGTCCCTCGCAGCAGGGCCTGACGTGACTCAGCTCTGTGTTCGGGACTGGAGAAGCGGAGTGTCACGCCGACCGGCAGTCCGTCCTGGACCATCTGGGGGTAGTCAGCCACTAAGCCCGATTCGGCGAGGCTCGGCGGCTGCTGCGAGTCCGCGTTCCAGCTCAGCGAGAGGCCGTCCGCGGCGCTGGTCAGCGCGCCAGCGCGCTGCACGATGACGTTCTGATTGCGGTCCTCGGTGCTGGTGACGCGAGCGAGGCTGACCGACGTGTAGTCGATCCGGCGCTCGCCGCTTGGCGCAGCGGCGCTCCGCGGCTGGTTGCCGTCAAACGCGACCCCCGAGAATGTCACAAGGTAGCCCAGCGCGGGACGGGGGACGGCGGCGCGAAGGTCAGCCGGGAGCGGAACGAGCATTGTGATCTCGTGGCGGTCGGGGTCGAACACCGCGCTCGCGGGCAGGCTCAGTCCGCGGCTGGGGGCATAGGCGGTGCGCTTCCACACGTTGCCGGACACCGCCCGGTGGTCAACCGAAACGTATGCGGCAGGCTGCACGAACACGCGGTCCTGCGGACCGATCGCCGGCTGGGGCTCCCCTGGGGCGGGCGCGGGCGCGGCCCGCCAGTCGTCTGACCCCCAGCTGACGGGGATCCCGAGGAAGCGGCCCTCGAAGCGGCCGGTGGGGGGGTTGAAGGCGACGTTGATGCCGTCCGCGCAGTCGTGCCAGAAGACCATGTTGATGCAACCGCCGGCGCGGGCGTGCCCGTCGCGGATCCAGAACCGCGGGGTGCTGAGCCCGAGCTGCAAAGAGGCGCCCAGCGACCCCTCGAAGTGCACCGAGGCGAGGTAGATGCCGACCTCGCTGCGCGGGATCGCCAGATCGAAGTCGAACCGCTGTGGCAGTGACACGGTCAGGTTGAGCTCGCGGCGCAGCGGTCCCACGTTGATCGCGCCGCAGAGGCGCAGCAGCAGCTGGCGGTCACCGTGGGTGGCGAGCTGCCCGATGTTGCAGCCGCGTTCGCCGTTGAGGCTGACCCCATCGGGCGCGTAAGCGAACAGCACGCCAGCGTTCAGGGCGGCGGGCCCCAAGCCGGCGTGGTACTCCCACGCTCCGGCTGCGGTGGCGAGGTTGCCGTCCCGGTAGGAGAAGATCAGCCCGACGCTCGTGCCCAGCACGGTCGTCTGCGCTGTGACGCCCGCGCTTTGGGCCGTCCAGGTCCCGTTGGCCTGCCGCTGGAAGCGCAGGGCCGCGTCGATCGTGCCCTCGGCGAACGTCAGACCGGCCAGGCGCAGGCGGCCCTGGCCTCTCAGGGATGCGGTGACGCTGTCGCCGGTGGCGGTGAAGTGGCCGTCGACGTCGATGGTGGACTCGCCGACGTCCAGCCCGCCGCTGAAGCCCACGTCGACGTGCCGGGTCGTGGCGGCGGTGTCGATGTCGAGGTCCAGCGTGCTGTGGCGGAAGTGGACCGAGCCGGCGTCCAAGGCGCCGATTCGGACCTTCGTCTGCAGGGCGAAGGCCTGGTGCGCGAGCCGCATCGCCGCGACGAACGTCACCGGCGCCGCGCCGACCTGGCCGTCGAAGCCGAGCCCGAACCCGGGCTCGATCTTCGTCTCGGGGGTCCCGGGCGCGGCGCCGCCGATCCGGCAGCCGGTCGGCGCGACGACGATCTGGGCGTAGCTGGCGCTGAGCGCTCCGAGCCGCAGGATCGCGGGGGCCTGGCTGGTGCCGCCGTCGGCCGGCGGGGGCGCTCCGAGCGCGATGTCGAGGCACGGAGCGGTCTGCGAGATGCTGAAGGCGAGCCTGGCGGGGACGCCCGTGCTCATGCCCAGCGAGTTGGTCCAGCTCTGGGGCAGCGTGGCGTCGGCGGAGATCCCGAAGGAGGTGCTCGCCCCGAGGGAGGCCGCGACCACCAGTTTGCGGACATCCAGTCCGGGCTGGCCGAAAGCGTTGGTGACGGTGCCGTTGGCGACCGCGGGATCGTTGGTGTCCACTCCGGCCGAGATGGTTATGGACGGCGTCCCGAGGTTGACGCCGGCGGCCACGAACAGCGGCGTGCTCGACGCGGCGATGTTCTTGGACGGGTTGGCGGGGGTCAGCAGTGCGCCGTGGGCGGCGAGTCCGAGCCGCAGGCTGTCGGAGGACCCCAACGCGAACGCCAGCTGCGCGGAGGTGACCCGCAGCCGCGCCTCCTGCGCGTGCGCGGCGTCACCGATCAGGTAGACCGGCTGGGCGAAGCTGAACGTCGCGGTCCCGTCAAGCGTGAATGCGCCGTCGCTGCGGGCGATCGTGAGCGCCAGTTCGTTGCGGCCGCCGAGCACGTTGCGCAGCCGCTGGGGCAGCTCATCGGGCGCGAAGTTCAGCTCTCCGGTGACGCGCAGCTGGTTAGCCGTGACGGCGACGGTCCGGCCGGCGAGCGTGACCTGCGCGTCCCGCGTGGCGTACAGCAGGCGGGCGTTATCGATCAACGAGCGCTGACCGGCGCCAGAGGGCAGGCCCTCGGGATCGAAGTCGCCGAACGTCCCGGCGATGCAGTACCCCGCAGAGGTCAGCTCAGCCATCGCGCTGAACCGCTGGCCGAGGATCCGGCCGTTGCCGGTGACCGAGAACGAGAGCTCCTGATCTGAGTCAAAGCTCGCGGCGGGCGTGGTGGGCGGGCTCGTCGCGCTGAGCGGGGACGCCTCGCCGGTGACCCGGCACCACTGCGCCCCCTGGTTGCTCAGCCGCAGCTGCACGTCGGACAGCGACAGGGCGCCCGGGCCGAAGCTGGCGATCCGCGCGCCGGCCGAGAACCGCAGCGCGAACGTGGACAGGTTGAGCGACGCCTCGCCCTCCCACGCGACCGTCTGGTCCAGCACGAGCGCACGGCCGGTGACCGCCATGGCCAAGCGCACGGCGCTCGTCTGGCAGCCGTCCGCTGGCTCAGGACAAATGTTGGTCAGATGGCCATCGACGTGAACGTCTGAGAGCTGCGGCGAGGGACTCCAGCCGATAACCGAGCCGGCGAGGTCGACCGAGAACATGTCAGCCCCGGGGTCGTCGCCCCCCTCGCCGGCCACCGGCTCGGCCGGCGCGCGCTCGATCAGGCCGTGGACCCCGGTCAGCGTCACCCCGTCGACCAGCGTGGCCGCGTCGGCCTGGGTGACCTCGAGCTTCCACTGCGAGCTCGAAACGAAGGCCCCCGAGACCTTCGCTCGGAACGGCTCGCGTTTGGTCTGCACCAGGACCTCGCCGGCGACGGAGATCCCCGCGGCGTCCCAGCTCGCGGTGGCGTTGGACAGCAGCAGGCCGGCCGCCAGCGCGATTGCCGCGTCGCGCCCGCTGGAGAGCTGCACCGAGCCGGTCAGCTTGACGCCGTCCGGTCCCGGGGTCGCGCTCACGCTGCCCTGGCCCGACAGTCCGACCGCGTCCCGGCCGACGCCGTTCAACACCGCAACATCCTCGGCGGTGACCGAGACGGCAGTCGTCCCATCGGCCTGATAGCTGCCATCGAGCGTCACCTCGCCGCTCTGGTCCGCGGGCGCCCGAGCCAGGCTGCGCACGGCGAACGCGCCGGTCAACGGCTCGTAGGTGAACGTGCTCTGATCGAGCGGGAACGTCCAGCCGGCGGGGAGTGGCAGCAGCTCGATGCCGTCGTCGAGGTCGATCCTGGCGCGCAGCGCTCCCCAGCCAGAGGCGGTCAGATCGGCTCCCCAGGCGCCCTCAGCACCGGGTTCGACGCGAATCCGCTTCGGCAGCAGGTCGGTCCACCCGGCGGGACGCTCCAGCCATCCCGAGCTGAGCTCCACGCCACTCGCGGTGACGGCGCCGGCGACGTCGGTGAAGCGAGCGGCGCCGGCCGTCAGCGACCCGGCGGTGAACGACACCGCGGCGCCCGGACCGTCGCAGCCCCGCCCCGACACGATGGCGTTGCCCAGCGCTATGTCGCTGCCGTCGGGGAGGTGAACCGGCGCGGCGCCAGTGCCGGCGCTCGGGTCTCCCGCCGAGGCGGCCGTCCACAGCCCGCAGAACGGGCCCGAGGTCTCGTCCGCCCCACGGGCCCGCGCCCGTGCTCTGATCGGACCGGGGGTGACGTGGATCGTGGCCGTGTCGCTTACCGGCTGACCGGACACGGTGGCGCGCACCCGCAGTACCAGCATCCCGGGACGACGCGGCGCGCGGAACACAAGCGAGGCGAGGCGTATCGCGCGGCCTGTCAGCAGGCCGCGCGGGCCGCGCAGTTCTGTCCAGCGCGGCGCGCTCAGACGGCCTCCCTGCGCCACCGCGCGCAGCCGCGCGAGCTGACCGGCGCGTGGCCCCTGCAGCGCGGAGCCGGCGAGCTCGAGCCCGCGGGTGACCGCGTGCCGCGTCATGTATCCCGATGTCCGCGTCGGGGCCAGCCCGCGCGTTCGGATGCGCCGCGGCGAGGGCAGCGCCACGGTGCTCTGAGGACGGACGGTGACCGTGGTGATGGAGCTCGCGGCGCCGCGCCAGCTGCGGGCGATCACAGCGAAACGCAGCCGCGTCGCGCGCCTGACCGCCGGAACGCGCGCCTGGGCGGTGATCACCGGCCCGCTGGCGCGTCCAGCGGTCACGGTCAGCCACGTGACCCGGCGACAACCAGGCCGGCGGCACAGCTGACGCCAGCGATACGCAACGGGGAGCCCCGCGGCCGAGCGGCCGAGGCGGGCGCTGAGCAGGATCGGCCCCGCGCCAACCCCGGACACAGGGCTCAGGACCGTGCCCGCGGCGCTGGTGGCGCGCACGGTCATCGGCCGGCGCACCCGGAAGCGCGCCGTGTCGGCGCTGGTGTACCGCCGCGCGCCCTGCCTCCAGGAGGCGCGGATATCGATCGAGGCCGGTCCGGAGCCCTGGGCGCGCAGACCGACCGCGATCACGCCGAGCGTGCCGCGGACGGCGGGAGCCGTGGCGCGACAGCTCACCGTCTGGTCGCGACGCGAGCAGGCCCAGCCGAGTGCGCTCACCGCGTCGGGCCGGTATTGACGGGGCACCGCGAGTTCGACGCTCGCGTCGCCGATCGGCACCGGACGGTCGACCTGGCGTTGCAGCGAGACGGTGAGCACGCCGCCCCCTCCCGCCCGCAGCCGCAGGTCACCCTCGGCGCCGACCCCGAGCGCGCCGACCAGGGCATTGCGCCTGGCGGCCTGGTCGACGGCGCCAGCCTGACGGCGCTGGGTGGAGAACGCCGCCCGGCGCGAGACGTCACCCAGCGGAGCGAGGGGATCCTCCGCCGCGGCGACCGTGCCGACGCTCGTCGACGCCGCGACCGAGGCAACCGAGGAGGTCGGGCGCGCGGGCGCTGATCCCCACGCCGTGTTCCCAGCGATCAGCAGCGCCGCGATCGCCGCCGCGTAGATCTTTGCCGCGGCGCTACGCGCGGACCGGTGACGGCGCCTACCTCCCACCTCGGCTCCCTGTCAGTCGCACCTGGGCTCTCCCTGCCCCTAAGCCGGAGAGGATCGCTTGGGGCGGTGCGCGAGCGCGGTGACGGCACCGGCCTGCCGACACCCGCGGACGTTCACCGAGAGCGTCCGCCGAGCCTGACCGGCGGGCCTGGCCCTCAAGCTGCGCGCGGCGACGAGGATCCCTAGTGAGTAGGAGCCGTGGGACAGGCCGTGCAGGCTCACCATGACCCGCCAGCCCCGGTGAGAACCGCGACGAACTCGGTGACCGCGCGCGTCGACGATCACCGCCGACACGATCCGCGTGGCGCCCGCCCGCAGGCGCCGGGGAACGATGACCGTCAGGCTGGAACGGACGCCACAAGCCTGCGCCGCGGGCTGGTGCTGCTTTCCGGGCGTGGGAGGTGTCCCAGGTCCCGGAAGAGCACCTGGGCTGGTTGGCTCGGGCAGTGGCGGGGTGGCAATCGGCACCGCCGGCCGCGGTGGTGGCGGCGGTGGTGGGGAAGGCTCGGGAGTGGTCGTCACGTCGATCGGAACAGATGCGGTGACGCCCGTGTAGTCGCGCTCCGCGCGGGGCGTGAACGTCACCGTCAGCGGCTGGCCTGCCCCCACCGCCAGCACGGTTCCCGCGGGCGGCGTGTACCGGAACGTTCCGGGCACCGATGCCTCGGCGTCGAGCCGTCCGAAGGAGAGCGGCGTGCCGTGCTCGATCGGCGTGGGCACCTGCCATTCCAGCGTCGGAACGGCCTTGACGACCGTCAACGTCGCCGGCCGGGTGGTCACGTCGCCCGTGCGGTGGGTGAACACCGCACGATACTCCGAGCCGGATTGGGCTCCCGAACGCACGAACGCGTACGGCGGCGACGTCGCTCCCGCTACGGCGTTCCACGTGGCTCCACCGTCGCGACTAACCTGCCACTGCACGTCAGGGTCGGGATCACCGCTCGTCTGTGCGCGTAGGCGAGCCTCCGCGCCGTAGAGCAGCGATTGGTTGGCCGGCTCGATCACGATCCGAGGAGGGGTGACGGGCTGAACGCGACCGCGTCCGGCAAGTGCCCGATCTGGACCTCGCCGACGATCCGGTCGGTAGCGGTGCTCAACACTTCGACCGCCCGCGAGCCGCTCCTTGTCAGATACAGCTCGCGGCCGTCGGGACTGGCCGCCATCGCGGCCAGGTCGCCACCGACGTGGACGCTGCGGAGCACCCGGTCGGTGGCGGTGTCGACGACGGCGACCTCCTCGCTCTGCTCCCCCACGTACAGGCTCCGCCCGTCCGGCGCGACGGCGAGCGCCCGCGGCGACCCGCCGAGGTGGATCGTCGCGATCGGCTCATCGCGGGTGGCGTCGAGCACCGAAATGGTGTCCGATCGCTCGTTAGCGACATACACCCTCCGGCCTTCGGGGCTGACCTGCACCGCGACGGGATCCGCTCCGACCGGGATCCTGGACATGACTTCCCGCGTCCCCGTGTCGATCACCGACACCGCACGGTTCTCGGCGACATAGGCCAGATAGCCGACGGCGGGCGCGCGCCGTGCCGCGGGACCGCCGGCAGCAACCCCTCCACCAGCACGCTCACCACCCACAACAGACCAGCAAGCCGGAGCCTCAGAAGACGAATCCACCACAGGACCATCGCTGCTCTATCGGCAGTTCGAACACGCTCCTTTAGCCGCCGCGACCGGCATCAACGCGATCACGGGGGCAAGCGCACCATTGAAGCCACCGATAGATCCGGCAACGCGCGACCACCAACGCCTCTCCTTCGAGCGCCCCTAACGTTCGCTCGCCGTGGGCGCGGCAGCCCTGGCGCCGGGGTAGCCATCGCTCTCGCTGTCACTCAGGGACGAAGCGAGCGACCGGCCCCGCCCCCCGACCCCGCATCTGGACGCCGTCTTGAACGCGGTCAGACGAACACCTCCGGGCAACGCATCACCACCTCCAAAACCCGGATGCGTTCCCATCGCCGCCGACGCCGAGTTCCCGTCAAACGCTCAGACAGAACTCACCGACGCGCTCGTGGCGGCCCTCGTCATTGCAAAGCCGCAACCGCCAAGCGGGCGCGCAGTCTCATCAAGCCAACTCTCCGTCCCGCGGCTCGTCACCAGGGAGCGAAGCGTCCGCAGCGGATCCCAGCCGGCAGACGCTTGGACTGACGCCTCCCGCCGCCCGGCCGCGCGTCTCACGTACATCGACAACCGGACGTTGCGTAAGGCCTGTATGGACGTCGCGCTCGGGTCGGGAATGCGTCGCAGATGCGGGAGAGGGGACGCCGATGAACCCGCCCGGGGCCTTCCCGCTCGGCGACAGGTCTCAGCGGGAAGAACGCGGGCAATACCAGATCCGGTCACCGGCAGCGCGGCAGCGTGACTGTGCAGATCTTCGCGGTTGCGCGCGCAGAGCCCGGATGCCCAGCGTTTGCTGGCCGCTATGGGGTCCGTCTAGGGTGCGGATCCGCTGGGATCGCAGCCTTGCGGGTCATTGGTCAGCGGCCCTTGGCGATCAGCCGGATCGAGCTTGACTGCCGGCACCCGCTGATGTCGGCGCGTAGTGTTCGCGATGCCGGACGCGAGCCATGGGGGCCGGCTCGGGTGGTCGTGCCTCGGATGAGGATGCGCAGCGAGTAGCTGCCGCCCGACAGGCCGCGCAGGCTCGCGGTCACGCGCCAGCCTCGGTGTGAGGCGCGTCGGACCTGGCGGCCGCGTGCGTTGACGACCACGGCGGACGCGATCTGCGTCGCGCGGGGGCGCAGTCGGCTAGGGACAGTAACGACGAGCCTGGAGTTGACTGCGCACACCTTGGGGGCGGCAGGTTTCGTCGGCCCGGGGGGCAGCGGCGTGGGGTTCGTCGGCCCAAGCGGCTCTGGTGTGGGGATCACCGGTGCCGGCGGTGGGGGCGGGGGCGGGGGTTGTGGAGGTTCGGGAGCAGTGGTCACGTCGATCGGCACGCTCGTGGTGACGCTCATGTAGTTCTCGCCGTCCTGGGGGGTGAAGGTCACCGACAGCTTCTGGCGTGTGCCGACGGCGAGCACGGTTCCGGCCAGCGGGGTGTAGTCAAAGGTGCCGGGCACCGATGCTTCGGCGTCGAGCTCGTCTGGGGACAGCGGTTTGCCGTGCTCGATCGGGGTTGGGACTTGCCATTCCAGCGTGGGCACCGCCCTGAGGACCGTCAGCGTCGCTGGGCGGGTGGCGACGATTCCGCTGGGGTTTGTGAACTTGGCTCGGTATTCGTTGCCGGTTTGGGCTCCGGAGGGTACGAACGCGTGCCGGGGCTCGGTTGCGCCTGTGAGGTCGTGCCAGCTGTCCGCGCCGTCGCGACTGACCTGCCACTGCACAGCCGGTGTGGGGTCGCCGGTGGCCTGGGCGTAGAGGCGCGCCTCGCCCCCGTAGACGAGGGATTGGTTGGTCGGCTCGGTCACGACGCGCGGCGCCGCCACCGGACTGAACGCCACCGTATACGGCGACGGTCCGGCGGGGATCTCGAAGGAGAGCTGGTCGGTGGCGGTGTCGAGGACCTTGACCTGATCCGAGTCTCTCACGGTCACATATACCTCGCGTCCGTTGGGACTGACGGCGAACGACTTGATGGAGCTGCCGAAATGCACAGTTCGCAGAATGCGGTCGGTGGCGGTGTCGATCACGTCGAGCCCATGTTCGCCGGCGACGTATGCCCGGGCACGGTCCGGCGAGAGGGCTATCAATTTGGTTTGACCGTAGCCTGCGGCAATCACGCCCGTGACGTTGCCGGTCACGGTGTCGACAACGTTGACGCCAAGGTGCGCGGCGGTGACGACGAAGGCTTTGGTGTCCGTAGGCGCCGCTATTGCGTACGCGCCCTCATCGATCGGAGTGGCGCGCACTACCGAGTTGTCGGCCACGTCGATTGTCGTGACGCTGCCGAGATGGGTCTCAAAAAAATGGCGGAAGACCGGAACCATCCCTGACCGCATGGCGCTGGCCGCCGCTACGTAGAGGCGCGTGCCGTCAGGGTTGAAGGTCAGCCCAAAGGCTGGTCGGTCGACCTCGATCGTCTTGACGACGGCGTCGGTGGTGGTGTTGAGAATCGTAACCTGATGACGTCCCGCGACGTATAGGCTCCGCCCGTCGGGGCTGACGGCGAGCGCGCGGGGTGCGATATCGAGATGGATGGTGGCGGTCACCTCATCGGTCGCTGTGTCGATCACCGAGATCGTGTTGGCCCGCCCGGCGACGTACACGCGGTTGCCGTCGGGGCTGACCTGCACAGCGTCGGGAAACGGGCCGACGGGGACTCGGGCTACGACCTCTCGGGTCGCCGGGTCGATGACGGCCACCGACCGCGACCCCGGATCGGTGACGTAGGCCAGATAGTCGGCAGCGGGCAAGCGGTGCGCCAAGGCAACCCCCGGCAGAGACGCGCTCGCCAGCAGGACGGCCGCCAGGCCCAACAGCCCGCGCAAACCGACGCTTGAGTTGAGTAAGACCGTCATCGCGGGGGATCTTTTCGGCATGTGGGAAGGCTGTCGGCATATTGCAGCGTTCCCTTGAGCCGGCGCCGCTCGATGGGCAGTCTCCGACGCGCGCGTGCCAACCCCGGTTAACGCGAACGATCATCTGAAGCTAGTCGGCTATCGGCGCTCACAAGCACAAGCTTGAGCCGCGAGTGCGCGCAGAGACGTCACCGCGGCGTGGTCGGCGAGCTGGCGCGGCATCGTGCCCTCGTGGGTACCGATGACGTGGCGGTCTTGCTCGCGCAGCAGCCGCGTGAGACCGTGGCGGAGTTCCGCACCGCCATCGTCAGCTCGGCGATCGACGAGCCGTCGAGCATGTGCAGCATCGATGGTTGGTCCAGATGCCACCAAACGGCACGGAGCGCCTGACCGGCGTGATCGCTTGCGACAACGGCGGCCGCTGGCGATGGGGGCAGGGACGCGATGACCTCTGGCGCGTCGGCGTCGGGGAGTGCGCGGTCGTTGAGCGTGCTGGCGAGGCGTGGCATCTCGATCACGAACGTTCGGTCCTCATCGCCGGCGCGACGAACTCGGTACATCTCGCGACGGTATCTGACCGGCACGCGGCCGAAGGCGAGGCGTCAGGATCCAGCCTCGACCCGCGTCTCACCCGCCAACCTCTTACGGACAGGAATGAGAGATGCCGAATTGGCGAGAACCAGGGCGCCCTCACGTTGCCGGGGTCCATCTCTGCTTCGCGTTTGTGCTGGTGTGGCTGGGCGTTGCTTGCCTGGTGCCGACACCGAGCGGGAGAATCCCGGCGAGACGCGCCCCGATGTCTCTGGCAGTCCTCTGAGCGTAGGTGCGACACAGAACGGAGCGGATATGAGCAAGCTGAGACTCAGCATCACGATGTCGCTGGACGGCTATGTCGCAGGCCCTGATCAGAATGTGGAGAACCCGCTCGGCGAGGGTGGACTGGATCTGCATGAGTGGTTTTTCCCGCTCAAGGCGTTTCGCGAGATGCACGGCGAGGAGGGCGGCGACATGAATGCCAGCTCTGCGGTGGTCGAGCAGCGCTTGGCGAACATTGGTGCCACCGTCATAGGCCGCAACATGTTCGGGCCCGTCCGTGGTCCGTGGGTGGATGAGTCCTGGCGGGGCTGGTGGGGTGAGAATCCCCCGTTCCATCATCCGGTGTTCGTGCTCACGCACCACCCGCGCGAGCCGCTCGACATGCAGGGTGGCACCACCTTCCACTTCGTCAGCGACGGGATCGAGTCAGCGCTGAAGCGGGCGAAGGACGCCGCACAGGGACGCGACGTCTCGCTGCCCGGTGGTGCGTCGGTGGTCAACCAATATCTGGCCGCAGGGCTGGTTGACGAGATCGACATCTCAATCGCGCCACTGATCCTCGGTACCGGTGAGCGCCTATTCGCGCCACTCGACCGTGGGACGCTCAAGCTCAAGCAAATCCGGGCAGTAGATGCGCCCGGAGTCACACACATCAAGTACGAGCTCGGCTGACCTGCTTACTTGTCCCGCTCGGGGGTTGTCAAGCGTGAGTTTGTCAGTGGGTCAGGCGCTCGGGTGGTCGGGGGTGCGTGGGCGCGTTGGAGGGTTGGGGTGTGTCCGCGGACGCCCAGGCTTACTTCGGTCCTCGACCCGGGTTGGCTACCGGTGGTCGGGTACATGATGTGTGATGGGGCGTTCCGGCAGATGGTGTTGGGGCCGCTCATTCTTTCTAGGCCGTTCCCTTGGGGGGGTCGGCAGCAGGTCCGCCGGGAGCCGGCCGCGGTTCATCGGTTGATCTTTGGGCTTGCCGCGCAACGATTTGGGCCTCAGCTGGCGACTGGCTCCAGGGCTGGGTCGCCGAGCTCTGTGAGGATGTGGTAGCAACGCTTGAGCAGTTTGCGGGCCAAGGCGAGACACGCGCGGTTACCACCGATCCGCTCGGCGGCCTGCAGGTAATAGGCGCGGTCGGGGCTGGTCGGGAACCGTGCGCGTTGCGCGGCTTCATACAGCGCCCAGCGCAACGCCGGGGGTCCTAGGCGTGAGAGGTGCCCGGGAGCGCGGTGCTGATCGGATTGGTAGACCGTGATGTCCAGACCCGAATAGCGCACGACATCCCGCGAGTTGTCAAACCGGCGGGCGTCGCCGAGCTCGGCGAGGATCGTGACCGCGACCAGGCCGCCGACACCGTAGATCTGATCGATCAGCGCGCGACATCCGGTCTGCCTGCGCGCATCCGCGCGCAGATCCAGGTCGAACGGCACCAGTTGCAGGTCGAGCGCGTCGATGATCTCAAGCGAAATGGTGATCTGCTCCCGTGCCGCGGCCGATAGCGCCAGCCCGGCCATCCACGCGCGCTTCTCCAGGGACAGCAGGTCCCGGCGCTGCGGGATCCGGTGATAGAGCACCGGCTGCATCCGCTGCTGCCACTCGGTTCGCTGCTGAGAGAGCGTGTGCCGGCAGCGCACCCCGGGCGCGGAGATCGAGCAGATGCGCTGGCGGGATCCACGACTCCGGCAGCCGGCCGATCAGCAGCAGCCCGCGCAGATGCCGGGCGTCGGCCCAGTCGGTCTTCGCGCGCTGCTTCTTGCCCTTTAGCCCGCTCGTCTCTGCCGGCTCCGCGAGATGCACATCGACGCCGATTCGCTGGAGCTCCTCGACCACGAACCGCCAGCCCGTCGTCGCCTCCAACGCCACCTCGAGATCCTCGCCCGCGAACTGCTCCAAGAACTTCCGTACGCGGGCACGTCAAACAGATCGATGACGATCTCGCCCGCTGTCTCGGTTGCCCTCGCGGTGACGAGTGGTCCGTAGGCCTCGATGAGCTTGTGGAACGATCGGATCTCGCCGCGCTTCAGTTGCCGGTCGACTTCCGCTGCACGTCGGGCCCATGCTTCACGGTCAAGCTCCGACAGCGCCAGATATTGCCGGCGCCCCTCGAGGATCAACTGCGGCGTTCTCGGGCGTTGGCTCGCCTGCGTACGGTGGAGGTTCGACGCCGAGCGCCCGCCACGGCTCATTCGAATTGTCGTCGGTCATCTTCGGCGAGTCGAGCATGCGCGCCGATCCTGACACTCCCGCCTGGTCATGGCGCGGGCTGTCGTTGCGATCCCGCAGCCCGTGCGGCAGGATCGCGCCGATGAGCGAGTGGACGGTAGAAGCGGAAGTCCCGGCCGGCGAGCTCCGGGTCTGGCTCGATGACCTGCTCGACGATCGCGGGGCGCCGCCGGGTTGGGTACACGTGACGACCGCCCACGCGGCCATCGCTCTGCTCGATGGGGGCGATGTCGTCGAACTCTCGCTCGACCACGATCTCGGCGACGACGACGTCGCCGGCAAAGGAGTGGACGTCGTCGACCACATCGCGGAGCAGCAGATGGTCGCCGGCCGGGATCTGTGGCCTAGAGACGGCATCACGATCCACAGTGCCAACCCCGCCGGCCGCGACCAGATGGCGCGCACGATCCAGCGCTACGCCAGCGATCTGCACGTCGTCAAGCGGACGGTCTCCGCAACCGGCAAGCCCCGGTTCACCTTCGGCTAACTCCGGCAGCCGGACGAGCGCTGTCAGAAGGACAGCCGTCCTTCTGACGCGTGTATGGACCTCGTGTCACGATCGATCGGTGAGCCGTCCCGGCGGACGACCTCGAACAGCGTTGCTCCGAGGAGCACAACGCCGCCATACCTGCCCCACTCGCTGGAGAGCAGACCGAGCTTTCGGAACTTGAACGGAAGGATGGCGCGGTATTCGGGTTCTCGTCTGAGCGTGTCATCAGCGTCTCTGGGCAGGAGTGAGTGCGGCTAGCGCCGTGGGTCTGCTGGTCCTGAGCTGACCCCGCACAACAGCAGCCCGAACCCGAACCGACGGTAGGCCGTGTTGACGCGGCCGCGATGCACCGATTCAGCCGCTCACAACAGCACCATCCACGCCGAACGGCGGATCCGGGTTGGGCAGACCGTTGGATCAACGTCCGGGCGAGGGCTGTCCACTCTGCCTCGGGAACCCCGAAGACGCCAATTGCCCGTAGGCACACGTGGTGGGCCCCCGCGTCCAGATGCTGGCGTACCACGCGCGCGATGTCATCGGGACTGCCTTGGGGGACGACCGTATTCAGCAGCCGATCCGAGCCGCCGTTGACGAGCTCGTCATCGGCGAACCCAAGCCTCTGCAGGTTGCTTCTGTAGTTAGCGAGGCTGAGATAACTCTTGGCGTAGCCGCGGGCGGTATCCCTGGCCCGATCGGGATCCTCGTCGACCACGCACGCGACCTCGGGCGCGAGGAGCGGCGCGTCGCTCGAGCTGGCGGCGCGCGAAGGCCGTGTGCTCTGGCGGCACGAAGTAGGTGTGCGCACCGAGCGTTCGCTCGGCCGCGAGGTCGAGCAGCTTCGGTCCGAGGGCTGCGATACACATCTCGTTCCTCGGGATAGGGGTCGGCGCGCTCGTCAAGCCGAGGAAGTTGCGCATCGCCGTCACCGGTTTGGTGTAGGCGATCTTGAGTTCAGGATGACCGATGCCGGTTCCGGTGCGGATCCGGCCGGGGAACTCAAGGCTCAGCTCAGCATGTTCAGCGGCAAGCTCGCTTGGATCGTATTCCCAGACATTCGCGATCCCCGTGGCTACGGTGATCCGTTCTGTGGCCGCAAGAGCAGGCCGCAGCTCCGGTAGTCGTGGCGAGTAGCCGAGCCAAAGCGCACCGTAGCCGAGGCTCTCGGCAAGTTCTGCTGCGGGCGCGAGGTTGTCGTCTCCGAGAAAGCGGTTGGCGGTCCACACGCCGATTCTGCCGATGTTCATGAAAGCCCTCCTGTAGTTAAGTGGTTATCCAGAGTCGGTCTCGAACGCAGAAATGCGTTCGCCAGACGCCCAACCGGGACGGTGGCTCGAGCCTTAGCCGTGGCAGCCGTGGCAGCCGTGGGAGCCGTGACATCTCAGGTGGCTACACGAACCACCGCTTCTGCAACGCAGACTGGCTTGTCTTGTCCCGCTCGGAAATACGTCATCACGCTGATGACGTTTGCGATTCCGGCTGCAATGTCCTCGACAGCCTCAAGCGTGACGACGGCGCGGACGCGCGAGTTGACCGGGACGGGCGCGGGATAGCGGACCTTGTTGTAGCCGTAGTTCAACGAGTGAGAGAACCCGCCGAAGTCGATCAGCTCCCCCATGATTGCTGGACCGGCAGAAAGCGTGTACAAGCCGTGCGCGATCGTGGATCCAAATGCGGCCGTCGCCCGCTCGGGGTCGACGTGAATCCACTGACGGTCTTCGGTGGCGTCTGCAAAGCGCGTAATCCTTTCCTGCGTGAACTCCCGGCAGGCGGACGGTCCGATCTCATCGCCGATCAGGCTTCGGAGTTCCGCCACAGTTGCGGGCCGAAGAGGTAGCTGCTGGTTCATCTTGACCTCCATAGTTAGGCGACCTCAAAGAGGGCCGCTGCGCCCATGCCGCCACCGACGCACATGGTGGCGACAATGAAGCGAACGCCTCGACGCTTGCCCTCAAGGAGAGCGTGTCCGACCTGGCGCGGCACCAGTCATGCCGTATGGGTGACCCACGGAGATCGCGCCACCGTTCACGTTGACCCGGTGGGGATCGAGACCCAGTTGATCTCTGCAGTTGAGGGCTTGGGACGCGAAAGCTTCGTTGAGTTCCCACAGGCCGATGTCCTCGCTGGACAGACCGGTCCGCCGTAGGAGTTTCGGGATGGCGAACACCGGACCGACGCCCATTTCATCAGGCGGACAGCCAGCCACGGCCAACCCTCTGAACACGCCGAGTGGCACAAGCCCGCGCTGGGCAGCAAGCCCCTCCTCCATAAGGACGACGGCGGAGGCACCGTCCCGGCTGCTTGACGCGATTGAGACGCAGGCGATCGAGGTGGCCGAGTCGCAGCGGGACGAAGCCCGGTTTCCGCCGGTCGGCTGCGCATCCTGTCAGTCATGGCGGCTGAGCGGCGGAAGGGGAGAGGCGGGCGCGGTGGTGGTCGGTCCGGACCGGCTGCAGACCCGGGTCCGCCGTACACGGTCCTGTGGCATCCGGAAGCAGACGCAGAACGCGATCAGTTGTGGCCGGCACAGGAGAAGATCGCCATGTTGCACGCCGTACAGAAGCTCGAAGCGGCTGGGCGCGGCTCGGGCACCCTCACTCGAACGCCGTTCAGGGTGAACCGGGCCAGGGCCTCCGCGAACTCCGACCGCGAGCCGGCCGCAGCCGATGGCGGCCGATCTACCACCGCGTCAGCCCCTCGACGTTCGTCATCCTAGCCGTCGCACCCGAAGCGCAGATCGACTCACGCGGCTATGACGTCGCGGTCGTACGAGCGGCCGAGCGATTCGGAGAACTCGAGATCGATTGAGCGCCAGCCTGGAAATACCGATAACAGGAGTGTTATCGTGGACCA
>Ga0302324_100007946_pt1 | contig 22462 bp, 19 predicted proteins | sample Palsa_T0_1_FD_201949 | JGI IMG/M metagenome (GOLD analysis project Ga0302324, IMG submission 201949) | Peat permafrost microbial communities from Stordalen Mire near Abisko, Sweden - Palsa_T0_1 | ecosystem: Environmental > Terrestrial > Soil > Palsa > Peat permafrost | place: Sweden: Abisko...
CGCCGTTCCAGCGAGCGGTCCTTTTCGACGGACTTGCGGTACTCGCCGGGAGTCGTCGCGCCGATGCACTGAATTTCGCCGCGGCTCAGCGCGGGCTTCAGGATGTTGGCTGCGTCGAGAGATCCCTCCGCGGAGCCGGCTCCCACCAGCGTGTGCAGCTCGTCGATGAACACAATCGCGTTCTGGCTCTCCATCAATTCCTTCATGATGGTCTTGAGCCGTTCTTCGAACTGCCCGCGATACTTCGTGCCGGCGACGATCAGCGAAAGGTCGAGTGAAAGAATGCGTTTGTCGGCGAGAAACGGCGGCACGTCTCCATCGGAGATGCGCTGCGCCAGGCCTTCGACGATGGCGGTTTTGCCCACGCCTGGTTCACCGATCAGCACGGGATTGTTCTTCGTGCGGCGGCACAGGATCTGAATGGCGCGCTCGAGTTCGCGGTCTCGTCCCACGAGCGGGTCGAGCTGCCCTTCCATTGCCGCCTGGGTTAGGTCGCGGCTGAATTCTGCAAGCAGGGACGCTTCTTTTGGCCGGTTCACAGGCACCTTCTCTCCCGTACTGCGAGATAGTTCCTCGCGTACAGTGGAAAGCCGCAATCCCCGTTCCAGCAGGATTTCGGCACCAAAGGACTTTTCCTCGCGCAACACGCCCAGCAGCAGGTGTTCGGTCCCCACGTGTTTATGCCCCAGCCGCTCGGCTTCTTCCGCCGCGTAGTTGAGGATGCGCTTGCATTCCTGGCTCAGCGGGACTTCCACCGAGGTGGAAATGCGTTCCCGGACGGTGATGCGTGACTCTATTTCCTTGCGGATGGATTCGATGGAGCCGTGCGTGCGCAGAAAGCGGTTCGCGAGCGCTTTGTCTTCCCGGAGGAGTCCGAGCAGCAAGTGCTCCGTCTCGATGTAGGGGCTTCCGTACTGGCTCGCCTCGTACCTTGCGAAGAAGATCACTCGCCGAGCCTTTTCTGTGTAGCGTTCAAACACGGGTCACCCGCTCCCCCGGGGTCTTCGCCCCAGCGCCTGCAATTTGCTCTGCTTCAGCTGCGGTCTCTGCAAGCACTTCATTGCGCACGGTCAGTTTTCCGTGTTCCAGCTGGAAAACGCGGTCGGTGCGCCGTGCCAAATTCAAATTGTGTGTCGCGATGATAGAAGTTAGATGATGCGATTGATGAAGACGCTGCATCAACTCGAAAACGCTCTCCGCGTTCCTCTCGTCGAGGTCTCCGGTAGGTTCGTCGGCCAGAAGAAGGGTGGGATCGTTCACGAGCGACCGGGCGATAGCCACTCGCTGCTGCTCGCCACCGGAGAGCTGTCCGGCGGGTTGTTCGGCCCGGCTCGCCAGTCCCACTTCATCGAGCCAGTCCTTGGCTGTTTTCAGAGCGTCGCCCAGAGCCTTGCCGCGAACCAGCAGCGGCATCGCAACATTTTCCGCAGCAGTGAAGTCCGGCAGCAGGTGATGCCGCTGCCAGACAAAGCCAACGGAATGATTGCGATAATCTGCCAGTTCCGCCTCTCTTAGCGCGCCCAGCGAATCTCCGGCGAAGTATACTTCACCGCTTGTAGGGGTGTCCAGCGCCGCCAGCAAGTGCAGAAAAGTGCTTTTCCCGGCCCCCGAAGGCCCGACAATGGAAATCATTTCTCCCTCTCGCACCGAGAAGTCGATTCCATCTACCGGAGCAATTTCCTGGCCGCCCGATCGAAAGACCTTGCGAAGTGCTTGCGTGCGCAGGATTTCGGCGCTCGCACGAGCTTGGTGCGGCAACTCCTCTGCCTCTGCTACACCCGTCGCGGCACTCGCATATCGATGCATTTGCTGCTACCTCTCACACGTTAGATGCCGAACTTCCGCTCCAGTATGTCCTTGTTTTCCCGCGACATATTGTCAAATAGACCTGAAGGAAACCCATTTCCTTTCCCAATTGTGCCCCGCGATTGCCTTGCCACTCCGCGTCACTTTCAACTGACTCATCCGCCGATATCGGTTCCCTACTGCATTCTAACATGGCTCGGCAAAAGAACCGAAAACCACTCGATGAATCCCCTCCAAAGACACCTGCGGAGCAGTTCTTCTACTCGAATCGCAAGATATCCACCGGTAGAATGCGTGCCGCGGAACGCGCTGGAAGCAGCGTGGCGCCGATGCTGATCGCCAGAGCCGCGGCCGCGATCCACACGGAATCGAATCCGTTCGCGTGAAACGGAACATACGGGATCGCGTACACTTCCGGGTTGAGCGGGATCAGCTCCCAGCGGTTCGCAATCCACGCGAACGCATAACCGAACAGCAATCCCGCCGCGGTTCCCGCCACGCTCACTGCGAGTCCCTGCAAAATAAAAATGTTTCGCACTTGCGCGCGCCGCGCGCCCATAGCCATCAGCACCGCGATATCGCGCGCGCGATCGGCCACCGTCATCGTAAGCACCACCAGAATATTGAGCCCGGCCACGAACGTAATCAGCCCGATGAAGAGCGCCGTCACCAGTTTCTCGAGACTCAGTGCGCGAAAAAGGGCCCGGTTCTCGTCCATCCACGTGCTCACCGTGAAACCCTTGTCCGCCCGGCGCAGCACTTCACCGGCGACTTTGCTCGCGTCGTCCAGATTCGCCACGCGGATTTCCAACAGGCTCACCACATCCCCGATCCCCGCGAGCGTCTGCGCCGATTGCAGCGTCACGAATCCCCAGTTCGCATCGTAATCGTAGAATCCCGAATCGAAAATTCCGGTCACGCGAAAGCGCCACGACCGCGGGAGCATCCCGAAAGGTGTCAGATTTCCCTGCGGGCTTGTCACAGTCACGTAATCCCCGGCGGAGATTCCAAAATCGTCCGCCAGCAACCGCCCCACCAGCAGCGCGGGAATCCCATCGGCGTCCGGCGCGAAGCTGTCCGACCCTGAGACGATGTGCCGCAGCGCTTCGCTCGCGCGCAGTTCAAGCTGCGGATCCACTCCCTTCAGAACCAGGCCTCGCGCGCGCCCGCCCGAAGAGAGCAGCACAGTGTTGTAGACGGCCGGTTCTATCGAGCGCACCCCCGGCGTGCTGCTCAACTGCGCCATCAGCTCCCGGTAGTTGCGGATTCCCTGCGTGCCAATCGGTTTTAAATTGACGTGCGCCGTGATGCCCAGCAACCGGTCGCGCATCGCTTGCCGGAATCCGGTGTTCATCGCGAGCGCCACAACCAGCGTTGTAACGCCTGCCGCCACTCCGACCACCGCCAGCAGCGTGACGAGCCGCAACACCGCTGGCCGGTTTGGCGAACGCAGGTACCGCAGCGCCACCAGCCATTCGAATGTCATTTGGCTTCGCTGTCCGCTGGGGCGCCCTCATTGCCGGGGGACTCCGGCGCGTGGGCTCTCAGAAGGGGAAACAGAATCACTTCGCGGATCGCATGGGAATCCGTGAGCAGCATTACCAGCCGGTCGATCCCGATTCCTTCACCGGCCGTCGGGGGAAGCCCATGGCTCAGCGCGCGAATGTAATCGGAATCCACTTCTTTGGGCATTTCCTGGCCGCCTTTGGCGACCTGCGCCTGAAATCGGCGTTCCTGATCGGCTGGATCGTTCAGCTCGGAGAAGCCGTTCGCGATTTCCATTCCTGCAATGAAAAGCTCGAAGCGTTCGGTGAGAGTAGGGTCGTCCGCTCGGCACTTGGAGAGCGGCGAGATTTCCGTGGGGAAATCGTAAATAAACGTGGGTTGGAACAGATGTTGTTCGGCGACGGCTTCGAACAAATCGCCTATCGCTTCCCCGAGCGATGCGTTTTTCCCTTCCAGATTGTGGAGAATTTCCAAAAAGGAGGCTCGAACCGCGCTCGATTTTTCCTGCTGTTCCGGATTTTCCGAATGCAGCCCTTGCTTGTGGAGGCGGTCTAATTCCTCGATTGCGCCCCGAAGCCTTCCGCTCAATAAACCCTTCGACTTCAGCTCGCTCAAATTGGGTTTGGTCCCGGCGTGTTCGGGCCAGTGTTTCACGATGGCATCGTGCATGGAAAGCCGTTCGAACTTGCTGAAATCCAGGTCCTGCTCGCCGTAGCGAATCACGATCGTGCCGCAGACGTTCTCGAGCACGTCCTGAAATAGTTCCTCGGTCATGTCCATCAGTTCTTTGTAATCGCTGTAGGCCTGGTAAAACTCCAGCATCGTGAATTCCGGCTGGTGAATCGCGTCGATCCCCTCGTTGCGGAAGTTGCGATTGATTTCATAAACGCGGTCCAGGCCGCCGACCACCAGCCTCTTCAGGTAGAGTTCCGGAGCGATCCGCAGATACAGGTCCATGTCGAACGTATTGTGGTGGGTCACAAAGGGCCGCGCGGTCGCCCCTCCCAGGATCGGATGCATCATGGGCGTTTCCACTTCCACGTAGCCGCGTTCATCGAAGAAATGCCGGAGTTCGCGCATGATCTGCGCCCGCCGCATGAAGATTTCGCGCGCGCGTTCGTTGACGATCAGATCGAGATAGCGCCGCCGGAAACGCTGCTCCACGTCCGCCAGTCCATGCCACTTCTCGGGCAGCGGCAACAGCGCTTTGCTCAGGAGCTCCAGCCGCTCGACCCACACAGTGAGCTCGTTGGTCTTGGTGCGGAAGAGATGGCCGGCGATTCCGATGATGTCGCCCAGATCGAGCAGCTGAAACAGCTTGTAAGCCTGCTCGCCCACAACATCAAGCTTTACATACATTTGCAGGCGCTTCCCGTCGCCCGCGATATGTGCGAAGGCCGCTTTTCCGTGGGGGCGCAGTGCCACGATCCGGCCCGCCACCCGCACTTCCACCCGCTCGGACCCCAGTTGCTCCGTGGATCGCTCCCCGAAGTGTTCTACTACATCTTTAGGCGTGTGAGTCGAGGTATACTTGTGGGGATAGGGATTGTGCCCTAACGCCTCGATTTCGCTAAGTTTTTTGCGGCGTTGATGAAACTGGTCGAGCGGCTCAAATTCCAACAGGCGGTTCCTTTCGCGTTCGTTTCCAGGAGTAGCGGCAGTATAGCGACACGCTTCTGAAACCGTCAAACGCATCTTTACGTGGCCGCTTGAATAGGGTAGGTCGCTCCTTCACGGGAGGGTTGTGTTTCCCAGGCAGCGCTTTCGACGCACTTGCTCGACCCAGCTCCGCCGGGTTGCCGACGACTGGATTCGAGCGCTCCCGCGCGAAAAAAGCGAGATTTTCGAGTCGATCGTCCATCACTGGGAATGCGCTTTCGCTATGACCAGCGTGGCGTTGGACGATTCGCTCACCATGCGCGCCCGCGGCGAACTCGTTTGCGCCGGGCGGCAGGTGGAGCTTTCCGCCGTTCTTCTGGACCGTCTTTCGAGCGCGTTGGTTTCTTTTTGCGATTCGCTGGCCGCGCGTGCCCGCTTCATCCAGCAGGCTCCCGCCGTGGAGCCCTTGAATGCGGAATTTTTTCGCGGAAACACTGCCCTCACAGCCGCGCGTTGGAATACCCTTCTGCATCACGCGGTTTTTGGCGAGCGCCCCAGGTTCATCAGTAAACTGAAGATTCTTTCCAATATCATCGGGCAGATCGATCAGGAGTTTCACGACACCGCGAACAAAATCTCCAAAGGCTCCGGTCCCGTCGCCTCCTGGGAGCTGCTCGAATCTCTTCACTATGACTTCAATACCTGCTTGCGGGAGACCGAAATCGTCCTGAAATCTTTTCTGCGCGCCCTACCCGCGGATCAGCTGGCCGCGTTCACGCTGGAAGCGCAGAATCCGCGTGCCAGGCGCCTCCGTTTGCGCCCTCGTTTCTCCCGCGTACCTGCCTAGCCTCCCGCTGTCTTACCCGGCGCGCCTGGCGATCTCGTCCGAAAGTGCTTTTGTGAACCCCTTGGTGCCGAGTTTTCCTCCCAGGTCGGCGGTACGCCTGCTCTCGTCCTTTAGCAATGCGTCGAGAGATTCGTCGATCAGCTTGGCGGCGGCTGCAAATTTTGTCTCCGCGTGCTTTCGCGCCAGCCAATCCAGGAGCATTCCCGCCGACAGAATCAGAGACGCCGGATTCGCCTTGTCCTGCCCGGCAATATCCGGAGCCGAACCGTGCTGAGCTTGCGCCATGCAATGCGTGTCGCCCGCGTTGATCGAGCCAGCGAGGCCCAGGCTTCCCGATAGCTCGGCCGCCTCATCGGATAGGATGTCTCCAAACATATTGGTTGTAACCACCACATCGAAGCGCGCGGCGTCGCGCACCAGCAGCGCCGCCATCGAATCCACCAGCTGCTCGTCGTACGCAATGTCCGGGAAATTTTTCGCGACAGCGCGCACCTCGCGCAGGAAAAGCGCGTCGGATATCTTCATCACGTTGGCCTTGTGCACCGCCGTCACCTTTTTCCGGCGCGTTTTCGCGAGTTCAAAGCCTGCCTGCGCGATCCGGCGGGAACTCGCGGCCGTGATCTTCCGCACCGCCAGGGCCATATCGGGCGTCGGCATGAATTCGCCCACTCCCCAGTACATATTGCGGTCCGCGTAGAATCCTTCCGTATTCTCCCGGACAATCACCAGGTCCATCGGAGTGCGCCCCCAGTGCGGGAGGCCCTGCCGGGAGCGGCTGGGCCGGATATTCGCGTACAGGTCCAGGGTGATGCGCAATTCGCCCGAGACGTTGATCCCGCCTTCCACCCGTGACGGATAGGTCGCATGAGACACCGGGCCAAGCACGATTCCGTCTGCGCGCCGGCAGGCCTCCGCCACTGCAGGAGGAAAGGTGGTCTTCTCGCTCTTGAGCCGAGCCAGGCCGATCTCATGGCTCTCAAAAGTGAGGCCGAGCGATAGTCTCCGATTGAGCAGTTCCAGGACCTCGCAGGTCGCGGCCGAGATTTCCGGCCCGATACCGTCGCCGGGCAGAATGACTAGATGCATGAGCGGGGGGGCGTCCTTCTTTTAATGAGCTTCGATTGTGAGCTTCGACAGCGCCGGGACATATTGGAGCGTTAGGGTTGCAACTGTAAAGACCAAAAACACCTCAAGCTGGCGCTGCCTCCGCCGCTGCAACTCGCCCCACTGGACGTGGCGCACAAATCGGACGAAAATAGGCATACCTTGATAAGACAACAAGTCCAGCAACGCAATTTTGTGGCCGCCACGGTGCCCCGCTTCGATCCCCGGAAAGTTGCGCGGGAAGAACCTCGAAGTGCAACTTCTGGGATGGCCGACGCATCGCAGTTATGGATGCGTCCCCACGGGTAGCGTGGCCCGAGAGAGACGAAATGAACCCGGCGAGATTCCGGAAGCGGAGGCCATCCGGCTCGCCCAGCAGGGGGACGCGGCGGCCTTTGAGCGGTTGTACCGCTTGCACAGCCGCCGGGTGTATTCGCTATGTCTCCGGATGGTGAGCAATACGGCCGAGGCGGAAGACCTGACGCAGGAAGCGTTCCTGCAGCTCTTCCGCAAGATCGCGACGTTCCGGGGGGAGTCGGCGTTTTCCACCTGGCTGCACCGGCTGGCGGTCAACGTCGTGCTCATGAAACTGCGGAAGAAGTCGGGCAACGAAAGCTCGCTCGACCAGCTCACCGAGCCGGACGAGGAAAGCGGCGGCCCGCGGCGGGATTTCGGAACCCTCGATTTGAGGCTGAGCGGCTCGATCGACCGCGTGAACCTACAGCGCGCCGTCGAGCAGTTGCCCCCGGGGTATAAGACGGTGTTTATCCTCCACGACGTGCAGGGGTACGAGCACAACGAGATTGCTGAAATCATGGGTTGTTCCATCGGAAATTCGAAATCGCAGCTTCACAAGGCGAGAGTCCGCCTTCGCGAGTTGCTGCATGAGGCCTTGCGGGATAAAGCCCGGGAAGATCGTAAAGCCGCGGGAACCGCTTCCGGGTCCGGCGGCGAGGATTAAGCGATGAGCACGATAAGTTGCAATGAGTTTATCGATCAGTTGGACCTCTGGATGGAAGGAGAACGCGATCCGCAGGCTCGCGCGCATGCCCGGGATTGTTCCCACTGCCGCGGCTTCGCCGATGACCTGGACGCAATCCAATCCTCCGCGGCGGCCTTGACCGTCGCCGACCCCGAACCTCCGGCTCGGATCTGGAACGCTCTGCGTACCCAGTTGGTCGAGGAGGGTCTGATTCAGGAAGGTATCGTCGGCAAGGTGGTTCCGCGCCAGCCATCGTGGTTTGATGGTCTCTTTGCCGTCGTTCCTCGCCCGGCATTGGCTGCCGCGTACTTGATTCTGTTGTGCGCGCTCGCGCTGGGGCTCATGGGGCCTCTGGGTCTGCGTACGGCGCCATCTGCCGCGTTCCCGCTCAGCGCTCAGCTGGAGAGCGATGAGCAATCAGCCGTTTTCTCCGTGCATGGCTCCAAATCGGCTGTAGCCACTTCTCTAAGCAACAACCTCGCAATCGTTGACAACTACATCGCCTTGTGTGAAAAAAGCGTGCGGGAAGATCCCGACAACGGGCTCGCTCGCGACTATCTGTACCAGGCCTATCAGCAAAAAGCGGATTTGCTAGACCAGATGACCGAGCGTGGAGATTCCATCCAATGAGCACCCAGCCTTTCGTTGTGAGCCAGTGCAAACCTGACCTTCGATGGAAGGCCGGATTGCTCCTTCCCGGCCTGCTTTTGATCGGCATGTCCCCTGCTTTTGCCGACCACCTGGAAAAGCATTTCAAGGTGGATGCTCGCCCGGAAATCACTCTGCACAATCCTAATGGCACCGTGGTTGTGAAGGCCTGGACCAAATCCGAGGTGATGGTGATTGCCACGCGTGCGAGCGACGACGTCGAGGTGGATGCGACGCAGACCGGAAACCGCGTGGATATCATGACCCATCCGGTGTCGAACGCCGCGGCGATGTCCGCCGGAGATTCGCGCGCCGATTTTGAAATCCGCGTGCCCGAAGACGCCGAGCTTCAGATTCACGACGATTCCGGTACCGTCAGCGTGAATAGCGTGCTGGGTGATATGAACGTCGAGACGGTTGGCGCGGGCGTGGACCTTTCCGATGACGCCGGCTACCTGACCGTGAAGACCATTGACGGCGCGTTTCAATGCCTTCGCTGCGCTGGGCGCATCGAAGTTTCCTCCATCAGCGGTAATTTCAAGCTGCTGGATCTTCGCAGCTACCAGGTGCGCGCCCAGACCTCGAAGGGCAATATTCTTTTCAGTGGCGAGTTCATGCCCAACGGCATGTACCAGTTGAAGAATTATAGCGGCGTGATCGAAGTGCGCTTTTCGCCGGGCGATTCCTTCGATCTCAGCGCGACGTCGTTGAAAGGCCGGGTCAACAACGAGGCCAAACTTTCGCCGCCCGACCACCAGCAGCATTTCTATTCGAGATTCGGCAACAGCCTGTTCGGCTCGTTCAACGCGGGTCGCGCCAAGGTCGAGCTTTCCTCCTTCGATGGTACAATCAACATTCTGAAGCGCAATTAGCCTGGCAATCTGGCAGGCGCCGCGCTTCGCATCCAAAAATCAAGCGATGATCGCCGCAAGGCGGTCACTGGAACGGTCGTCAGTCGCGCAGTTATATTGCTCGAACGGCGATCCCTGGAAAATGATCAGCGAAAATCGTCCGCGCCGCCTCATCTGCCTCACCGGATTCATGGGCAGCGGCAAGTCCACTGCCGGCGGGTTCGTCGCCCGGCAGCTCGGCTGGCCGCACATCGATCTCGACAAGCGCATTACCGAATCTACCGGTCTTTCGATTCCCGAAATCTTTTCCCGCATGGGCGAGCCGGAGTTCCGGCGCATCGAGCGGGAGCAGCTCGAGCGCGTGGTAGGCGAGTCCATGGAGACCCAGAAGCCGCGCATCCTCTCGCTCGGCGGCGGCACGATCTCGCAGCCGCAGAATCTGGCTCTGCTGCGCGAGAACGGCGCCGCGCTGATCTGGCTGCACTGCCCGGTGGAGGAGCTCTTGCTCCGTTGCGCGGTAGTCACCGACCGACCGCTCTTTCGCGACGAAGCCAGCTTCCGCCGCCTCTACGAGGAACGGCTCCCGGCCTATGAGTCCTCCGACTACCGCGTCGAAAGCCATGCCGAACCCGCCCGTGTGGTGGAACAGATACTTGCTCTTGGGATTTTTCCCCGGGTGATAGCATGACGCCGCGCATTCCTCGCAATCCTCTGGCGCGCCGCCTTCTTGCCTCGGCGCTGTTTTCCTCCCTGGTTGCCGCCGCCGGTGTTTCCGCGCGGCGCCCGAAGAGCGCGTCCCCGGGGAGTCCAGCTCCCGCCACGCTTGCCGCGGACAAAGGAAGGCTCCGCATCATGGTGGGCGGCGCGCAGGTCGGAAAAGAGGATTTCGAGATCGCGCAGAACGGCGCGAACTGGGTGGCGCGGGGCACTACGGAAGTGAAAGGATCGGACGGCGTCACTCACGTGACCGGCACGCTGGAGCTTCACGCCGACGGCACGCCGGCGCATTACGAGTGGTCCACGCAGGGAGCGAAAAAGGCGTCGGCGTCGATCGGCTTCAACGGGCCTACCGCGACAATCAATCTGGTCGTAGAGGGCGCCAAACCCTTCACTCAGCAGTTCACCTTCAATGGCCCGATGATCGCCGTGCTCGATAACAACCTGTATCACCAGTACGCGGTACTGGCCCGCCTCTACGACTGGAACAAGAAGGGCCTGCAGACGTTCTCAGTGCTCGTGCCGCAGGCGATGACTCCCGGAAGCGTTACCGTGGAATCGCTGGGCCCGCACGACGCGGGCGGCAAGAAGCTTGACGAACTTCGCGTGAAGACCGAAGACCTCGAGCTCGACCTCTACTTCGAAAATCAGCGCCTCGTAAAAATCGACGCCCCCGAAGCCAACGCCGAAATCGTCCGCGAGTAGCTTTCCGTTCTCGCCTTTGCGATGGATTCTGACATCGTGGGGTCCACTCGCGGGGCGTTTGTTCGCGCGTGGAGTGAAGCTACTGATCGCTTTGCTGCGTAGCGACCAGTTTCGAGGGGATGTAACCGAGTTTCTCGATTCGATTCAGAATTGTGTTGTAGGTCTCCGCGTCGAGCCGAGGCGTCCGGCTCAGTACCCACAGGTATTTGCGCCGGGGTTCGCCTACAACGGCGTACCGATACTCGGGATCGAGCATCAGCACCCAGTAGTCTCCCGAGAAGGGCCAGAAGAAAGTCACTTTCAGCTTGGCGTTCGTTTCCGGGTCCACCACCTTTGCCACGCCCCGAACGCTTTTCGTCTCCCCATTCGGTTTGCGGCATGCGTTCACCAGTTCGATTCTTCCGTCTGGGCGGAAAGAGTACTGAGCGGTTGTGTCGCTGTCACAGCTGCGTTCGAAGCGGTTGGGATAGCGCGCGATTTCATACCAGGTGCCGAGGTAGCGCTGCAGGTCTACTTTGCCGACCGTCTGCAGCGGCGGAGCCTCGCTGGCCTTGCCATCCGCCGCAGCCGCTACCGCAACCCCGGTGACCGCCACCGCCAGCCCCATCCCGAGCCAGCATAAACTTTGTGCCGTTTTCCGCATCATAAGCACCCTTTGGGAGACCAATCCATATATCCATTAGAACAGCTTTCGGCGTGACCGAGATATAGCAGCTTCCCTGAATTTGAGAAGGGGCTTCGTGTAGGCGCTGCTGTTGGCGTGTTGCCAACTCGGATTTGATTCCGCGGGCGAGGTCGCATGCGTCTCTTGTACACTACCGGCATTCCACGAGGAGGCTTCTGTGATGAACGCACATTTGCTGCCCAAGGATCGAACGCTGCGCAATCTCACGCTGCGAGCGGCGGCCGCGGTGATCGTCAGCTTGCTTGCCGCGCACGGGACACTGGCGCAGAAGGTGACCATGGAATTCGACCAGGCCGCCGACTTCAGCAAGTACAGGACGTTCGCCATTCGCGACGGCCGCCTCAACAGCAAAAACGCCGCGCTCGACAGCGACCTGGTGAAAAAGCAGATCGAGGCGGATATCGTTCATGACCTTACCGCAAAGGGGCTGATGCAGGTAACCGGGCCCTCCGACCTGAACGTGCGCTATACGTTCGGATCGGCTCGCAAAGTGGAGACCGAGGCCTACCCGGCGGGCTGGTACGGCTGGGGAACGCGCATTGTCCGCGTGCCCTACGCCGAGGGAACGCTCGTGATCGATCTTCGCGATCCCACCACTCGTTCGCTTGTGTGGCGGGGCATCGCCAGCGAAGAGAAAAGCGACCCCACAAAGATCGAAGGGAAGCTCGACAAGATGGTCAAAAAAGCCATCGACAAGTATCCGCCCAAGAAGTAAGCGCAGAGCGGCCGGCGAGCGTGGCATACTATTGCTGCAAGCCAAAAACGATACGCGCAACCGAAGCGGGGAACACAAGATGCCGATCTACGAATATGTTTGCGACGATTGCGGCCAGCAATACGAGCGCATCGTCATGAACCAGAGCACGAAGGTGACGTGCCCGAAGTGCGCGAGCGGAAAGAACACCCTGCAGCTTTCCGTTTTTGCCGCGCCCGCCAATGGCAGCAAATCCTCCAGCGGTTCAGGGGGCCCGGCTCCCTCCGGTGGTTGCGGACCCGCCTGCGGCTGCCACTAGAACGCAATCGAAAGTGTCGGAGAGATTCGCATGGCAATGAGCCGGTCGCTCGCGCGCAGCGAGCACACCACGAACAACCCGCAGCACGAACAATTTACCGAGACCATCTACGGCGTGATTTGTTCCACCTGCCGCAACTACGTTCTCATCGACAAGACGAATTGCCCCTCCACCTGCCGCGAGCACGAATCCTGCCGCCAAGCCTACAGTTAGCCCGCAGAAAGTTCATGTCGCGCATCTGGGATGGATGAATGAAGCGAGAATGCCCGCGTGTTCGACGGGCAAGTCAGGCCAGCAAGTTAGGCGCTGACCCACAGCGAGCCAATCCGCAGCAAGCAGCTGGATCGCTTACGCCAGGATGGTCGCAACTTCCAGGAGAAGGCTCGCGAGTTTTGCAGCGTCTGCCACGGGCGCTTGGCACGTCGTCTCGACGCAGACCAGCGCTTGCGGCGCGTGCGCAGCCAGATGCGGCAGCGTCTCGCGAAGCGCGTACGGCAGATGATGCGAGGCGATCTGTTCCGGCGTGGCTCGCAAGAGCGCCTTGCCGAAGCGGTAGGTTTCGCTCGCGGCCTTCTCAAGCGCCGCGGCTCGTGGATCGCCCGGATCGCCCGTCACCACCACCTGAAGCGGGTGACGCGCATGGAGCAGCGCAGCCAGCCCGTAGGTCGCGGCGAACAGCCCGTACTTGGGAGCCAGCGCGGCGAATGCCTCGAGCGTCTTCTCCGCCCAATCGCGATAGAGTTTCTCACCAGTGAAAGCGTGCAAGCGATCGAGAACGATTGCCGCCACGGAATTTCCCGCCGGCGTAGGCGAATCCTGCAGCGGCTTGCGGCGAACCTCCAGGCCGCCCATCGGCGCGGCGTCCTTGGCGCGATCGAAGAACCCGCCTCCTTCCGGATCCCCGAAGCGCTCCACCGCGATCCTCATCGCCTGCTCGGCGATTTCGAAGTAACGCCGTTCGAGGGTAATTTCCCACGCGTCGAGCAGGGCGGCGACGGCGAACACCTGATCGTCCAGCGAGCCTTCCAGGCGGGGGCCTCCTACGCGGTGCAGGAAACCTTTCGTGTCATCCCACGCTTCGGCGAGGACGCGATCGAGCGTCTTGAGCGCGAATTCGCGGCAGTCCTGGCGATCCAGCACGCGAGCCGCGTCCAGATACGCCGAGACGAACATCGCGTTCCATCCGGTGTAGAGAGTCTGGTCGATCGTTGGAACTGGCTGGCGTTCCCGGCGGGCCGTCAGCAGCTTTCCTTTGGCTCGAGCGACCAGCAGACGCGTGTTCGGCTCGTCCATCTTGAGCTGTTTGGCGAGCTCTTCCATCGAGGCCGCAACCCACAGGACGTTTCTCTCCGGGTCGTGATGCATTTCGCCGCGCGGTCCGATGTCGTAATAAAGTTCCACCGCACGCGCTTCTTCCGCCGAGAGTACGGCGCGAGCCTCGCTTTGCGTCCACGTAAAATAGTCGCCGTCATCGTCAAGGGTCTGATCCGCATCCTGGCTGGCGTAGAAGCCGCCCCGCTGCTGGTCGGACAGCACTTCGCCCACCCACGCGATGATTCCCTCCGCGGTTTCGCGAAACAGCGGATTGCGCGTCACCTGATAGCCGTGGAGAAAATTCCTCAGCAGTTCGGAGTTGTCGTAAGTCATTTTCTCGAAGTGCGGCACGCACCAGCGCTCGTCGACCGAGTAGCGATGGAAGCCCCCGCCCACCTGGTCGTACACGCCTCCCAGCGCCATGCCTTCGAGAGTGCGCTGCACCTTATGAAGCAGTTGCGCATTCCGCGTTGCCTGGTAGCGTTCGAGCAGCAGATCGACGGTGCTCGAATGCGGAAACTTCGGCGCGTGCCCGAAGCCGCCGTGCGTTTCGTCGAACTGGCTCAGCGCCGACTCCACGATCGCATCCACCACGGCCGGGTCGAAATCGCCGCGCGCCCCTTGAAAGATTTCCGCTTTCGCCACGGCCTCTTTGAGCGTCACCGCGGACTTATCCACTTCCGCGCGCCGCGTCTTGAAAGCCTCGGCCACCGCCAGAAGAATGCGCTTGAACCCGGGACGCCCCATGGCGTCCTCGGGAGGAAAATACGTGCCGCCATAGAACGGCTTTCCGTCCGGCGTGAGGAACGCGGTAAGCGGCCACCCACCCTGGCCGGAAATAGCGCTGATCGCCGATTGGTAGCGCGCGTCGACGTCCGGACGTTCGTCGCGGTCCACTTTCACCGGGACGAACAGTTCGTTGATCATTTCGGCGATCTTCGGATTCTCATAGCTTTCGCGGTCAATCACATGGCACCAGTGGCACCACACCGCCCCGATATCCAGAAGCAGCGGCTTGTCCTCGGTGCGAGCTTTGCGAAAGGCTTCCTCGCCCCATTCGTACCAGTCGATCGGCTGATGCGCGGCGGAGCGCAAATAGGGGCTGGCGGAATCCTTCAAGCGATTTTCGGTGGATTGGGTCACAGGTCGGCTCTTTCCAATTTTTCCTGGGGAATTTAAGCAGCGGCCTCGTTTCGGGTTGTCCCTGCCGCCGGATAAGGCTACTGAATCGGATTCTTGTAATCGGCGTCGCGCGGGTCGATGGGCTTGCGTCCCGAAAATCCCTCATCCTGCCGGTGGTAGAAGCGGATGCGGTCTTCGCCCAGCCGCCAACAGAGATACACATCCTCGTCGTTCATGCGCGACGGGAAATCCAGTAGCCCGATGTCGAGGTCCTTCACGATGCACCCGGTCGAATGAATGCGCTCGATCGAGGATTGCAGCGATTCTTCCAGCCGGTTGCGTTCGAGGCGCACCCGCGCCATTTTCTCGTAGTTCACGAGCAGGCCGCCGGATCGCTGGATGCGCTCGGCGAGCGCGCTCAGTTGATCGTCGAGTTCGCCCAGCTTGCGGCGCGTTTCCATCGCCTCGATGAGCATCGGCTCGATCTGCATGCGCACGCGTTCGGCTTCCGTCAGGGAGAAAAACTTGGATTCTTCGTCTGCCATGTTGTTGCTCTCCAGAAGCGCATCCGGACGCGGGGCATTATGAAGCAGCTTGCTTGACCGCCGGCCTGCCCGTCCATCTTACCGAAGCAGGGGGCTAACCGCCTATATATACCATCGAACGCGAGGGAGGAAGGAAGCCGGGCTCGTTGATGCGATGCCCCTTCTCCTTGTGCTCGACGATGCGCAGAATCTCATCGCCGATCTCGCGGTCGGTGGCGCCGCCGCGCAGGAGGTATCGCAGGTCGTGGTCGTCCTTGCTGAAGAGGCAGGTGCGAAGTTTCCCGTCAGCCGTGAGGCGGATGCGCGAGCAGTGGCCGCAGAAGGGCTGGGAAACGGGGGCGATCAGTCCGATTTCGCCGCGGCCGTCGGCGAAGCGGTATTTGCGCGCGGTTTCGCTGCGTTCGTGAACCACCGGCACGAGCGGCCAGCGCGCCGAGATGCGCTGATGAATCTCCGCGGCCGTTACCACCATATCGCGCGTCCACGCATGGTCCGCGTCGAGCGGCATGAACTCGATGAAGCGCATGATCAGGTCGCGGTCGCGCGCGAATTCGGCGAACGCTTCCACTTCGTCGTCGTTGATGCCGCGAACCAGGACCGCGTTCACCTTTACCGGCCGCAGGCGCGAGGCTTGCGCCGCGTCGATTCCCGCAATCACGTCGTCGAACGTCTTGGTGCGCGTGACGCGCTCGAACCGCTCGCGGATCAGCGAATCGAGGCTGATGTTGATGCGGTTGATGCCCGCGGCCACCAGGCTGTCGATGCGCGGGGCCAGCATGTAGCCGTTGGTCGTCATAGAGAGGTCCTGGACGCCCAGTGCTTTCAGGCGCGCGATGAAGTCTTCCACGCCCGGCCGCACCAGCGGCTCGCCCCCCGTCACCCGCACTTTGCGAATGCCCATTCCCACCAGAATGCGCACAAGCCGCTCGTACTCATCCCATTCGAGCAGGTTATTCGCCGGCATGTGCTTTTCCGGGTCCGCCGAGCGGCAGTACACACACCGGAAGTTGCAGCGGTCGGTAACCGACACGCGAAGGTCGGTAATCTGGCGCCCGAATTTGTCAATCAGCGGCATCTAACGCCTCGATTCCGCGGCACGCGCGGAGAATTCAATGTTTCGGGTCATCAAGCTCCCCTAAAAAGCAAAAGCCCAAATCCACGTTTGGATTTGGGCAACACAGCATGGTCCCCGAGCGACAGGACCATCCCCCTTTCCAAACGGGAGGCGCGGGCGTTTCCACCCGAACCCTCATCCCCAACACTGCCCGGGGCATCGCCTCGCAAGCCGTGAGATGTCTCTCCCGTAGGCCGGCAAGGTCGGAGAACTCCCTGCATTCTACCCCTCCGGAACGCCCACGGCAAAGAAGAAGGTTTTAAGGCAGTGTGTCAGCTTCCGGTTGAGCTGGCAGCGGTAACCAGGAGCTTCCCCTCCTGCTTGCCGGATCTCGTTCGAATTTATTCGGTCAACGGGAGCACCGCGAAAGGCAAGAGGGTGAAGTCAAATACAGTACTGATAGTACGTATGTTCGCGATTGACGTGCTGAACGAGAGCAACTACAGTCGGTCTCCCCGCGTTTCAATGCTATCTATGCGATTGGGAGAACTACCCGGTGTGCGGAATCGCTGGATTTTGGCAGGCAAGACGTGGAACCGAACATCCAGTGGAACTCGTGAACCGGATGGGACGAACTCTTGCCCACCGTGGTCCAGATGATTTCGGCACTTTTCATGACTGCACCTCGGGAATAAACCTAGCTTTCTGCCGTCTCTCAATCCAGGATCTTTCCACAGCCGGGCATCAGCCGATGTATTCGGCCTCTGGGCGCTACGTCGTCGTGTTCAATGGCGAGATTTACAATTTCCAGGAGATCCGAGCGGAACTTGGCGGATCTCACTGGGAAGGTCATTCGGACACAGAAGTTATGTTGGGAGCGATTGACCGCTGGGGACTGGATTCGTCTGTGCGGCGATTCGTCGGCATGTTTGCATTTGCCCTTTGGGATCGCAAGGACGCAAATCTGTCCCTGGTCCGGGACCGCCTGGGAATAAAACCTCTATATTACGGGCGCGTGGGAAATGATTTTGTATTTGCTTCCGAATTGAAGGCAGTTCGGCAGCATCCTGAGTTTGACGGAAGAATCGATCGCGCTGCGCTTGCTCTTTATATGCGGCACAACTATGTTCCAACCCCTCACTGCATCTATGAAGGCCTGCGGAAATTGGAGCCTGGCCATATTCTAACCATGCACTCCGCTGGAGCAACCCCGAAAATGGAGGTTTATTGGTCCGCAAAGGACATCGTTGAGTCCTCGGATTCTATCTGTCAAATAAAGGAAAATGACGCTATCGAGCAGCTTGACAAGTTGCTGCAGTCATCCGTTCGCGGACACATGGTTTCAGATGCTCCTTTAGGAATGTTTCTTTCGGGCGGAATCGACTCAAGTATCGTACTTGCAATGATGCAAGCTCAAAGCGACCGCCCCGTCAAGACCTTCACAATCGGCTTTCACGAGGACGGTTATAACGAGGCAACACGAGCCAAGGAAGTCGCCCGCTATTTGAAAACGGAACATACCGAACTATATTTGACACCTGGTCACGCTTTAGAAATCATTCCATCATTACCTCTTATGTACGATGAGCCGTTTTCTGATTCTTCCCAAATCCCTCAGTATCTGGTTTCAAAACTTGCTCGAACAGCTGTGACGGTAAGCCTCTCGGGCGATGGCGGAGACGAGCTATTTGGAGGGTACAACCGTTATCTTTTTATCCCCCACATTTGGAAATGCATCCGTCGGCTCCCTACGAGCGTTCGCGCCGCTGTTGCGGCCTCGTTGCGAGCGATTCCCCCCGGCAAAATCGATTCAATGTCTCGGCTGCTTCAGCCCATTGTCCCCAAGATGCTGCGACTCGGTGCCACAGGAGACAGAGCGCAAAAGCTTGCTGATATCCTTACCGCGGAGAGTGCCGAGGCGCTTTTTTGCAGGTTCTTTCTCATTGGGAGAACCCGACTGAGGTCGTTCTGAATTCGCATGAACCCGGCAGTATCCGCCAATCAATTGTGGAATCGGAACGTTCAAATTTAGAAGAAGTTATGATGCTGACCGATTTAATTAATTATTTACCCGATGATGTTCTCACAAAAGTGGACCGGGCAAGCATGGCCGTCAGCTTGGAAGTCCGTGTTCCCTTTCTTGATCACCGGGTAGTTGAGTTCTCTTTGAAATTGCCCTTACACTTCAAGATCCGTGGAAGAAGCAGTAAGTGGATCTTACGCGAAGTATTACATAAATATTTACCAACAGAGATCGTTCGCCGGCCCAAAATGGGCTTTGGCGTCCCAATCGACCGGTGGCTCAGGGGGCCTCTGAAAGACTGGGCGGAAGATCTCTTGTCTGTAGAGAGTCTCGCGCAGCACGATCTGCTCAATGTGCAGCTGGTTCGCAGGAAATGGCGGGAGCACCTTGCGCATGTTCGGAACTGGCAGTACTTACTTTGGGATGTATTGGTATTCCAATTTTGGTTCCGCGAAACGAATTACTCGTCCGCGAATGAGACTCTAAATCAAGCGTGCGGTGCCCTGACTTCAGAGGGTATAAGTCCTTCGCACGGCCTTCTGTAGAGGATCACGTAATTGTGCGCATAGCTTTGCTACTCAGTCTCGGTGTCTCTTGGTCCCGGGAGGCTGCTTGGAGACTTAGTGAATTGGGCCACGAAGTTCACGCGATCGACTTCGAATGTGAGGTGAAGGGCACTTATTTGGCATGCCGCGAGGATCTCCGCACCCGTGCGATCGCGAAGCTTCGCCCGGCTTTGGCTGGAATCCACATCATTCCCGGGAAGGATATTTCACCATTCCGATACCTCCGCTATGCACCCAGGCTGCGCAGAATTTGTAACAATCTTCGGCCCGATGTGCTCTTTAGCCTATGGGGAGGGGGGGTTCTTTAATTTCACTGGCAAGCGGAATTCGACCTTACGCTGTGTTTCTTACTGGTGACGATGTTGTCAGCCTTTCCGGCCTTCGGAAGTTGATAAGTCAGCGCGCTTTGAATCAAGCTGCAGTGGTGTTTGCAAATGGAAAATTTCTGGGAGACTTGTCTAGGACCTTTGCGCCCCGGGCACGAATTCATCCGATCTGCCTAGGGGTTGACCCGGCTAAGTTTGTCCCCCTGCCGGCAGCGTCATCACCGGTGGTTATTATTTGCACTCGGGGATTTGCACCGATTTACAACAACAGCTACCTCATCAGGGCGTTAGCACTGCTGCCGAATTCGTTGCCTGATTTCCGGGTTGTCTTTCCGTCGGCCGGTGACTTATTGTCGGAGACGCAAGAATTGGCGGACAAAATCCTTTCCCCGGAACTGAGACGGAGAGTCCGTTTTTTGAATGGCGTTACCGATGAAGATCTCCTTCGTAACTTGCAATCTGCCCATATCTATACTTCCGTATCGCGATCGGATGGAACCTCAATTTCTCTGCTAGAGGCCCTCTCTTGTGGGCTGTTTCCCGTACTGTCGGACATCCCCGCCAATAGAGAATGGATTGATCGCAAGGTCGGGAACGGAATGCTAGTGCCTCTCGATAAGCCCGAGGAATACGCACGGCAGCTCAAAGAAGCGATTCTTGCCCCGGCTCACCGCGCCGCAGTTTCACCCTTCAACCGGAGACTCATTCTGGAGCGTGCCGATAGTCGCGAGACGATGGCTCGCGTCGCCTCCTTATTGGGAAACACAATTCGTTCGCGGAATTGCAGCTAACGCGGACAGCGGTCTGAGGCACAGTCACCCGACGGCTCTGCTGTGGCTGCTGTTGCTGAAAATCGCTGAAACCGGCCGCACTTTCTTCAGGTGGGGTTCGCGCCCGTCAGCGCCGGAAGGCCGACACGCCGCAACAAGTTTTGAAAACGCGGGTCGTCCCGCAAGCCGTCCATGCTCGGATCTATATGAAGATAAATAAGCCAGTGGGAATGCTCTTCGTACGATTTCTCCAGGCATTCGATCGCGCGGTCGTTTTCTCCTAAACCAATGTGGATTCCGGCGAAGAAGTAGGGTGCAACATACTTTCGTGTCGCGAGCTCTGTCAGATCATCGAGCATCTGAACTGCTTCGGTTGTTCTACCCGCCGCGCCAAAAGTTTGCGCCAGTGCTGCGCGCATCATGGGACTGCCGCCGGACAGCTTCACCCCCTTTTCACCCTCGGTCATCGCCCAATCGTAGCGTTCAGTTTTCCTGAGCAGCAGACCAAGAATCCAGTACGTGACGGGGTAGTTTGGGTCCAATTCGATCGTTCGGCGCAGTTGTTCGATGGCTTGGTCGTATCGGCGATCGTTATAGAAGGCCCACCCGACGGCTACGTTGATAATTAGAGACAGCGGATCGAGCTCCTGACCTTTTTTCATCTTAGCCATAACCTCGGCGTGTTTCGCCATGGTCATTAGGTACTCGGCGTACCAGTGGTTGGCAGTCGGATACGTGGGGTCCAATTCGAGGCTGCGCTTGAATTCGATCTGAGCCTCGTCCCACCGCCAATCGTGCAGCCATAACAGCGCTGCCAGGGACGCGTGCGCCTCTGGGATATCCGGGTCAAGCTGCAGGGCGGCCGTCGCCGCCGCTCTGCCTTTAGGAAACACTTCCTTCGGCGGCAGATAGCTGTTCCATCCCAGCAGTACGTAGGAATCGGCCACACCGGCATAAGCGAGCGCGTAGCTGGGATCTTTCTCGACCGCCTGTTGAAAGTAATCGATCGCCTTATAGAACCCTTCTTCAGTCCACATGTTCCAGTGATGACGATCGCGCAGGTAAAGCCGGTACGCCTCGGCATCCTCCGTGTGGTGTTTTATCAGTCGCTTCTTTTCGGCCCGGGTCAACTGCAGCCGCAATTTCCCCGAAATCTCATTGGAAATTTCATCTTGGACAACGAAGATGTCGTCAGGTTTGCGATTATATTGCGCGCCCCATAGCTGAGAACCTGTGGCCACGTCAACTAATTCGGTCCCGATGCGCATAGAGCTGCCGACGTGCAGTATTCTTCCCGTGAGCACGGCGCGCACGTTTAGTTCGCGACCGATGGCCTGCGGATCAATTTTCCGGCCCTTGTACCGAAACACGGTGCTTTGCGCCATCACCCGCAGCTTCGGTACTGTGGCCAGAGTATTAATGAGGTTTCCGGTGATCCCATCACTGAGATACTCGTCCTCGGGCTGGCCACTGGTATTGTCGAACGGCAAAACTGCTAGCGAGTGGATGATCTTGGAGACTCGCTGTGGGCGCACCGCAGCTGTTCGATCAGACGGAGTCTGCGCCCTGCGCTTTCCGCTCGAGGACAAAAGATTTGCGGATGGTCTTGCCGCCGGTTCAGTTTCTTCGTCCCCAGTCCTCCAGCCCGAATCGGAATCTCGCCTTAACCGTCGCAGCTCGACTCCCATATCGGCCGCGTTCTGATAGCGTAGCTTGCGGTCCTTCTCCAGAGCTCTGCGAATCACCTCCTGGAGTGCCGGCGGGACGTTGGGATTCAGTTGCATTGGAGCCACCGGATTGCGATTGAGGATGGCTTCCGTCAGGACGCCCGAACTGGCTCCTTGAAAAGGCAGCCTCCCCGTGGCCATCTCGTAGAGAACGATTCCGAATGAGAACAGATCCGTCCGGCCGTCCAACTCCTCAGCCCGCACTTGCTCCGGAGACATGTAGGCCACGGTTCCCATGGCCGTCCCCGGGCTAGTGAGATGTTCTTCGGCGACGTAGCACAAAGATTGCGTCAGCTGCACCTCGCTCTGGCTTGCCACGCCTTTCGGACGCATGCTTTTGGCCAGGCCAAAGTCGAGAATTTTGACGCGCCCCCGACTTGTGACGAAAATGTTTGCGGGTTTGATGTCGCGATGAATGATGCCTTCGCTGTGCGCGGCATCGAGCGCATCGCAGACCTCGATCGCGATCGAAATAACACGCTCCGTATCCAACGTGCCCGCGGCTATCCAGTATTTCAGGGTTACGCCATCTAGATACTCCATGGCGATGAA
>Ga0302324_100007949_pt1 | contig 22455 bp, 20 predicted proteins | sample Palsa_T0_1_FD_201949 | JGI IMG/M metagenome (GOLD analysis project Ga0302324, IMG submission 201949) | Peat permafrost microbial communities from Stordalen Mire near Abisko, Sweden - Palsa_T0_1 | ecosystem: Environmental > Terrestrial > Soil > Palsa > Peat permafrost | place: Sweden: Abisko...
CTGTCAACGCCACCATCGACAGTATCGCCCCGATCACCAGCCGTTATGAACCGGCGTCTCATCTCGGTCCGGATCAGCGCAAGGCGTTGGAACATGTTGTCACCAGCCCGGACCGCTTCACAGGGATTCGAGGCTTGGCCGGCACCGGTAAAAGCACGGTTCTGGTCGAACTGAACCGCATTCTCGACAAGGAAGGTTTCGAGGCCCTGTTCTGCGCTCCGACTGCTGCCGCTGCCGATACGCTGCGCAAGGACAAGCTGGAATCGGTCACGCTCGCCAGGCTGCTGACGGATTGGGCCATGCGGCGAACACTTTCCGCCCGCAGCGTGATTGTCCTGGATGAAGCCGGCGCTGTTGGCCTCGATGACATGGTGAAACTATTCGATCTGGCCGTTAGTAACGGCGCTCGTGTGGTGCTCTCCGGCGACACCGGCCAGCACGCTTCCGTTGCTCGTGGGGATGCGCTCCGCATCCTCGAACAGTATTCCTCCTACCGCTTCAGCGAATTGACCACCATCCGTCGCCAGAAACCCGCCGCCTTCCGTCAGGTGGTCGAACTGGCTGCCGCCAAACAGACCGACAGGGCGTTTGCCAAGCTCGTGGAACTTGGCGCGGTGACAGAATCACCGACGGAGGATGGGCAACTCTACCAACGGGCAGCTGAGGCATACCTGTCGGCGACCAAACAAGGCCGGTCCGCATTGCTGGTCTCGCCCACATGGGGCGAGATTGAGGCGGTCACGGAAAAGGTGCGCGATGTTCTGAAAGTTGAGGGTGTCGTCAGCCAGGATGAGCAGACGTTAAACGCCTTTGATTCGTTTTCATGGACGGAAGCGCAAAAGAGGAATACGAACCAGTACGAACCCGGCCAACGCCTGCGCTTTGTGAGAAAAGCGCGCGACTTTGATCGGGGCGAGACGGTCGAAATCCGAGCCGTGCTCGAAAACGGACTGCGCGTTCGCCGTCCCGATGGAACGGAAGTGGATTTTATCCCGGCTGGTGCCGCTGGCTCGTTCGACGTGGGCGAAGCGCGTGAACTGAAAGTCGCCGCTGGCGATTGGCTGTTGCTACAAGCCAACCACGGCAAAGAGTTCATCAACGGCGAGCGGGTGCAAGTCCGGGAGATCAGCAGCGGTCGCATAACGCTCACTGACGGCCGGGTGCTTCCCGGCACTTTCAACACCTTCACCCATGGGTATGCTGTCACGTCGCACTCGTCACAAAGCAAGACCGTCGATGACGTGTTCCTGGTCGCATCGTCACGCTCCTTCGGGGCGGTGAACCGCGAACAGTTCTATGTTTCCATCTCGCGCGGGCGCAAGCGTGTTCATGTGTTCACCGATGATGCCGAACTGCTCGCGCGTCGCGTGACCGATTCGCACGAACGCAAGGCTGCGGTCGAACTCCAAGGCCTGCGCGATGACCTGGCCAAACTCGGTTTCTTGCGACAACCGCAGCAAGAGCAGGATATCCACACCCCGGCGAGCGTGGTGCACCAAGATTTTCGCACGGTGCGCCCGATGCGTCAGTCGCCGCGAGTTTTCCGGGCCACGCGTTTGTCTCCGGTGCAACGGCTCGCATAGGTGGCCGAAGATGTGCAGCGATGGTTTCGCGAACGGTCCGTCATTGAGCAAAAGGAAACTGTCACGACCAAGTTTGAGCAAACCGGGTCCATCAAACAAGCTGAGTCCATAAAACAGGCTGAATCCATCAAACTGGCTGACTCCGTCAAACGAACCAGCGGCCTCAAACGATCTCGCACGGTCAAGGAACCTCTGCAGCAAGAGCAGTCCGCCCGCCCCAAGCTGCGTCGGGGCATCACGCCGCCTGGAAGCATCGGCCACTCTCGCGGCATTGGTGTCTGAACATTCGACCCTCAATCACCCCATGCATCCCACCAAAGACGACTGCTATACAACCTCCGTCAAGTATTGCGCCTGCATCGAATTCCATCTCGACGAGGAGCGCCGGCGTGGCTTCCACACCAGTCAGTTGATTGATTACACCTTGGAACCCAACCCGAACCAAGGCGAAGACCAGAACGCGCCGCCGCAAAAACTCACGCTCACGTTCTCCACCGCCGACGTGGTGATTTTGGGCTGGCGTCTCGGTCGCCTGGCCGATTTGCTCCGCGAAAACAACCTCGCCACGATCCACGTTCTGTCCAAACGCTATGCCGATCTCGACCGCGCCAGAGCCTTCGTCGTCTCCATCATCATCACCCCGATCAGCAGAGGCTAGTCGTAGGGTGTAGGCTAGCCAGGGTAGGTTGGGCAGTTTATACGATCGTTGTCTGATTAAGAATGTTAGACCGGGGAAACGGATTTGGAAGAAGGAATATGACGCAAAGGTCAAGAAAGCTGATCATCGAACATGAGAGCTTTGAGTTTGCCGCTTACGTTGTTGATCTCAGAGCAGAGATGGAGGGCGAGTTGTTCGTCTGCGCGACTGTAGGACGTTTCAAACTGGTTTATTTCAAACCCCTGATCGCTACTCACGAAAGAAAAATAAAAGACAGCCGATTAAACGCCACAGCCTTGTGCATTTTTGAAAGAAACTCATAAAGAGGATTTAAATTTAGATAGGAATAAAAAATCTTTGGGTGAGCACTGCTTTTGTCTTGGTCTGAAATCGAATTAGAAATAAGATAATATCATGACAACTCCGTTAGACGACGTAGAACAAGTTCCAATGCGGCTGGCTCACAATAGGAACACAGATGCCAATAAAAACGACTTAATACGGTAACGAATGAGTGGGAGTCTCGATTACAGACAAGGGTCTGGAAGCCTCAATGGGTTAACATTTTCCCCATCAGGTGAAGGCCTGATTATTCCCTATAGAGTCCAGATGAAGCGTGGAAATACAAAGAAATTGAAGCAAAACAAGCTTTCGGTTTACGAATCGAACCCATCTTACTATACTTTTAGAATGGCGGCACGACAAAGCATCAAGAAAGATTCGCGGCTTCTCTTTGGCGAGGTCGTGCTCACGGTTTTTGCGATGAGTGCGCTTTACGTGATTCTGTCCGACAACTACGGCACGGATACGCAAAAATGGGCCTACGGGGTACTAGGCTGCATCCTCGCGTCTGTCGTGCGATTGCTCAAATAGTGGTCGGGGAGCATTTTGAAAGGAACACCCGAATGATAACACACGTCACTTTAGCGCTCCTGATTGCTCTGATGCTGGTCTTGCTTGCGTTATCGTCACATTCCTGCTTGACCCTGCAAACCGCTCTGGTGACAATCAGGACGCGCAGTCGGATTATGACAGTATCTGCAATGGTCTATCGGTATGGGCGTTGTAGATTTGCTGACCGTTGTGCAGCCTAAACTTGTTGAACGAGCGACCAGTAGATGCAACAGGAGCAAAAATGACCCCTCTGAGAACGATTAGAAATCTCACCTTGTCAGCGTTCTTGTGTTTCCTTCCGACCTACGGATTCCTGTTTGCTGAACCATTCGCTTATCAAAACGCAGCCACAAGCTGCGACCACGAAATCGAAACGAAACTCGCCAAGGTGTCTGATGATTACGCACACGAGCTTAATGCGCTCATCGATACCTTCCGACTCAGGGGAGATTTGGAAAAGACCCTTGCGGTCAAAAAGGAAAAAGAGCGTTTCGAATCCGAGAAAACCTTGGAAGAAAAGAATCTCGTGGAAGTGCCGGTTCAGTTGCGTGAACTCCAGCAACAATTCTTGGCAACGCCACGAAAAGGCACAGAAGAAATCGCCAAGAGCTACGTCGTGAGATTGGAAGACGCAAAGAAAAAGCTGACGATTGACGACAAGCTCGATGATGCCGTTTTAGCGCAGCAGGAAATCGACAAGATTCTGAAAAAGTACGGCATTATGAATCCTTCCAAGGGTAGCGAGATTCAAAGCCAAGACTTGCCGAAATATATCCGCATGAGCAGTGACATGAAGATTCCCACAATCGTTGACGGTCAACAGGTCGGCTATACAGGTCTAGGCAAGGGAGACGCATATAGACTGATAAAGGTCGATGGAAGTCAGGTGACAATCCGCGTTGACAAATCCGATGTTGTCATTCCCGTGGACGATACAGACTTATTGAAAAGGATTGAACGGCAGCAAAAGGGGCTTTCGGAAGAAGATGCAGCGGAAGCTGAAGCGCGAGCCTCTGCCCAGACGGCGATGGATGCCCCACAACTGACAACCAGCCAACAGGCTGCAAGAGCGATTGTTGGAACTTGGCATGATGGGGACGGGTGGACTTTGGTTTTCTCCAGAAATGGAACTACCAATATAAAGCACTCTAGTTTGGGTATCACATACAACGGCACTTGGTCGGTTAATGGTAATTCCGTGTACGTCAGTTGGGACAATGGATGTTGGGACACGTACGGGCCGCCAGTTAACTCAAGCGCGTTACCGTCAGTGAATTGCAAGGGAGGAAGAAATTCGTGGTCTAAGGTAAGATGACCAGAAACTAGCACGGTTTGAGTTTGCGAGTGACGGGCAACGATAAGCCAGTCGCCTTTCTGCCGGAATTGCCCGGACATAATTGCCTCGCCAGTAGCTTGATTTAGACTATCCAGTTCAAGCATGGCTTCAACTATATGCCCCAGTCTAATCAAAAGCCTTCAAATGGCTTTCCCGCCTGCACCTCAGCCTCCACTCTCTCGCCGGGCTTTCTCAAAGTCACCAAGGCCAATGCACTCAACACGGTCATGCAGCGGATAGGACTCTTTGCCTGGGTAAACCACCCATAGCTTCTTCAGTTTCAGGTCCTCCAAGGCAATCATCATGGACTTGGTCAGCGCAGGCGTGTCGGAGCACTTGAACTCGAAGCCCCACCGCTTGCCACCGAGCGTCACCATCAAATCCAACTCTGCCCCACCGTGCGTGGCCCAGAAATAGGCATTGCGTTCGCCTGCCCACGCCAAAACCTGCTCCAACGCGAAGCCTTCCCACGATGCGCCAAGCTTCGGGTGTGCTTGCAAACCTGTCCAATCGGGGATGCCGAGCAGGGCGTGAAGCAGCCCGCTGTCACGGATATAGACTTTCGGCGATTTGACCACGCGCTTGCCGACATTCTCAAACCACGGTTGCAGTTGCCGCACCACATAGGCTCCCACTAAGGCGTCCAGGTAGCGGCGCGTGGCATGATGCGCCACACCGAGGGAGTTGCCCAACTCCGAAGCGTTCCAGATTTGCCCGTGATAATGCGCCAACATCGTCCAGAACCGCCGTAACGTCTCCGGCGGAATGTGAACTCCGAGCAGCGGCAGATCGCGCTCCAAGAATGTGCGGATAAAATCCTCGCGCCATGCCAGACTATCGGCATCGCTTCGGGCCAAAAACGAGTCCGGGAAGCCGCCGCGCACCCACAGCTTGCGCTGCTGGCTTGCGCCGACCTCCAGTAGATTGAACCCGCTCATATCCACGAAGTGGATCCGGCCCGCGAGAGACTCCGACGAATGTTTCATTAAATCGGGCGAAGCACTGCCGAGCAGCAGAAACCGGGCGGGTAGCGGACGGCGATCCGCCAGTACCCTCAGCAACGGCATCAAATCGGGTCGACGTTGTATTTCGTCCAGTACGACCAAGCCGCGCAACTCCTCCAGGACGGATTGCGCCTGTGTCAGTCGCGCTTGATCACGGGGATTTTCGAGATCGAAGTATCGGCCTTTCTTTCCAGCGACCTCGCGGGCAAGCGTGGTCTTGCCGCTCTGCCGCGGCCCCAATAGCGCCGTGACAGGGAAGGTTTTCAATCCCTGCTCCACTCGGTGCTTCAACTCCGTTCGGCTAATCTTCATGGTACCGTGAAATATGGACGAATACCGTCCAATATTCAAGGAATATGTGGGCACGGCTTTGGCTGGCCTATGACCTGGCCGCCTTCTCGATGAACTTGATTCCGACGGGGGGGCTACCCTGTCACTGCCACAATTCGGGTTCGCGTGCTTGCGTCCCAAATGGACGCGCGAGATTACAGGACCTATTTCTTCACACCGAAATCGTATAACTCGACATCCCGGTATTTCAGTGCCTCGCGTGAAGCATCATGCTTGTCGATAAAACAGTATTCGCCCGGTGGCAATGCTTGAACGGGACCAAGCCGGTAGATTCCATCACTGACTTTCTCAGTAGTCATCGGAACATAGGCTTTCGGATCGAGACCACTCGTTTTGCCTCCAAAGAATCCCTCCTTGCCGACGGCCAAGCGTCGCTCGTTCTTATCCGCCCGCACTTCCATTCTCGCAAGGACAAGGTCGTCGGCGCTTGTCGTCGCTGTCGATGTGGCGAAAGCGCCTTCCTGCTGGGGTTGCTCGTAGTAATAGAAAGTCCCTGGCGCCGCAGCCGTGATTTGGAGAATGGCTGACGCACCGTAAAGTGTCACGCGAGATTTTTTGTTCCAGCCACTTGAGCCACCGCTGGACTGCGGCTTCACCTTAACCATGCGTCGCTCGGTGCCCTGCTCCTGATATAGCCAAACCCCCGGCTCGTGAGGCGCGTTGGGGTCATTTGAAACCACAGCGGGCACGGCCTTGGGCGGTGCGGGCACAGCCGACGGAACTGCGGCCGCAATGATCGCGTTGATGACATCATCGGACAACCCGCCGTCCTTCAGTTTTTTCAACGCATCGGTGCTAATGTCGAAGTCGCACTTGGACGCTTTGATTTTGTTGAGGATCACCGTATCGCCCAGCCCGGCTTGCTTAAGGCCGATCACCCCCGCATTGTTAAGCGTCTCCTGCGCCAGCAAAGTCGCTGACGCGAAAAGGCAAATCGTCACCACTTGACCAACGAGCCAATGTATTCGCTGCATGGTTTCTCCTTTTTTGGTGAGCCTGCCGCCGCTCGCATTGTCGGTTCATCGTGATTCTGACGCCGCGACGCCCGGTTTTCAAGGCAACTCTACCCAGCGGTGCCAACGCGCCCAAGCCAAGATCAAGAGGCTCCAGGTCGCAGGCTGCCTGTTTGCGTGGGATACACGTGAACCAGTCCACTGGTAGTCACGGAGCCTGCTCGTCCACATGATCGTCACGTTCGCATTGTCAGTGGTCACGACGGGTGGCTCTTTTCGCGTCGCCGGGCAAATACCCAAGAAAGGGCGAAACTAGACCTTCCGTAGGGTTAGATTCTTATTTAGATAGAGCAGGTTTTGGCAGTTGGAGCAGCGGATTTTCCCCGGTTTCTCAGTGTAAAATTCGTCCATGCAAGAGGGGCATTCGATGTGTGCTCCCTTTAGCGCATAATTCCGTTTAAGTGTGAAGAATCGTCTGCAACTCGGGCACCGCCTACGGCCAGTCGATTGGTTCTTGAACTGGTCGCAACAAAATGGGCATTCAACAGCTTCACGAAGGTGCGCCTTCTTAATATGGGCTTCTAGTCTGACAAACCGCCTTCCACAATGTTGGCAAGAACGCGTATTCGGTTCTGACGTGGCAGGGGTCCGTGTAGAAATGAGCGCTGTGGGTGAGATACGCCTGGCCACCTGAGGCTTCGGTTGAACTGCTATGGTCTTGTATCGAACAGACCCACTTGGTGAGGGGTGTTTCGCCCGAATATGATCTTCGAGCCCGATTTTCAGTTTTCCGCAAATTGGGCACATACGCCCGACGGCTTGACGCCGAATTCGGAAGGGTGAATTAACCGTAGATTTTGCCCTTCGTCGCCTTTGCTTTCTGATCCTGTTTGTCGGGGAACGAAGCAAACGAGCGGCCTGTCTGTTAATAGGTCGAAGCCGGTATGGACTATTCCAAATCCCTGACATCAGCTTTTATCGTAACAATTAGAGTCGAACCAACCAACCTCTTTCTTCCCGAGGAATGGTTGCCGAAGAAAGCATGTTGATTAGGAGTACGGTAACCCATGTGCTTCAAATGTTTCGCGGGCCATATGTTCGGCGAGCGTGCGGTTTCGGCAGCGGGCCTCCAAGTCGCGAATGAGTTTCTGGCGGAGTTCCCGGCAATATTTCTCGTAACCGGCAACGACACTAAACACCTTGAACATTTCTTTGGGTAAGCGCAGTTCACTGTGCCCACGTAGTTGAGCGTAGATGAAGTACTTCCCCTCGACCTCATTACGCACCTGGCGGCTAAAGTCTGAATCATTCGTGACAAAACAATGGCCATCACGGTTCTGCACGATTTTCAAGGGATCGGTCGGCAGTGTGAGTTGCTCGACATCAATTTTACCTTCGGGCAGGAAGGCCTCGGGGAACGGCTTGAGGCTGGCGACATCGAATCCCTGCGGTGCGGGTTGGTGTTGGAATGTTCCGTGCGACTCCTTGACATCAGTAACCCATTTTGGTTGCTCATTTGGAAACAGCGGCGTGTCTGAAGATGCCGCAACACCAAGCTGCTGGACGAGCACCTCCGTGAGTTGGACGAATTGTCGCAGCTTGTCCCAAGAAAAGCGGACGCCTTTTTTCTGATTTGGACCAGAGTAACCAGGTGTATCCACGAACTCACGGATGTCCACGCTGGGAAGTCGGCTGTCTTCGTCGGATGGAATGATTGCGATACGAATTTCCCAACTGCTTGTCTTGCCGACCGAGACGAACTGATTTTGGTCCTTGGTTGGGACCGTGGAATGGAGCGTGCGAAGCGCCGAGAGCAATTGAACAACCGTTGTGCCGTCGAGCGACATGCCGGCTTTTGTCGGGCCGGTATAACTCGGTGTCGCGATGAATTTGCGGATGCTGGCGCGCGACTTCCCCTTCCATGAACCGACGCTGAAAACGATGCGCGTTGTAGCAGTCAGTTCTACAAAACCGATTTCCTTGTCAGCCATATATTCTCAAGGGATTATGCCAAAATCCAACTGGTCACGGCGGATGTCCCCAAGGGTTCTCAGCAAATCCTCAATATCTTGAAAACTGATATTCCGAAGATGAGCGGTATCATTTCGTAGTCGGCGCACGCGAGCTAGATAACCTGGCCAGCGTTTGCTCGGTGGCTCAGCCGATAGCTTCGATCGGGGCTTTTCGAGAAACAGCTTGGTACTCAATTTTTGCAAGAGGTCACTCAACTGGCTGAATGTTAAACAGCTCACCGCTTGTTCAGGTGTTGGTTCGGCATTGGCGTTTTCTAGTCCATAAGTTTCGCGAAAAATGCTACATACTTCTGACCATAGATTGTTGGTCGCGAAGAACTTCGTGCTCTCCTGACTGAGAAACTGCCCCAGGCCGGCTCGCAAGTCTGGCTGACCTGGTTGGGTCTGTTGAGCCGCCCAATCCATTAGTTTTGGTCGAAAATCCTCATCAATAAGCCGGTGTTGAGCTCTGATGCTCTTAAACAGATTCTTCACTTCTTCCAGAGACATCAGGCGAAGGATTGTCCTCAACATTTCGCGCAGTGAGACTTCGACATCCTGCAAAAGCAAGTTTACTCGGGCGTTGGCAGCGCGGCGCAGAAGTCCAATGGGGTTGGTTGCCAACCCCATTTCTTCCTCGACGACAAACCGTGCCACGAGATTTCGGAATTGGTAATAGCCTGGCAACAAGTTCGCGCAGAGAAATCCTTCGAGAAACAGCCGGCGCATGTCCTCAGACGTTTCCAGATGGACTTCAGGCCGGTGCGAGACAAGCTTACCGCCGCCGCACAAGAGACGGAGTTGATTCTTGCAGGCATCCGGTAAAGCGGCAAACCGTTCTCGGTAATCGTTCACGGCGGCACACTTTACAAGCCAGTCACGTAAGCACTCTGCCACAGCCTCATCATAGATTTTCTCCGTCCAGTTGCCGCAGAAATACTCGACTAACTGCTCCGCCAGCGCGAGGTCATTGCCGCACCAATCGAGAGCAAAGTACAACATCGCCTCACCCCACACTAGTTCCTTACTCTTGACGATTGCGCGGTAGATTCGTAAAAGGTCGTCTCGCTCTAGCTCAGGCACGCAAAGGTGCGTGCGGTTGTCAGTGTGAAATTGGAACCTATAATCGCGCCTGACTTTATGCGAGTCCAAACATCCCAGCCACAGCATCCTGATAGACCCCTTTGCGGTCACCCTAGCTAACCGACCAACTAGTTCATTGAATGATTCGGCAGTTAAATACGACCCGTGATCAATGATGATTACAGAACACTTCGGCGTTGCGCCTCTCCTGGAGTCGTGCCAGTTCTGTCCGTCCAGAAACCCGCTCACTCTCATAAGAAACGCTGCCATCGCCTTTCGAGTTCCACCAATGACTTTAGGGATAGGGGGAGGCGCTGTAAGCGCATTCAGCCTTTCGGCGAAATTCCCTTCTGCTAGGCAGTCGAAATATGTGGACGCGATTCCTTCAGCAGCTAGATTCATCTGGATGCTCAATCCGATTGCCGACGCTCCGCATCCTGGCGGACCAATGATTGCGACATCTAGGCCACTGGTAAGGAATGCTAACGCGTCTCGCTTCACGGTCTCGTAATTCGGCAGTGAGATGAGAGCCGGCGCGTCCATGCTTCAAGACTCCACTTTGGGTAGGTGGAATTTGTCAAAGATGGATTGCGTGAGTGTGGCGGCGACGCGGGCGTCGAGGGTGCGGTTGTAGAACGCCTCGTATAGGTGCTTGCGCAGATCGCGCAGATAACCTTCGTAGTTCGCAACGGTGCGGCTGATTTCCACGGGCTTGACTGGCACTTGGGCGATCTTGTGACCGGCTTGCTGGGCGTAGAGCAAGAACTTCCCCTCGGCGGAGGACTTGACCGCGCGATTCCAACTCTTGTCTTTGGCGTAAAGGGCGGGGATGAAGCCACCGGTGTCGAGAATGAGTTCCTTGCCGGGAAGCTCGATGTCGGTTTTGGATTCAGCCTTGGCGGTGTCGGAGAAGAAGTCCTCCGGAAAATGGCGTGGGCCGTTGTGCAGCTCTTCGAGGAGGACTTCTTGAAGGATTTGCTTTTCCGCGCCGGTCTTGCGGGCTTTGGTCTTGCGGGCCTTGCCGCGCATCTGGCCGAGTTCGATCCGCTCGCGCACCAACTCGCATAGCCCCTCGTAAATCGGCTGGAGATATTTCTTGGGGTCGAGGCCGATGGCGCGAAGGACTGCGGCGTCGAGAACCTGACGATCCTTCTGTTTTACCTCCTCGAACACACTGCCGATGTCTCGCTCGCGGAGTTCGTCAAAAGCCTCGCATATTGCCTGTTTCTGAGCAGACGTTGCTTTTCGCACGTCCGGAACGAGCAAATAGTCGCGCGCGTCCTCGACCTTCAGACGAAGCACACCTTCCCCCAAAGTCACCCGCGCCGCCAACTCTACAGACAGTGCGGTTACGCTTGCGTTCAGTGTGGCGACAACAAGCTCAATGTCGAGTTGTTTCGCAGGCTCAAGATAGCAAAGCACACAGTCCGACACGAGAGCTTCCGGACTGAATCGTTGGACATGACTGTCGTGATACGCTTCTGCAAAATACACTTGGCTCAGGTGCGTTTCACTTTCTGGCAGTGCCCACCAGCCTGGCGTGCGTTTCTTGAGCCACGTTCCTTCCGGCCAGGCCATCCCCTTAAAGTCGCCGCGCTTATATGTCTGCTTCTCTCCCCACTCAATGTACCCAAGCGTGCCGGTATGGTTGAGGTGTCTGAGCTCCTTCTTGCTCTTGCGACAAATGAAGACCTTGGTTTCGAGCTCTTTAGGGTCAATCTGGATCGATCTGGAATCCTTTGGGCTCTTAATCAATGGTTGGAGGTACTCCTTCTCTATGCCGAACCGATCCACGACTTCATCTGTTACGTAGAAAAATTCGTTTATACGCGTGACGCCCCCGCGACGAGGCAGAGCAATGTCTGTCAGCAGACAGAATGCGCCTTTACTTGTTAGATCAAAGTATGTTTCCGGTGCGCGGAGGAACTTACCCCACTTCGTCGCCTTGCCCTCACGTTCCAAGTCGGCACGCAATTCGCCCTGCCGGCAAATTCGGATACGGAAGTCATCATCTTCAACTGTGACGACACCCAGTGGGTGCGTCTTACCGTAGGGCTTACCGGAATTTTCAATCCGTTCGGCGTGTTGCTCCAGCCGACGCCAGCGGGCTTTCGCCTCGATTTGCGGGTTGCCGGGGGCGAGATCGGCAAGGTGTTTCTTCACCTTCACAAACTTGACCAAGTGGTCGTCGCGCTCCTTCGGTCCGTCGCACCGTTCGATTATGGTAAGTACGGTATTGACACTGGCCTCGGTGAACCACGGCTCGCAGCGACTTTCCAAGATGGCGACGATTTTGAAGCGGTCACAGAAGAAACGTTGCAAGGCGTAGCCATAGTTCACGTCGAGCCAAGCATTGGAGGTCACGATGCCCATTCGTCCGCCGACTTTTAGGAAGCGTGCCGCATGAAAAAACAGATAGACGTAGAGGTCGGCGTAAGTGGAGGTGACAAGCTGCACAGTCTTGCGATCACAGGCAGCGTGCTTGCCGGCAGCGATGGCCTTCTCGAAACTCTCCTGATCCTTCTTATGATCGTAGCAGAAAAGTTGGGGATAATCCTCAAACCAGCCTGCGACGAGGCGCTGGCGGATGAAATCAAGGTAGCCGGCGTTGCTGCGCTCAATCTGATCCCCGCTAACGTAAGGGAAGTTGCCAACGATGGCATCAAATTGCGGAATAGGTTCGTTGACCTGTTCGGGTCGTTCGACGTTCATCTTCGGCGGCGGGAACGGAAGTGTATCCGATGCCGCGCGAGCGACTGCGCGTCCCGCGCAACCCGTGCCCCCGTCAGTACAAGGCCCAACCGCAGAGTTGGCAGAGCCTCAGTTGGATTCGTCGCCCGCGCCCGATCCGAGAGTAATTGATAACAAATCCGTCCGTGTTCGCCCATGTCCAAGAGCCGATTTGCGGCTCTGGGAAGAAAGGGGCGCTCCCATTGGAGGAGGTCGTTTGATCTCACTTACTGGCGGGGCAGACACCGATAACGGCGGGGCCTTTAGCGCGGGCAAGTGGACAGCACCGCAACCGACACGCACGCAGCGATTTTCCCGCCCGTTCAGTCAAACCACATTCTTCCGATTCCACCGGCCCCTACTTTCAACCAACATGCTAGCTCCGAAATTGACGTAAGTACTTGCAAATCAAAGCCTCAAATTGACGTAAGTGGTTGCAGGTCAAAGAGTGATTTTCTCCGAAACCAACCTGCCTCACACCGAATCCAGCGTGCTTTCACCCGCAAAACCAACCCACAGCGCACCTAAACCGCGCGTTTTGCGCCCCGACCCAACTTCATTTTGATTCGCGTAAACACATCGTGACACCATGCGTGCGGGATGCGGATTGTTTTCCCTTTGCGCTTGTACTCGATCGCCCGTTCCAGCATTAACCGGCAAGCCTTTCGTGAGTCGTTGCCGTAGGCGACGATCAACCTTTCCAGTCGAGGGGTACACCTTGATCCGAACGCCTCGCGTGCACAGTGCACCAAGTCGTCTTCCCTCAAAAGCGCTGTTTCCGTGTCGTTGCCGTGGTCGTTTGAAGTGGTCGAACTTTCCGCTTGGGAAACCTGCCTCTCCCCTCCCTTCCTATCCCTCCTCTCTCCGGATAGCCGGATAGCACCTCTGTTAGAGGTACCGGATACACCGGAAGATAGGGAATTCCGCTCGCGCGAACTTTCCTGTGAGGAAAGTTCGGCAAGTTCTTCCCGCGCTACCTCCTTCAGCGCATCCGTCAATCCCGCTTCCTTCGCGAACAGCTCTTTCTGCGCGGACGGCATCAGGCACCGCGACCGCATCCACTGCTGGAGCGGATGTTTCCCGGCCACGGTGTCCTTGCAAACAGCTACATCTACCATCGAGGGTCGCACCCAACGACCGTTCCATCTCCAAAATTCACTCTGTACGTTCACCTGAAACGGCCCGCGCCCTGTGCGATCTCGTTTTAGAATCCCCGCACGTTCCAATTCCGCAAACGCTTTCGACTGGCTGCTGTCTGATAAGCCCGTTTCATACTCAATCACCCGACGCGTGCGATACTCGACTTGCTCTAGCCCAAGCTGCACTGTGTAGCGAAAGACATGCTGTGCCAACAGCCGCGCCGCCGGACTTAATACCTGGTACTCCAGCGCAACCGACACAAGGGCGTGGGGATCAAGGTTCATGGGCGTGACAGGTGTCCACGATCGTGTAACCGTACAGGAAGAATACAGCCAACTGACGCTCTGAGCACAAATAACAAAGGGGAAGTGGTTCGTTTCCGAGAATGGCATTATCCGGGAGGAGAATCTGTACCGTGGCCAGACGACGACTGCACGTGTCGCAGAAACCCTTGCTTGGGTACGCGAGGCGTAGACAACGGTGCTTGCAACGCCCCTTCCGAATGCGCGCGATTCTGCCGTCATCATTTCTCGTACTCCGATCAACGAACTCGCGGGCGTGTGCTTCACACAGCCACCTCAGGTCCGAGAACTTGAAATCAAGCCACGCTTTGTTAGGGTCCGGCAACGGTACACCGCCGCAAAAAATACAGCCGCTCACAATCTTTGCCGTGGACTGGTACATGAGAAACTACCTTGAATTGGATTCCGTTCAGTGGCCGCACTGGAAGGCGATTTGCGGTGCCGCTGGGCCGTGTTGGTATGCCGGCACGTCCGCGCGTCAACTCGACAATGTTTACCTGTCAACAGGGTAGGGTGGCGCATCCTTTTCCGCCTTCTCCATTTCGCGCGCCAAAAACTCTCGCACCGAATCGCACGAGATCAGACGGACGCCGAAGCGTGCGCCTCGTTTCCGAAGCGAGACGGATTTGATTTTCCCTTCCTGAATGAGTTGGTAGGCGTATGTGCGCCCAATGCCGAACAAGCGCGGCATGTCCCCGGGCCTGCAAAATTCTGGCACTGCGCCAGTCGCACCAGGCGCAATCGGTGCCGCCGTTTTGTTTGCACTGGCGGTGTGCGGTGTGACAGCATCGGCTTTCATTGAACGCGACCGTACTCCTATTCAAACGGTCGTTTTCCCGGCAGATAGAGGGTGGGGCCGGGAAAATGCGATAGCTAAACTCCTGATTCAGACTGCCGTGTCAACGTGGGCGGTATTTATCGCTTGCGGGATCGCAGACGAAGTCCAATTTTACTGCAAAGATTCTGGAACGTTTTCAGTTCCATACAAAGGGATTTAAGATCACCGCTCACCCAAGTGTAGAGGTCACCGATAGTCTGGCGCTTCTTCATATACTTTTCTTCCACTTCAGCGCGATAGTCGAGAAGGAACCGCAGCACTGCGAATCTGCCAGTGTCAACTGTGGGTTTGCCCGTTTCAAGGTAGACGGCGTCCTCGGTGAGTGCCATTGTAAATCCCCTAAAGAACTTCTGCTGGCGCGGAAGAGACCATTCCTCGCAGACTCGCTCAATTATCTCGACGCGGAGTGGGCGCTCTGCTCTAGCCGCAATCGCTGCCTCCGGTTCGCGTCTGTCTAGCAGCGTCGCGTTGTCCATGGTGGTCACGCACAGCGCCATTTGATAGCCAGTCCGTAGTCCCTGCTGGAACGGATCATTTAGAAATGTGTCCCACGTCTTGAACTGGTTCCAAAGCTTCGGAAAATACATCCGCTGCATTTCTGCGTAGGCGTTCCACGCCCACTCTGGCATTGGCCATTCGTAAAGGGACGCATAGCCCATCATTCCAAGCCACTCTTGTAGTTTCTTGTCGCGTGGATGGCAGCGACGTTGGGGTTGCGCTTCGTCGATGGGCTGTGTGACGAGTTCCTCTTTTACCCGGTTGCCGTCCTTGTCAAACCACTGCCGCACCTGTCCGACGCCTTCACGGTAGATCACGACGCTTCCGCCGCCTGGGGGCGGTTTCGCACCCTCCCATGTATCAGAAGACTCACGTCCCACATGAGAGCCTGCGTCTTGCATAATTGAGCGCACCGTGTGCTCGCACAGTCGATCACGATCAGGTAGGACAATCCGATGAGCGCCGTTGCGGTCTGTTTCCAGAACGAAGTGCCCGTCACTCCGTGCAATCTGCTCGTAGCCGACTGCGCGAAGCTGCTCGACCAACTCGACTCCCGAAGCATTGGCGGATATGCTCATACGTCAACATCCGCCGGGTAAATGAAACGCAATTGGATTCGTGTTGGTGACAACTCTTTCCCGCCGAAATAACAAAAAACTGCGGCCCTGACGTTCTGTGCAACCTGCGGGCGTGTGTCGCCCTCAGTGAAAATCGAATACCCGACTGCCCGTGCCACATAACCGCCTTCCCTCGGCCTGTACAATTCAAACACGATTTTCGAAGGCACCTGCAATTGTTGTTTGCCGCCGTGCTTCATGGCTTCGTGTTTGCGACTACGTTTGGCTTTCTTTGGTTTCAACGCTTCTTCTCGCCCTTCGTCACGTCCGGCAGCTTCGCGACAGCGCCGCGCAAGGTTTCCACATCAAGGTGGGTGTAAATCCGCGAGACGGCACTGGACGCATGCCCGGCGATGGCTTGCGCGACGGCATCGCTGACACCGGCGGCTTTGAGAAACGTCACACAACTATGACGCAAACTGTGGAAGGACAAGGAACTGACTGCGCGACGCTCTCGGTGCCCTTTACCAGTGTCGACGTTCTTCCGCTGCGGCACGAGGCCGGCTTGTTCCATGACCTTGTAAAACTGATTGCTCAGCATGCCAGTGCGGGTACAGGCGGCAGCCTTCGGAAAAAGGAAACTGTTGGCGTCGTCGCTCGACGGCAGGCCTTCGAGATAGTCGGATAGTGGGCGCGCCATCGGCAGTGGCAGAATTTCGTTGGTCTTGCTGACGCGAAAGACGATCTCACGGGTGTCCAGCCGCACGTCCCCCCAGCGCAACCGCGACACGTCACCGAGCCGTTGCCCGGAATAGAGTGCAGTCAGAATCATACCGCGCCATTCACTGTCGCCTGCCGCCTGTAGTAGCAGGCGGATTTCCGCCGGCTTAAACTCGCGGCGGTGCCCCATGCGCGGTTGTTTCAACTTTTTTACCTTCGCAGCGGTGTTGCTGGTTACAAGGTCATTGCTGTAGGCGGCACCGAAACACACGCGCAAAGTTTTCACGGCCAGGTTGGCTGTATTGATCGAAAGCTCTTTAGCCAGCTTGTCCCGAAAGGCGGTGATCTCGGATGCCGTCACACTCGCAATGTCCCTATCGGCCTTAGAGCCGAGGTGCTCATAAAACCGGGTGATGATGCCCGCATAACGCTCATGGGTGCGCGGGGCGTTCTCGATCAACTTGCTGTCGAGCCATTGCCGCCCCCACTGCCGGATTGTGTATCGCTTCATGGGCTCGCGATTGCTGGCGAGAAAGATTCCTTCCAGCCCGTTGGCGAGGATTTCCCGCGCGCGGTCGGGTGTCAGTCGGCCTGCCTGGGCAGTCTTGGCCGCTTGTTCCCATGTGCGGCAGATTTGAAGGGCCTGATCTTTGTTGGCAGTCTTGGTGGACCGGAACCGGCGCTGCCAACGTTGCTCGTCCGCGTCCCATTCGCTGAAAGCGCAGTACCAAAACTTGCTTCGCCCCTGCGGATCTTTGTGTAGGCTGGCCATATGGGATAATCTTCGTTCGTTTTGTCATAACAGATTATCATAACGTCCACCCCTGTCAATGGCGTTCTATAGCGTCAAATTTCCTAGTAAAGTTGCAAAGTGTGTGGCCATGTTGGCCTCGCGAGTTCGAATCTCGCCCCCTCCGCCAGTCTTTGCTGGCAGCTTCGGTGACAGCGAAGACTACCGCGCCGTAGCGAATGCGGAGGCGGGCAAAATAATAAAGTTTCCACCGGCTGCCAGCTACGACTCGGCACGACGGCTTATGTTTTTGGCGCTTCGTGCTTGGTTGCTGTCGGAGGCGTCCACTTCAGAGCCACCGTACCTTCCTCATCCGGTTGCCGCGCTGTCGCCGTCTGCGGGTCAGTGCCCGGCGTGGATTCAGTGGCATGGGGAACGAGAACGTCTTCCGCGCATTGGGGACAACGAATAACAAGGCCCGCACCGGCAACATCGATGACCATGTGCTGGCGGCATCCTGGGCAACTGAAGTAGATATCCATCGCCCGCGGCTCTCCTTGCCTTGAGTCGCTCACATGGTAGTCCCGCTGACCAACCAGCGGCAAGGAGATTCGCGGTCCCCAAATCTCTCTCGCGAATCCGAAACCCGTCTCGCTAAGTCCGCGCAAACTGCCGGTACAACTCCGCGTAGGCGCCATCCGCGGCGAGAAGTTGGCGATGAGTTCCTCGTTCCACGATTTTGCCGTGGTCGAGCACGAGCACGAGGTCGGCGTGGCGGATCGTGCTGAGACGATGGGCCACGACGAAACTCGTGCGGCCCCGGACCAGTGTGGCCAGCGCCCGCTGGATTCGCGCCTCGGTCATTGCGTCCACCGAACTTGTCGCTTCGTCGAGTATCAAAATACGCGGGTCGGCCAGCATGGCGCGCGCGAAACACACCAACTGCCGCTGGCCCAGCGAGAGGCTGGCGCCCCGCTCCCCGACGGGCGTCGAAAACCCCGCCGACAGCGAACCGATCACATCCAGGAAATCGAGTTTGCGCACGGCATCGATGACTTCTTCATCCGTCGCGCTCGGCCGTGCGAAGCGGATGTTGTCCATCACGGTACCGGTGAACAGAAAGTTCTGTTGGCTCACAATGCCCATCTGGCGGTGCAATGAATCCCCGAGGATTTCCTGCGTGTCGAATCCGTCGATGAGCACCTGGCCCTGCTGTGGGAGATAAAATTTCGTGATGAGATTGACGATCGAACTCTTGCCGCTCCCGGTGTGACCAACCAACGCGATCGTCTGACCCGGTTCGGCCACGAAGCTCATGTCGTTGAGCGCCGGTCGATCCGCGACATAACTGAAAATGACGTTACGAAATTCGACGCGCGCACCAATTCGTTGATCCCTCGTGGGAGCGACATTCCTGTCGCGAACTTCATCGCCCAACGAGCCAGTCGCGGCAAGAATGCCCCTCCCACGAGATGGATTCGGTAACTCAATCGCATCGGGCGGTTCCTCCCAATCCGGTTTCGTATCGAGCAGGCGAAACACGCGTTCCGCCCCGGCCATCGCCGTGAGCGCCTGACTATATTGCTGTCCGATGGGCTGGACGGAACTGAAGAACATGTTCGCCAAGAAGAAAAACTGGATCAGATTACCCACGTCCATGTGGATGGCAGGATTCAGCACGCGATAGCCACCGATCACGATCAACGCCGCGGTGAAGATCTGGCTGTTCAATTCCAGCATCGGCAAAAACACCCCTGAGGCCCGTGCCACGCCCAGGTTGTAATCCGAGTGGTCCACGATGAGGTCGGTAAATAACCCCGCGTTCACATCCTGGCGCACAAATCCCTGCGTGACCCGGATGCCTGTCACCGACTCAGCCAACGTCGCCGTCACCCGGCTCCAACTTTCCTGTACTTGGCGGTTGGCGCGGCTGAGCGTGCGGCGGAAATGGTAATTCAACGCGCCCAGCACGGGTGCCATCGCCAACACCACGAGGAACAGCACCCAATCGTACCACAGCATCAATAGCGCCGAAAAAATCATCTGCCCGGCCTGCACGGCGGTAACAAAGAACACATCCTGCCAGCCGACGCGCATCGCTTCCGCGTCCGATGTGTAGCGGCTGATAATGCGCCCGATTTTCGTGCGGTTGTAGAAACTCATCGGCATCCGCAGCAGATGCTGAAAAATGTCGCGTCGCAAATCCTGGATCACCGACTCACCCAACTCCAGCGCCAGCCGCTGCCGGAAGTGAAAACAGAATTGCGTGACCACCGCCAGCGCCAGATACGCCGCCGCCCCCCACAGCACGCCCCGCGTGTCGCGGTGCGTGACCGGGCCGTTGATGACCTTGGCGATTGTCCACGGCAATAACGTCAATTGGATCGACCGCAGGACCACCAGCACGAATAGCCAATTGCGTTTGCCCGCGTGGCGGTTCGTGTAGCGGAACAGCCGCCAGATCAGCGCAAATTCCAACGGCTGCTCATGAAGCTCCTCATCATCGTCCCCTTCCTGGCGAAGATGCGTGATGGTGACGGTAGGTTTCGTGGTCATGGATATCCGCCCCTACTCCGCAAATTGAACCTCGGCTGTGCGGCGATACGCACCCTCGCGGCCCATCAGTTCGTCATGAGTACCGACCTGCACGATTCGGCCGTCCTCCAAGACAATGATGCGGCTGGCGCGCCGCAACGTGCTCACCCGGTTCGCGACGATGAACGTGGTTCTTCCGCGCATGGCGTTCTCAATCGCCTCCAGAATCTCGCGTTCTGTTTCGGGATCGACTGCAGCCGTCGGGTCGTCGAGCAACAGAATCGCGGGATCGAGCAACAGCGCCCGCGCGATGGCGAGCCGTTGGCGCTGGCCACCAGACAAGTCCTTTCCGCCCTCTCCGAGCACCGTGTCGTATCCCTTCGGCAACTTCACGATGAATTCGTGCGCCGCCGCGATCTTTGCCGCCCGTTCGACTTCTTCGCGGCTCGCATTCGGATGCCCGAAGGCAATATTGGCGGCGACGGTATTACTGAAGAGAAAGCTCTCCTGAAATACCAGACCCACGTTGCGACGGAGATCATCAAGGTCAAGCTGCCGCACATCATGGCCATCTACGAGCACACGCCCCCGCATTGGGTCGTAAAAACGCGGGATCAAACTCAGCAGCGTGGTTTTGCCCGATCCCGTCGCTCCCAGGATGGCAATGCACTCGCCAGGCTGCACCTCCAACGTAACGTCCCGCAGCTCGGGGTCCTCCGTGCCGGTGTATCCAAAGCTCACATTCTCAAAGCGGATCGCGCCCGTGGCGCGCGGTAACGAAGTGGCCCCCGGACGACTGACGATTTCTACGGGAGCGTCCAGCACCTCGAACACGCGCCGCGCGCCGACGAGGCTTTGCTGAATCGTATTGGCGATCTGCGCCACGTTCGAGATTTGCGCCGCGAACTGTTGCAGCAGTCCCGCGAATACCACCATACCAGTACCGAGGGCCAGTTCGCCGGTGATGACCAGATGCCCGCCGTATGCCAGCAGCACCACCAGACTGATCTGCGTGAGCATCCCGATCGTGGGCACGAACACACTCACCCGCCAGAAAATGTTCTGTTGTTGTGTGCGCACGGCTTCGTTGCTCGCCTGGAAAATCTCAAACTGCTCCTTCTCGCGCGCGAAACCCTTGATCGTTTGCATCCCCTGTGCCGTCTCGGCAATGTGCAGGATCATCCGGTCCACCAATTCGCGATTGCGCACGTACTGCGGCTGCACAACGCGGGAGAACGCCGCGGCGATGACCCACAGCACCGGGATAATCGCCAGGCATGCCACGGTCAGTCTCGCGTGAATCGTCAGCATATAGGACAGGTACACGACCAGTGACAACACGATGATGCCGCTCTGGATCAGCACGTTGTTGACGAAATTTGCGACCGCGCGCGAATCTCCCGTCACCCGGTTGATGATCGAACCCGTCTCGTTCGCATCGTAGAAGCGGAAGCTGAGGCGCTGGAGCTTTTCGTACACACGCCCGCGCAACTCAACGACAATATAACGTTCCACCAGCACGGCGACCGCCACGCTGTAGGCATACGTGAGCCACGCCCGCAACAGCGCCAACATAAACATCACAGCCGCCATCGTCATCAGGACGTTCATGGGCGTCCATGACGCGGGTGGCGCAAACCCGAACGGCCAGTGTGGGGGTTTTGCCGTCGGCTGGATCTGGCACCGGATGTAGTCGATCCCCAACCCCGTCATCCCAAGTCCGGTCAACGCCATCGCCAGCAGAATCAACTGGTACGTGAATACCTTGATGCAACCCAGGCGGTAGCGCCAACTCAGCGCCAGCAGACGACGGATAACCGTCCAGTCGGACTGCGTGTTGGCCTGCATGGTTGCCGTCGTAGACATCCTCAAAAGCAAACCACGTTGCGGCGGCGCTCACAAGAGAGAACTCGCGAACGTGAACGCGCTTGGTTTGAAGGCTCGGTCGTCTATAATCGCCGCACTATGCCCGCGAAGAACCCGCTATTTGCATCCACCAAACCCGTCATCGCCATGATCCATCTCGAAGCCCTGCCCGGCACGCCCGCGAACCACCGAGGCGCCCGCGAGATTGAAGCCCTCGCTGTGCGCGAGGCGAACCTGTACCGCGAGGCCGGCGTGCACGGCATCATGATCGAGAATATGCACGATACACCATACCTGCGGGGCGCGGTCGGCCCGGAAATCGTCGCGGTCATGGCGATCATCGCGCGCGCGGTCAAGCATGCGAGCCGGTTGCCCTGTGGTGTCCAGGTATTGGCCGGCGCCAACATCGAAGCGCTCGCCGTCGCTCACGCCGCCGGGCTGGATTTCATCCGTGTCGAAGGATTCGCCTTCGCCCACGTCGCCGATGAAGGATTGATCCAATCCTCCGCGGCTCCCCTGTTGCGTTATCGAAAACAAATCGGGGCCGATCACGTCCAGGTGTGGGCCGACGTGAAGAAAAAACACAGCTCGCACGCGATTACCGCTGACATCGGCATCGGTGACACTGCCGAAGCGGTCGAGTTCATGCGCGGCGACGACGTGAT
>Ga0302324_100007950_pt1 | contig 22453 bp, 25 predicted proteins | sample Palsa_T0_1_FD_201949 | JGI IMG/M metagenome (GOLD analysis project Ga0302324, IMG submission 201949) | Peat permafrost microbial communities from Stordalen Mire near Abisko, Sweden - Palsa_T0_1 | ecosystem: Environmental > Terrestrial > Soil > Palsa > Peat permafrost | place: Sweden: Abisko...
CTCAGCGGCGCACGGCGCGTTGGACACCGCTGGCCAATGGCAGTCTCTAGGCCGTGGCGATCTGCTACAAGGCAACTTCGCATAAGGTATATTATGTTAAAGATACTGCGCATGTTGGCAGAGCGTGATCGCCGTCGCCAAAGAGGCTTGATTGCACTGGCAATCTAGAGCGCATGGACCTACTCGGGATCAGCGCCGAACTGCTGACAGAAATTGCTAGCGTACCGCTCTCGACAGCTCGCCGATGGAAACGCCACGGGCGCGTCCCCGCGAAACTGGCGCCCTTGGTCACGCTGCGCCTCAAAGCTGACCTGGGCGTGATAGATCCCGCTTGGCGCGGCTACCAAATACGACGCGGCTTACTGTGGACGCCGGAGAATGATTCGCTGAGCCCAGAGCAGCTGCGCGCCGCACCATGGTGGAAAGCGCTGGCGCGTGCCTACGAGAAAAAGCTCAAAGAGCCACAGCAGTACGAATTACTCTGAGCGCATGAAGCTTGTGCTACAAATCGCAGCGGGTGTGCTCCTAGCGTGGCTCACGGTGGCAGCACTGCAATGGCTGCTTGCCTACTCGGCGCTGGCGGAATTCTCAAAGGCCCTGAACAGCGTCCCAACAATGAAAAGCCCCGCCGCCACCCAACGCGCAACGCCCGCCGCCACCCAACCTCCTTACCTGCCACCAGCTATCACGCGTCCGATGAACCAGGAACAGCTAGACGCCTACATACGCGCAGACGAAGCACGCGCACAAGCCGACCACGACGCGACGTATGGCACTTCGAAAGCAGTGTCACCCCCGATTATCCGCAAAGCCACACCACAGGATGCAGCGGAGAAGCCAGCAAAATAGCGCCCACGACCCAGCAAGCACCGCAGCTTGATCGGTAGCCTGGGAACAAAATCCGTCTTGCAACAAGGGGCGGACGACGGCGCGCACAGAGCGCGCCTCGATCGCTTACGCGATCTAGGAACCCGGTCGCGCCGGTGCGGCGGCTGCGCCGCCGCCGCCTGGCGCTGCGGCGCTCCCCTGGTCGGGTTGAGCTGACCGAGTGGCGTTCAGGTACGCGACGTCCTGCGCTTTGGCGTCATCGTATTTGCGCGACGGATCGAACACACCGAACTTCACGACGTCGAGACACACGCTCAGCGGCGTATGAAGATCCGCGCCAGCCTGGTCAGCGCACCGGCAGCTCACGGACATTCCTTGCTGCAGCTCCATGCAGCCGGCGATATAGGGAGCGCTCACGATCCGATAAACGCCATCATACCTCGATGCCGACCCAGGCAACCACGCAGCCCGCGCAATCGCCGCCGGCGCCGACCAGGTGCTAGCCGACGCAAGCCCACCAGCTGCGCCAGGCAGACGCTTGCCCTGGTCGAGCTTCGATTGAGGCACCGCGCTATCGCCCAAGTGCCGAATACGATGCAGCGTGAAGTAGAGACCGACCACCAACCCGACGACCAGCAGCGGAAACCACCAGAAGCGCCGCCACGGAAAATCTTTCTTGACCGTGTGCACCTCGGCCGACTTGTACCAGGCGTACACATGCGCCGGAAATTCCCAGTCGGTCTTGATGGCGGTCTCCCGCTCTTTCTCGCTGATCGGATCGACCTCCCGCTCCCACTGGTACACGGCCGACAACTCACGACCGAACTTGCGCACAAGATGGATATGGCGGCCCACCATCTTGCGCACGAACGTATCAAGCTGATGCCGGTGCTGCGTGATTAGAAAAATATCAAAGCCGTGATGTCGATGCGTGGCGAACTCTTCGACATACGCCGGCACCTGGCTGCCTTGCTTGCGCACCGGAAACGGCTTCCACGCCTCATCAATAACGATGATCGAACCTTCCGGACATCCGAACCACTCGCGCGCTTCCTCGAGCTCGAGCCAAGGCAGCGTAAGCCCAACAATCCCGTGCTGATACACAGGGCGATGCGGCTCCTTGACCCGCATCGCTTCAACCATCTGAAGGGTGTAAAGCGTTTTCCCGTTACCAGGCTGCCCGGTAACCATCGTCAGCATCGACGGCCCCCACTACGGCCAGGCTGCGCTTGGCCTACGTGTGCAGGACCCCGCGTCGGCCGCCCTGCGGCAACCGCCGCGCGCCAACGCTCAGCGCGCCGAACTCGCCGCGCCTCGTGATTGCGCTCCCAACGCGCACCACGCTCGTAAATGGCGCAACAAACCGCCACCATCCGCGCCCAAGCCAACATCAAAATACGTTGCCGGACGATTTATTGAAAACAAGCTTGCTGATCGACCCAGCAGACGTGAGCCCGCGAAGCGCCAGGCTACCAACCAGGGCCGACCAAATTACGTTCATGGCCTGCGGCACGTGCGCCAGCTGCAGGAACTGCAACGCGAACCCCGACACAGCACCCCAGTTCGACGTGATCGACGCCCCGATCGCCGAGACGGCCGCCGACATCCCAGTATAGGTCACCGCCGAAATCCCCAACGCGATAAAAACGCGCTGCAAAAGCGCTTTAACGAACGTAGAGGACACCAACAACGACAGCCACTCGATGACGATTGCCATATCAACCCCTTACTCCACTGACGAAGATTCGCGCCGCCACCAGATAGGCACACGCCATGACCACCACCGATATCAGCGTCGCGAAATTGCAGAGCTGCACGAAGATGTCGAGCGTAATAGTGCGCCCAAACATCGTGAACGTCGGAGGCGTAGGACATGCCCCCGCACCCGTAGCAACCAACCCACTCTCGGACACCACCGACGAGAAATCTTGCGTGCTGGAGCCTGGCGCCGTGATAGTGCCAATCGCATTCGACAGATCGGTCTCAGTGTCCGACGGACACCGCAGCAACCACTCCTGCTGCGCCTGCGCGCACTGAATAGGATCGCCCGAACACGACGGAGCCGCTGCACACGTCCCGCCACCAGAGAACGAGTCATCCACGCAATCCGTGCCCGAAGCTGTCTTCCCGTTCCCGCACTCGGTACCACCGTTGCCCTTCCCATCGCCAGCGACCGACGAGCCACCGCCCACGGTGCTCCCCGTACCTGTCACCGGAATCACGCTCGTGGACCCAGCAACGGTAGTCGAAGAATAGTAATTCACGGACCCGCCACCAGAATTATCCCCAACAATCGCTGTAGGCGTGGCCGGCGAACCCTGATTCCCATTGTTCGGCACGGGCGGCGACGTGCTCGCATTGCAAGCTGCGGAGCCATCACCGTAGCCCACGCAACCACCAGCCGGGATCTGCGACGGATTCACCACGTCGCTGTTGATCGTCGCATTGCTCGTGGAATCGTTGACGCACAGCGTGTGCCCCGAGGCAACGATGCAATTATCCCCGCCCTGATTCGGCGCCGCCGTCACGCCGCTCGTGTTCGAGCCGCAAGCAGCCCCCGTGCCCGACGCCTTCCCGTACACAGTCGGACCAGTCGTTCCACCTGGCCCAATGGTCAGCGTGTTCGCGCTATTCGTGTAGCTACAGCCGTTGACACAAAGAGTGCCCGACCCGCCCCCGCCACTGTCTTGCCCGATAGCATCCAGCAAATCCATAGACTGACTGCTCGAACAGGTATTGCACGTAGACTGATCGGCGCCCTCGTTGTACGGACCCGCGCTACCCAGGCTCCCGAGATCGACCGTGCAACTGCAAACCGGACCACTCCCTGGCGAACAGCTCGCCCCCTGGCCACCCCCCGCAGAAATAGCAGTCGCAAACCCAGCATTGAGACTCGTGGTAGCCGCGTTGCAGGTATAGCAACTCTGCGCGAAGCCGCGCGACCCGACCACCACCAACAGCAGGGCCGCGAACCTACCGACGCGTCGCACGATGAAACACCCACGCGAAGCAAAGCCCCACAAGACAGTAGGCGAGCTTCCGCGTAGCAGCCGACTCGAACACATAACCCAGGTTCACTTACGGAAAAGAATCCAAGCCGCGCCCACAAGCCCAATCAGGATAAACCAGCCATCCACGCGACACCCTCCCAAACCGCACCAGAAGCCCTACCAACCGACCAACCACCCCCCGCTACCCCGCTATGGGTGAAAAGGGCGCTGACTCGCCCCGCCGCCTTACTTCAGGACGCGACGAATCCACCGAAACGCCACGATGGCCACGACGATCCCCAGGATGGTCGTCCCCACCGTCACGATTGACGCGGTCTGATTCGTGATGCCGGTCACCACGTCGGTGACATCGACGGCCGCCGCAGCTGCGGCATGCGCCTGACTGGCACCCAACGCCATCAGGGGTAGCAGGGCCGCACACGACATGCGGCGGAACAGACTTACGAGCTTCATGCGAACCTCCAAAGCGCCGGCAAGTAACACAGACCCGCATGGCCGGCACACGCGAATTCATCGGTCGAAAATCAACTTGCGCAGCGGACGAAAGAACCAGGCGACGGACCACAGCAGCAGGATCGCCCCACCGATCTCCGCGCCGCCCTCCTCGTCAAGTACAGGGACCGCGAGCCCGCTGCCCCCCGTATAGACACCTAGCCCACCGTACGGCGGCGGCAACGCGAAACTCCCCGCCGCCACGGAGGCAGCGGTAAGAAAATCAGCCGACTCGGTCCACACGCAATCGGTCGTACCAAGCGACGAGAACACCCGGAAATCCGCCACGTACGACCCCGCCGCGCCGTCGCACGTCCCCCCGGTCGACGGGCCTAAGAGCACATACGCATTAGTGTTCAGCACACCCGCGTCGACGTAATCAGCTTGCCCACCCACGTAACAATTCACAGCTGACGGCAACTTACACACGTACAGCATCTGGTAGCCGCCCTGAGCGAACGCTCGACCTGACAACCAAAGCAAAACGGCGGCGAGAGGAATAACCCCCCGCCGCCGACCTGGCCGCAATCCGCCAGCAGAGTCAGCTGTCAGGCGAACCACGGCACCAGCTCACGGTCCAGGCACCAGCCGCAGCGCCGTCGGCCGAGGCCTCGAACCTGCCGAACAAAGGACCGCCTCAGTGACGAACACTCGCACGACTTGCTCCGGAGTCTTTCCCCACTCCTTCGCCAGCCGATAAACGATCTCACCGACCGCGCCCTCCACCTCGAACGTGAACTTGTACGATGTCACGATACGCTCCCTCACGAGCGCACCGCCTGCGGCTGCTGCTGAGCCGGCACTGCCACCGGCCGCAACGGCAAACGCTCCTTCAGCGAGAACCTCCCGAACCGATCCACCTGGAACGCGTCATCCCCGAAGGTGTACTTACCGACCGGATACGGGGCCTGATCTTTGCCCATCGCTAGATCGATCTTGCGAACTTCGCCGTTCAGAGCAAGGCGCGCCGGTTGCGTATAGAACGTATACGACTTGCCGTCCCTCTTGCCGACTACGTCGCGGCTTTCGATCTTTGCCTCCGAGACTTCGATCACTAACATGCCTTCTTCTCCTTGCGTCTGCTGCGGACGCACCTATCCCATCAAGTCAAGGCACCAGCATTGCCTCGACGCCGAACACAGCCGCTGACCGCCTGGCGATCAGCGTCTCGAACTACGCCCGCACTCCCACTCGGACAGGGGGAACGGTCGGCAGATCGAGAGACAAATCGACCTCACCACCCTTGCCGCAATACTTGGCGATGTACGCCCGCACGGCAGTGGCAGAGTCACATGGCAGGATTTTTGAGAAACCACCGGCGAGCTGCTGCCACTTAGCGGCCCACTCAAACCGGTACGCTTGAAGATTGAGACCCTGACGTGTGTAGAGCAGCGCGTGGTAGTGAAGCACTCCGCGCTTTTGCCATTCCAGACCGCGCGCCCAACGCACCGTGTCTGCTGGCCTCTTATGCCAATTTGAACCCGCGACCAACCGATTGAGCTTGGAAGCCCATACCCGGAATAGCTTGTCCGCAGCTTCGGGGTGGATCGAATCCGCGAACGTATACGTCGCGAACCAATCCCAGGCGTACCGATCTAACAGCCCTTCCCACCCGGCAACTATTCGCCCCGTCTTAGAGGACGCGGCGGCAGAAGCACCTACCGCCGCTCCCCTACTGCGGACATCGTCAAGCCCAGGCGTTGCTTGTGGCCAGAGATCAAGCACATTTTGACAATAGACCAGGGGCCAGTAACTAGTCAACAGCCTCGTAACCTTGTACGTCAATCCCCCCAGGACTACGATCAGAGCGAACAAGGAGCACCAACCGATGCGCACCGAGACCCAGAAGCACCTGGATCTGCTGAGCGAGGCTCACGGCCACGCGACCGACTACCGCCTACACAAGATCCTCGCGGTCTCTAAAACGGCCGTATCGAACTGGCGAGCGGGAAAAGGCGGCTTTGCAGACTCCACCGCCATCCGAGTCGCCGAGCTGCTGCAAATCGACGCGGCCGAGCTGCTAGCGAAGCTCGCAGCGGAGCGAGCAAAAACTGACGGCGAGAAAAAACTATGGCTCAACGCTGCGAGGCGACTTCAACGCACCGCCGCCGCCTTCACCATCGCCGTAATCGCGGCGGCAGCGGCTCACACGAACAGCGCTAACGCGTCGACTCACCCGAGCGCCGGACCGGCTCACCTCGCTACAAGGTATATTATGACAAATGTACGCCGTGAGACGCGAGGTGCCGCACCATTGGCAGCGGTCACCATTGATCGACAACTATTCGCCGATACCTCTTCGAGAATGCGCATGCGCCGCATGGGGTCCACGAAGTAAAACTTCGCCAGTAGGATCAATCCCATGCCGACGAACCGTTCACGCCATGCTCCCGCAGCGTCTTCAGCAGCACTCCGAGGTGCCGCTCGTAATGACGCCAGTGCCCTGAAGAACTGGCGTAAATCGGCCGGCGGACCTGCGCCGCGCTGGCCGTCAATGAGACAGAACGATTCTTCTGGATATCGATCGCTGCGTCATCCCAATCCAACCCGGAGGCTCGCGCACAGCCCGCGCCGATGCGAAGCGGCTCGCGCACCAGCTCGTCGTACCTGACCTCATGTAGCGAATCGGGGAAAGCCTCACTCCAGTGTCCGATTAGCTGTTCATAGGCAGCGTAGTAGCGACCCAACTCCCGCAGGTCGTAGCTGAAGGGGTACCCCGAAGCGAATAGGGTTCGGTACATCGCGAAGCAGCTGTCCGGCGCCGAACGCCGCACTAGCAGAATTGTGGCTTCCGGAAGAGCCCGTCGGATGGCACCGATGTACAGATAGTTGAGGGGGAGCTTCTCGATGATGCGTCGCGCGGGCGCGCCGACCATCGCGAGGCGCGCGTACCGTTGCGCGACTGCGGCGGGATCACCGGCGGCGGCCCTTTGAAACACGTCCCCCTCCCCGCTCGCCGACGCGAGCAGCGCGCGCGAGAAATGGTCGGTCTCACCATTCGAGCGTACGCCCTCGAGACCCATGAGGATGCGCTCGACCAGCGTCGTGCCGGAGCGCGGCAGGCCTACGATAAAGATATAGGGCGACGAGTCGACTCCGTGATTCGGCCTACCACGATCGATAGCGGGTAGTCGTCCGTATACCTCACGAATACGCGCAAGCTTGGCCTCGTCAATCCCGACATCATAGTTCAGACGGCAGCGGCGCGCTGCGGCTGCGTCGGCGAACCAGGTGAAGGCCTCATCGTGGCGCCCGACGTCGTCAAGCTCTTTGGCGAGCGCGTAGCCGAGGAACATGCGCGCGCGATGCCCGACGTCCTGGCCCCCCAGTCGGCTCCGCAGCTCCTCGATGTGATTGGCCTCATCGGTCTGAACCCGAAGCTCCGAGCGTAGAAGGTAACTTGGATATTGCGCTGCATCGATTGCAATAGCTCGGTCGCAGGCCACAGCTGCAGCCTCGAGGTTACCGAGGCTGCGCTCACTGCAGGCGAGGTTGTACTGGAATCGTGCCTCTGACGGAGCAAGCTCCGTCGCGCGCAGGTAGAGCGTGTGAGCGCGCGAGTGCTGACCAAGGGATTGCGCGACAAAGGCCAGGCCGTCGTATGCGTCCGCGGTCCCCGGTCCCAGAGTGACCGCGTTGTCGAGGACGGCCTCGGCCTCCTCCGTGCGCTCGAGTCCCCGCAGCACGGAAGCCAGCAGCGCATGTTCCGGACTGCAGACTTGCGCCGTCTCGACTGCCCGCTGCGCAAGGGGCAATGCCTGCTCCAGGCGACCGGCCTGGAACAGCTGCAACGCCTTTCTCGCGAGTTCAGCCGCTGCGACGGTTCTACCCCTTGAAGGGCGGCACGACGCCCTTGTCACAAATCACCTGTCCGTCGAGGGCAACGGTCGGGCGCATCGTGACGAAGTCCCAGTGCACATCAGAGGTAACCGTCTCCATGGGCTTGCGTGGCAATAGCCGCACCATCAGGCTGCTGTCCCCCATACCCATGGTCACGGCTCCGCGCAACCGCTCGAACTCCGGATGCTCATTGAGCCGCGCCTTCGGATTGAGCCCGAGATTGAAGTGCACCGGCCCGAAGCGTCCGGTATCGCCGGTAACGCCATCGAGCCAGCGGCTGAGGCGTGCGACGAGCACCCGATCGTTGCCCTTGATATCGACGATCCGGCCCTTCTCGAACGTCATGAACACCGGACTGCTCGGATACTCGTGCAGGTCTGAATAGAGGATGAAACCGTCGGCGGCAATGACACCGTCTCCGGCGTGCTTGGGAAGATTGATCCCGGGCGAAGCGGATGGCAAAGCCGACCAGTCGAGAATCTTGGTGCCTTTCTCGTAATCCCACAAAAACTCGTGGAACGGAACGCCCTCGTAGCCTGCAATTTTAAGTGTGAAGTCCGTTCCCTCCTCGGACGTCATTCGCAATTCGCTGGCCTGGGTAAACAAATTGCCGATGTATACCGCTTCACGGCGAAGGCCTTCGAGATCTACGTGCAGGACCGTGCGTATGAGTGAGTCCTCGATATGATGGCTGCCAGTGCCGTCACCCGGGGACATGATTTGGGCGCCGCGCTCCACCGCTTCGGCCATGAACGGAGCGTAGCCCACCGCCATGTCCACGATCAGGTCGGCTTCCCGTGAGGCCGCAATGACCATGGGATTCCACTGGAATGACGGTTGATCCGCCGGAGAGGACGCGAGTTCGTTTTCGGACACCGAAACCACCGCGCCCATCGCCATCGCCATTCCCATGAAAACCGTCACGACGTGCCGCGGCGTGCGCGAGTCAGTGATGATCAAAACCTTCGTGCCGGGCTGCAGATTGCAGATCTGGCGGTAGATTTTGTCAACGGTGGGAATGAACTCCGGCTTCAGGCCGGTGGTGGTATCTGGAACGGTGAGCATGAGAGGTATCCCTTGGTTAATAGACCAGGACGATCAGCTTGCGTACTCGACCCGCACGTGCCGACCAAAATCGAAAAGATCCGCCTCGCCGAGCGTGATGCCGCCGAGCTCGTGCGCCAGCAACAGCGCCGGCTCATTGCCCGAATAGATGTAGGTGGTGACGGCTTCGTCCGGAGGGGTCACCGCCCGGACAAGCCCCAGCGCCAGCTTAGCCGCGCCAAGCGCACGCCCGCTGGCATAAGCTTCGGCCGTGAACCAATAGACGAACTCCCGACACGGCCAGTCAAATGGCTGCCAGAGCCCGACGCAGCCCTGAAGCTCCCCTTTGTCTGAGCTCGCGACCGCATAGACACCGAAATCGCGCAAGGTCCAATGGCCGATCAGGCTCGCCAGATGCCGCCATGCCTTCTGCTTGTCCACCCGGCCACCGTAATAGCGAGCAGTACGTTCGTCTCCCAGGTACGCCGCGTAGAACTCGAAGTCCTCCGGCCGCCACTGCCGCAACACGACCACTTCGTTGTCGAGCTCGCGCGGAAACGAAGCGCTCATGCGCAGCCGCCCCGCGTGTGGACGATCCGCCCGTCCTTCATGACCAGCCAGATGGGGTCGCGTGGTTTCCACAGAACCGACAGGTCCTCAAGTGGGTTGCCGTCCACGACGATCAGGTCCGCCACCGCGCCTTCCTTGACGCAGCCCAGGTCATCAGGCCGTTGCACAAGTTCGGCATTCACCGCGGTAGCCGAGTGCAATACCTCGAACGGTTTGCTCACCTCTCCTCGCAGGCGAAACTCCTGCAGCTCATACTCGAGCATCGGCGCAAAAAGGTCCGTGCCGAAGCCGAGCCTGACACCGGCCGCCGTGCAATGCTCGATCATTTCCATCCCCTTTCGCAGCAGGGCCTTCAGTCCCCCGACTTCGGACGCCGCCTCGCCGATCTCCTCGACGTTGCCCTGCAGGTCATCGACGGTGGTTAGGGTCGGCACGACGAACGCACCGGCGTCCGCGATCAGTCGGGCCGTGGGCGCATCGATCAGATTACCGTGCTCGATCGACCTTACCCCGCACTGAATCGCCCGCGTCACCGTGTCCGCGCCGTAGGCGTGAGCCATCACGTAACCACGCCAGCGCGTCGCCTCGGCCACAGCCGCGCGGATTTCCTCCTCGGTGTACTGGGTCATCCACACCGGGTCGGTCGGCGAACTCAACCCCCCCGAGGCCATGATCTTCACGTGGTGGGCGCCGCGGCGCATGATCTCGCGGGCGGCTTTTCGCACGCCCTCGACCCCGTCCACGACCTGACCGAGGATGCCGGAGTCCAGACAGCATCCGCATACCAGGCCTCCGACGTGCGCTGGTCGCACGTCGCTGTGGCCACCGGTCTGGCTCAACGCCTTGTCGCCATAGAACAGCCGCGGTGCTTCGAACAGCCGCTCCTCGATGGCGCGCCACAAGGCATAGTCGCCGCCAGCCGCATCACGCACCGAAGTGAATCCCCGCCGCAATGAGCCCTCGAGCGATATCCTGGCGTGGTGGGCCAGGTAGGCCGGAGGCAGCGCCTCGAGCTGCACGTGATTGTTGATGCCCGCGTACGCATGATAATGAGCATCGATGAGACCCGGCATCAGCACCCTGCCCTGCAGGTCAATCTGCTGGTCAACATGCTGATCCCATGGATCCCTTGAGAAGTGCGCGATTCGGCCGTCGGCAATCCCCAGCACGTGATCGGCGATCAGATCCGGGTGATGACCGTCGAACACCAGGCCGTTCTTCAGGCAGATACTCATTTCTTCGACCCCATTAGAGTGAAGCGCAATCCTATCTCGCGGGGCCGATTGATGATGTAGTAATCTGCAAGGCCGCCGACCACCTCGACGTTACCCGGCCTCAGGTAGCTCAGTACCGCGCGCTTATCGGTGACATTGTCGACGTAGAGCGTCACCCGATAAGCGGAATGCTGCAGCGATGCCGACAGATTGCCGAGCGTGAAACCACCGATCGGCGTCTCAGGGACGCCCGGCTCGGGCAGACTGTTGAGCAACGGGCCCGTGTATGTCACGTTCGCCGTCAGAGCCATGGACCACTGACCGGTGAGCATCCGCTCATACTCGAGAGTCATAGCCGCGCTCCATTCCGGGCTTCCCGGAAGCCTTGCGCCGGCGTTGCCTGAGATGACGCCCGGGGCGATCCCGCCGGCGCCGTCATTTCCCGGCAAAGAGAAACCCTCGGTCAGGTGCGCATTCGCGTAGCTCGCGCTGACGGAGTAACGCAACCCCTGGATGGCGAGCGGACCGGAGGATTCCGCATCGAACCCGCTCGAGCGCGCCTTCTGCGCGTTGTATACCACGGCTGTAGATGTGTTCGGCGTATATCCGCCGATCTGCGGATGATCCCATTCGACGTCGAACACGCCGAGCCCATACGAGTAACCTGCCGCGGAACGTCCCTTGATTCCGACCTCGTAATTGTTGGTCTTGTCTTCCCGGAAGCTAAGCAGCTGCGGGCTCTCGGCCAGAGGCCCGGTGACCGGAAATGAATTGGCGCCGCCGGGGCGAAAGCCCTGGGAGAAAGTCGCATACACGAGCGCAGCCTTTGAGAATTGAAAGGAAGGATTGACTTTGAACAGCGCCCCCGAGCTTCTGGTCTCGGTGAGAGCGCCGGAAGTCACGCTCATGAACGGATAGCTGACTTGCGATTGACCGGCTTGGAAATCCTCATGGTAATAGCGGCCGCCCAGCGTCAGCTGTGCCTTCGCGGTTGCGTGCAGCGTCAATTCGCCGTAGAGGGAGGTATTTGTGAACCGCTGGCGTACATCCGCGTCAAAGAACGTCGCGTCGGGCCCCAACGTCACCAGGCAGTTCGGAAAGCTCGCGCCAAGGTAATATGGCGCGGTGCATCCCTGTTGCTGCGAATAGGTGTCCGTTCCGGGGGCAGTATTGGAATAGTTCTCGTCGCGCGATCGATGCTGGTAAAACGCTCCCACGACGTAGTCGATCCTGTCGCCATCGCTCGGATGCGACACCAGGCGCAGCTCCTGGGAAAAAGTCTTGTCGGAATGCGTGAACTCGGCCGGCGCGACGAATCGAGGGTTGATCGGACTACCGGTGTAATAGAAGGTGAACGGTGCGTAGATGAACACCTGGTAGGTGTCATCGTCAATGGTCTCGCCCTGTGTCAGGTAATACGACGATGTCGACGATACCGTGGCAAATCCGAGATCGTAACTTGCGTCCAGGCTCGCCAGGTCGGTGTCGCGCCGGAACGGTTGATCCGTGGCGGAGAAGTAACGGTAGTTTCCGCCGGCAGGAAAATTAATCCTCGGATCGATCGGATAGGAGCCGCCAGGAAAATCCGGGTTGACCTGGGGGCCGCCGGTGCCTACGACGTGGCCGTTGGTATAGGCCAGCTCGGCGCTGAGCTGCTCGTTCTTCCACATCAGGCTTGCGCGTACGGTCGAGGTTTTGGCGTCGTTCCAGTGATCCCTGGTGGAGCCGAATACCGCCGGGCTTGTGACCGGGTTTCCCGGATCGGCCAACACCGGCGCGGACAGCGGGCCGCCGCTTCGCTTCTCGAATCCGTACGCGTCGATGAAGCCGGCATCGTATGCGTAGATCCCGGACAGGCGAAGTGCCAGCGAATCCAGGAGGGGAATATTGGCATAACCCTCAAAGCCGTAGCTGGGTTCACCGCTGTGCGCCACTGAGCCCACATTTCCCGAGATGCTGCCATCCAGCACACCGAGTTCCGGAGCTTTGGGAATGATTCGAATCGCGCCACCCAGCGAATCCGCCCCATAGAGCGTGCCCTGCGGACCACGAAGCACCTCGACCCGATCGACGTCCGTGAGCAGGAAGATGCCGTCGATCGGAGAATTGCCGAAGTAGACCCCGACCGGTGACTGTGTGAGCACCTGCGATCCCTGCGCGATGTTCGAGGCATTAATGCCACGAATAGTTGGGACTTCCGCCGTGGCGTAGCGTTCACCCAGGTCGACCAGACTCAGTGAGGGCACGGCCCGCGCCAGGGTGAGGAGGTCCGTGACGGCGGCCGCCTTGAGATCCTCGCCGCTGATGGCGCTGATGCTGTAGGGCACCTCGACGACATCCTGCTGGCGCAGTGTGGCAGTCACGACCACCTCCTGAAGCGAATTGGCGCCCTGATCGTCTGCCCGTGCCAGGCTCGCCGATCCGTAGAGCGCGAGTGCTACCGCGGTTTGGACCGGTGAGCGTCGCCAGCGAGAACTTTCTTGCATTCGTGTCTCCCTAAATTACGGACCGTGCCCCTTGACCATCCACGTTTCGCGCATACGCTCTATTCGCGATCACCAGAATCAACCTTGAACTCAGGAACGCGGTGCTGACGGCGGCAAATCAGAAGCAGCCGAAGGCCTGTCAAAAGTCCGTGTCACAGCTTTGCCTCCTGATGCAGGAATTGGAAAAGAACGACCAGCGCCGCGCTGATCAGGAAGAGCACTACCGTGCCTGTAACCGACTCGGAGAATTGATCGCCATGTACCGTGTAGCCGATAAGCAGAGGACCGGCGGCGAAGCCCAGTGCCAGACAGATATTGCCGATGATCACGGCCTTGGCTGGGGAGTAGATCTGCACCAGCAGAATGAAATAGAACGGCGTCAGGAATGTGATCATGGCGTTGAACGCCGCCACCGAACCGGCGTAGACGGCGAGATGCGAGGAAAAGTAGAGCGCCAACGAACTGACCGTGATGATGCCCGTGCCCCACAGGATTCCGACCACGGGCTTGAGCTTGTTCGCCAGCATGGCCGATAACCAGGTGCCCGACAGAGCCATTCCCGTTCCGATCCCGACAATGTTCGCTACCGTCTGGGGAGAATGACCGGAGATATCACCGATGCGCTCGAAAAACAGCCAAATACCTGAATTGCCGATGTACTGCAGCAGCAGCGCAACGGCGAGAATGCCGACCAGTATCGGCGCGCGCGCGATTGATCCGCCCTGCTCCGCGACTTCACGATTGTCGGCGCGGCGTGGGAAGAACGCATACAGCGCCACCGAGGCGGCCGAAGCTGCGGCGATCAAAAGGAACGTGCGGCCGAAGCCCCAGTGCTCGAAGACCGAATGCATCAGCGGTTGCAACAGGGCGCCGGTGATGAAAGGGGCGCCATAGAACATGGCCACCAACCGCGGCGGACTGCCGAGCCCGGTAATGGCGGTCGCCGCGGCAAGGTACGACGTCCCGGAACTCAGCCCGCACAGCACCCGTATCCAACGCAGGCCTTGCGGATGGCCGAACATCTGCGGCGTAAGCAGGTTTCCAACCGCGTAGACCGATAGCGCAGCGTACATGACATAGCGCAGGTTCAGTCCGCGCCGATGCATGTACAGGATGCCAGCCACAGTCGCGGCGGTGGCGCCAAAGAATTCCCCCGACATGATCTCGCCGATGCGTTCGTCTGAATATTGCAGGTACTGCACGAAGCCACCCCAGAACATAGGTGACAGCGCGACGAACAAATTGCCCGCAATCGAGGTGTACAGCACCGCAATCCAGCACGCCGTGGCCTCCCTATGCATACGCCTCTCGCGCCATTGTCAACCGGCTGGCCTCCCCGACCTTGCAATGACAATCCAGCTTCAACCCGGCGGTAGCGGGCTTCTGCGTCGTGAGGTCGACGATGTTCAAGACCTCATGGTCGACGTTTGCAGCCGAGGCTTTGCCCGATGGATTGCGCCAACGACGTCCAAAAGCTAGCTGAGCCAATCGTCGCTAGTCAAGAAAAATATACAATATACAGTTACGATTTCTGGTGCCCTGCACGGGTGCGTCTTCAACCACCAGCGCCCTAAAAGAATGCGCTGAGCGAGCGCTGCTACTTGTGCTTCGCGCGGCGCCTAGACAGCGTCTCGATTAGCTCGGCGGATGCATCCAGGATGTGTGCGTCGAGACAGGCGGTCGCACGCCGCACGTCTTTGGTGCGGCAATATTCCACGATAGCTCGATGCTCCGCGTTGGCCTTCTGCCATCCCGATGTCACAGAGATCTGCAAGCGCAGATATCGATCCACATTGTGATGGATTCGGCGCAGCAGCTGGAGAGTCTGCGCCCGGCGCGCGGGCGCATACAGGGCCTCGTGGAACTGCCAGTTCAGCTCCCCCCAATGTGTGACTTCCCCAGGTCGCATACGATCGATGACCGCATCGATGGCGACAAAGTCTGCCGTCGTCATATTCGGAATCGCCGTCGCCAACAGCCATGTTTCCAGGCACGAACGTATCTCGAATAGCTCCTTGACATCATCAACGGACAACTTGGAGACTACCCCGCCGCGATGCGAACTTAAGGTGATGAGCCCTTCGGCTTCGAGCTGCCGCATGGCCTCACGCAGAGGAATGCGGCTCACTCCCAGCTGATTGGCCAGATGCTCCTGCAGCAAGGGTTCGCCTTCGGCTATCTCGCCGGCGATAATCAGGTTGCGCAACTCATCGGCGACCAGTTCGGCCGTGGTCTGGCGCTTCAGATTCCGTCTGCCCGCCTCCGGGATGCGTCGCGTCATGGGCTCGCGTCTTGTCCGCTTCTTGCTCGCTCGAATCACGTCTATCCCCTGATGGGCACTCCGGATGTACAGCGGACTCGATCACGCCCGCGTGGGGGAGATGATCGCCGCATCTGATTCCGGCATTTTACACGAACGGTAGCTTCGTTGACGTTTTGCATATTTTATGCAATCGTTCTTTGATGGTGTTCTACCGGGGGGATTACTTGTGAACAGTCGGCGCTGACTACATTGCCGCGTCGAGCTTGTGCCGCGCTGTGACTGATTTTAGACGTTAACTGTTCGATCCTTTCTGAATGACGGACATGCCTAGCGCCTGCGTTAGATACGCCTTGATCGGGGCTGGGATTGGTGCAGAGACGCATCGCGTGGAGATACCTCCTCTCTCCAGCGCACGCTTGGAGGCCCTCAACGCGCGCGACGCGCACAAGGCGGAGGCATTCCGCGCCCGGTGCGGGACCCGCAAAACCTACGCAGATCGCGGAGCGCTACTGTCAGAGCGAATCGCGCGAAGTGAGGTTAGCGGAGTTCCAATAGCGATGAACCGGGGCCTGTCTGACTAAATGCATACCTTAAGGAGCACACATGGCTGACTGGAAAGGGGTTTTCCCCGCGGTAACGACCAAGCTCAGAAGCGACGGCGAGATCGATATCGAAGCGACCCAAGCCAGCATCGATCGTCTGATTGTCAATGGCGTCGCCGGCGTCATCGTGCTGCCGATGTTGGGCGAGAACGCGTCAATGAGCTTGGCGGAAAAGGAAACCCTCATTCGCGCTTCGAAGGAAGTGATCTCTGGTCGCGTTCCACTGCTCTCGGGTCTGGCGGAAGTCTCCACGCAGCAGGCGACTATAGTCGCCCGGCGCCTGGAGTCAGTCGGGGCGGAAGGCCTGATGGTGTTTCCGAGTCTGGTGTACAAGACCGACACCCGCGAAACAGCCGATTGGTACCGGCAGATCGCCAGCGCCTGCGGCCTCCCTATCATGATCTACAACAATCCGATTGCTTACGGGGTCGATGTCACTCCTGTAACACTGCAGCTCCTGATCGATACGCCGTCGATCGTGGCGATCAAGGAGGAGACCGGCGATATCCGGCGCGTGACTGACTTGTTTAATGCGTTCAAGGACCGATACCAAGTCTTCTGCGGCGTCGACGACCTGCTTCTCGAGAGCGTGGCTTTGGGGGCTACAGGCTGGGTCTCGGGTATGACTAACGCTTGGCCCAAGGAATGCGTAGAGCTGTTCACGCTCTGCGCACATGGCCGATTCGACGATGCCAGGAAACTCTATCGGATCCTGACGCCGGCTTTTCACCTGGATACGCACGTGAAACTCGTGCAATACATAAAGATGGCCGAGCACTTGGTCTACGGCGCACCGGAATGGACCCGACCACCGCGATTGCCATTGATCGGGCATGAACGCGAGCATGTGATCAGCACCGTGCGTCAGACGATGGCGGCGCTGGCTGCCCAATGAGCCTCGAGAGTCTCGGGTTCATTGGCACGGGCACGATCTCTAGCGCAATCGTCACCGGCCTGTGCACCGGTCCGGAACCACCGATGGCCATCTGGCTCTCGCCGCGATCGGAACAGACTGCGCACACCTTGGCACGATCCTATGCAAACGTTCACGTCGCCGGCTCCAATCAGGATGTGCTCGATAGGGTTGAGACGGTGGTGCTGGCGGTGCTGCCTGCGGTGGCAATTGCCGTAATTGAGGCGCTGACTTTCCGCCACACACAGCGTGTCATCAGCCTGATCGCAGGATTGCATCTTGAGTCTCTGCGGTCGATGATCCGCCCCGCGATCCACTGTTCGCGTGCCGTGCCGCTACCCACCGTCGCGCTGCAATATGGTCCGATAGCAATCTTTCCGCCTGATGCCGCCACTGCGGCTCTGTTTCGTCGTATCGGTGAAACAGTCGAAGTAGAAGATCAGGGTCACTTCGAGGCGCTACTTGCCTGCACAGCCGGCATGGCTTCCTTTTTCAAGGTACTTGCCGTCTACGCCGACTTTCTGAGCCAGAGCGGTCTGCGTGACGCACAGGCTCGACGGTACGTCAGCACTCTGTTTGGTGCGCTCGGCAAGAGCGCCACCCACGCCAACGATCGCACCTTCGACGAATTAGCAAAAGAGCATACGACGCCCGGCGGTCTCAACGAACAGATGATCAACGAACTCACCGCTGAAGACGTCTTTGCGACGCATGCCGCGGGTCTTGGTCACATCCTGAACAGACTGCGCCGGTCCGAGCGACTGTCGGGGACAGAAGGCCGGTGAGACCAGAATCAACCCCGTCGACGCTACGACGGGACATTTCCGAGTTGATCCCCAGTCACATGGTCACCCTCGGCACAACCGCGGACTGGGTCGCGATCACCGAGGACGCGGTGTGGGTGGGAAGCACCAATCCTAACGCAGTTCATCGGATCGACCCTCGCACAGGCGAAGTGTTGGCACGAGTGGACGTGCCGGGACAACCGGGTGCAGGTCTCACGGTCGGCCTCGGCAGTCTCTGGGTGCCTCTCTGTACTGAACGACCATCGCTTGCCAAGGTCGATTACAAATTGGGATCTTTGACGGCGGTCTACAGCAGCGTCGGGCCCGCGCAGCCCGAGGGTGGAATCACGACCGGCGCAGGCAGCGTGTGGCTGATGATCGATGCGCTCGGAACTTTGGCGCGCATTGATCCCGAGGACGGATCGATCACCGATACCGCTCAATTGCCAGCCGGCTCCTACAATCCCTTGTTTCACGATGGACTGATCTGGGTGACACAGGCTGACGGCGCGGTTGTGTCCGTATTCGATCCACTGTCGATGCGCGTGCGGGCAACCGTCGCGACCGGACCTTCACCGCGCTTTCTGGCAGGCGCATACGGCGCTGTCTGGACGCTGAATCAGGGCGATGGAACCTTGACGCGGGTCGATGAGCGTCGGTGGCAATGCACCGCCACAGTGGCATTGGATACACCAGGGCTGGGCGGCGACATCGCCGTCGGTGGCGGTTTGGTCTGGACCACGGTGCGCGGCGTTCCACTCTCGGCGGTGGACGGCACTAACGGAACGTTGCGGTGCCAGTGGGCGGGGCCTGGCGGTGACTCGGTGGGCGTCGGCCACGGAGCCATTTGGCTCGTCAACTGTCGCGCGGGGCAGCTGGCGCGTATCGACTTGGTGCAGGCCATCCATCAATCTGGGATCTGGCGATAAAACAACTGGGAGGCCGTTGATGCGTTGGAAGAAGGTGTTATCCGTGGTGGACTGTCACGCGGAGGGGGAAATCGGCAAGGTCGTGGTCGGCGGCGTCGGCCAGGTGCCGGGAAATTCCATGTTTGACAAACGGGTTCATCTGCAGTCGAGCATGGATGACATCCGCAAGATGGTTCTGTTCGAGCCTCGTGGCGCGGTGTGGCACAACGCTAACATCATCCTGCCCTCCGACAATCCTGCGGCCGACATGGGTTTTGTGATACTCGAGTCCACGGAGTATCCGGTCATGTCCGGCTCCAATACGATCTGCGTGGCCACCGTGCTGCTCGAAACCGGGATCCTGCCGATGCTCGAGCCGGTGACGTGCTTGGTACTCGAGGCCCCTGCCGGTCTGATCCGGGTCGAGTGTCATTGCAGGGACGGCAAGGTGGAACGGGTGCGTTTCATCAATCAGCCCGCTTTCGTCTATTATCTGGACGCTACCGTGTCAGTCCCCGGCATGGGTAAGCTTACGGTGGACGTGGCCTATGGCGGGATGACGTATGTAGTGGTGGATGCGCAGGCCTTGGGATACGAAATCGCTCCCAGTGAAGCCCGCGAACTGTGCGAAGTCGGCCAGAGGATCAAGGCCGCGGCGGCCGAGCAGCTGCCGGTCGAGCATCCCGAGAATGCGCAGATCCCGGGCATCACGCAGACCCTATTCGCAGGCCCAGTGCATCGCGACGGAACTGAATTGACCTCACGCAACACGGTCGTCGTCTCTCCCGGCCGCTGCGATCGATCCCCGTGCGGCACGGGCTCATCCGCCCGGCTGGCCGTCCTACACGCGAAGGGTCTGCTGCAACCGGGGGAGCTTTTCATCCACGAGTCAATCATCGGCACGCGATTCCATTGCCAGATTACCGACGTTGCTCTCGTCGGCTCGTATCCCGCGGTAGTGCCTAGTATCGGCGGCCAGGCGTGGATATCGGGTATTTATCAGATGGGAATGGATCCGACCGATCCGTTTCCGCACGGATTTACCCTCTCGGACACCTGGATGCAGGCCTTGAACTGAAAGCCGTGGCGATACGCTCCGAAGCCGGACCGATGGTCGCTGTCATAGGCGCCGGCATTGTCGGTCTGGCTATTGCCTATCAGGTCTTCAAAGCCGGGGCGCGCGTGACGCTGATCGACCGCGACCCGGAAGGCGATAAGGTCTCTTTTGGTAACGCCGGCGGTATCGCCGTCACGGAAGTCTTCCCGGCTTCAGCACCTCAGGTCTGGCTCCGCGTCTGGGGTTGGGCTGTCGATCCGCTGGGTCCGCTCAGCATTCGCCCCGGGCATGTTCCGCGAATGCTGCCGTGGCTGCTGCGCTTTGCCCGCCATTCGCAAGCCCTGGAGGTCGAGCGCATCTCGCGCGCACTCGCTGCGCTTAACTCGCGCGTCTATGACGACCTGATGCCGATGTTGAGAGAGCTGGGCATGACGGATGATCTGCGGCGCAGCGGGGCCCTGACACTCTACGAGACAGAACAGGGATATCGCCGGGACGCCGCCGAATGGGCCTGCAAGAGAGCCCGGGGCATACAGGTCGAGCAACTCAGCGTTGCGGAGGCGCGCCTTATGGAACCAGCCCTGGGTACACTCGTTTCGCGGGCCCTCTTTACGCCACAATGGTCCATCGTGCGCAATCCGAAGCGCCTGGCGGACCGACTACGCGAATTCCTGCTCCGGAGCGGTGTGGTGATCAGAAGGGCAGAGGTCCTCCGCCTTGTGGCCACTTCCGGTCCCAGGCCGTCAGTGCACTTGGCTGGGCAAGAGACCACTACGGCGGATAAAGTCATCGTTGCTGCGGGCGTGTGGTCCTCCGGCCTTGCGGCAAGCGTGGGCGACAAAGTGCTCATGGAAAGCGAACGAGGCTATAACTCAACCTTACCTGCACCAGGCATTTCGCTCGATCGGGAACTTATCTTTGCAGAACGACGTTTCGTAGCGACGCCCCTGGACTGCGGCTTGCGTATCGGCGGCGCCGCAGAATTTGGCGGCCTTCACGCGCCAGCTAATTACCGGCGCTCGGAAGACCTCGTGGAACTGGCTAAGCGTTATTTGCCTGACCTCCAGACGAGCGGTGGCACGCATTGGGCTGGCCATCGTCCGACGACGCCGGACAGCCTACCGGTGATAAGCCGCGCGAGATCTCATCCAGATGTGCTCTATGGCTTTGGCCACGGCCATCTGGGACTCACGCACGCCGCTACCACGGGAGCGCTGATCCGAGATCTTATCTTTAACCAATCGTCATCGATTGACATGACGCCCTACGATATACGCCGCTTCAATTGACAATATTTGGGAGTAGATTGCGATGTCCCGGCACACCTTCTTCTGCATCGATGCCCACACCTGCGGCAATCCAGTCCGAGTGGTAGTCGGCGGTGCACCGTTGATGCCGCACCTCCCGATGGCAGAAAGGCGCACGATGTTCGTTCGTGAATATGACTGGGTCAGACGATCGCTGATGTTCGAACCTCGCGGCCATGATGCCATGTCCGGCGTGATTCTGTATCCGTCAGGCCGCGATGACTGTGAGATAGGCTTCCTCTTCATCGAGGTCAGCGGATGTCTTCCTATGTGCGGGCACGGTACGATCGGCACCGTGACCACTATTCTGGAAGAAGGTCTGCTCGTTCCTCGAGTCGCGGGGCAACTTTCCATTGAGGCTCCGGCCGGCCGCATCGACGTGCAATATAGGCAGAACGGACCGCTGATCGAGGAGGTCCGGCTGTTTAACGTTCCCAGCTATCTGCACGCACAGGATATCGACCTCGAGATTCCGGGTGTCGGCCTACTTCGCATTGATCTTGCTTATGGCGGTAACTTCTATGCGATAGTGGAACCTCAATCGCACTGGGAAGGCCTGGACGGTGTTCCGGTCAGCCAGATCATCGCGCTCAGCTCGGCCGTCAGACGCGCGGCACAGCTGAAGCTTGCGCCAGTGCATCCTGAAGACGATCGAATTTGCGGGGTGAGTCACGTCATGTGGTGCGACCACCCTCGCGATCCGAGGGCTCAAGCACGCAACGCAGTCTTTTACGGCGAAAAGGCTATAGATCGCTCTCCGTGTGGTACCGGGTCTTCCGCGCGTATGGCACAGCTCGTGGCGAAGGGCCGCTTGCACGTTGGCGACACCTTCATTCATGAGAGCATTATCGGCACACTCTTCAATTGCAGAATAGAGTCAGCCACGAGCGTCGGACGCTTCCCTGCCATCCGACCGAGTGTCGCTGGCTGGGCGCAAATCATAGGTCACAATGTTATTTTTGTTGATGAGCGGGATCCGCTGGCCCACGGATTTCAGATCACTTGAAAGTGCCGACTAGTCGTCTCATTACGACAGTTGACATCGGTAACGATCACTACAGGCGCGATGTTACTTACTCAATATTATGCGCATGACTTATGTAACGTCTTTACGCGGAACCGCGAATTAAGAT
>Ga0302324_100007955_pt1 | contig 22445 bp, 18 predicted proteins | sample Palsa_T0_1_FD_201949 | JGI IMG/M metagenome (GOLD analysis project Ga0302324, IMG submission 201949) | Peat permafrost microbial communities from Stordalen Mire near Abisko, Sweden - Palsa_T0_1 | ecosystem: Environmental > Terrestrial > Soil > Palsa > Peat permafrost | place: Sweden: Abisko...
GGTCGGGGTCGGCTTCTTGGTCGGGGTGGGTGTCGGGGTCGGGGTCGGCTTCTTGGTGGGGGTCGGGGTTGGGGTCGGCTTCTTGGTTGGGGAGGCAGGCGCGCTCGTCGGCACGATGATGGCCGCAGCCGAGGATGCGGGCGCCTTGGGCGACGCGCGCCTGGAAGCAGACGGAGAGGCCGAGGCCTTCCGTCCGGCGGAGGTGCGTGCCGTCGGTGGAGGCAGCTGTGCTACCGTCCGGCTCTGAGCCGGACCGGTCGTGCTTCCGCTGCTAGAGGTCAAGGTAAAAGCGCCTGCCACGAGAAGGGCGCCGATGATGCATGCCAGTATCAGCGGCCGTCCCAGCCGCAGTCGTGGCCGGTTCCTTCGTGGGGGCTGACGACGCGCGTCCCCTGCAGGCGGCGGCAGGCTCCTAGAGCTGGCGGTCGGCAAATAGGCCGCAGCGGCGGATACCCCCGTCAGGGCCGCCATGACCTGTGTCGACGCTTCCCCGGGCCACGGCAACACGTCCGACGCTTCCCCGGGCCACGGCAACACGTCCGACGCTTGCCCGGGCGAGGGCAACACGTCCGACGCTTGCCCGGGCGAGGGCAACACGTCGGACGCGAGCGCCGTGCCGGTCGCGGCGAACGCGGAATCTGGCCCGGCGAAGGCCCGACCTGACGCGGCATCCTGGGCGAACGTGCGAATGATCGAATCAGGCAGCCAGCTCGCGGTCGGCTGGAGACGGCCCACCGCGGCTAGCAGGCCGCTGGCGGTGGGACGCTGGCTCGGGTCTTTGACGAGGCAGTACTCGAGAAAGGGCCGCAGCGCGGCCGGCACCTGATCAAGGCTGGGCGTCTCATGAACGACGCGATAAAGGAGCGCTGCCGTTGTCCCTGTCCCGAACGGTCCCTGGCCAGTGGCAGCGAAGGCGAGCAGCGCCCCGAAGCTGAAGATGTCGCTCGGCGGCCCGACCTCGCCGCCCATGACCTGCTCGGGGGACATGAACCCGGGCGATCCGATCACCGTGCCCGCGCGGGTCAGTGGCGAGGATTCCGCGGCCTGGGAGATGCCGAAGTCGATGACCCGCGGGCCGTCCTCCGCCAGCAGCACGTTCGACGGCGTGAGATCCTGGTGCATGACGCCCGCGGCGTGGATCGCGGTCAGGCTCTCCGCCAGGCCCGCGGCCAGCGCCAGCACCGACCCCTCCGGCAGCGGCCCGTGCCGGTCCACCGCCTCGGCCAGCGAAGGCCCGGGTACATAGGCCGTGGCCAGCCACGCCACCTGGCCGTCGATGTCCGCGTCCACCACCGGAGCGGTGAACACGCCACTGACCCTCCGGGCCGCGGCGACCTCCCGCCCGAACCGCGTCCGGAACTCCGGATCCGCGGCCAGTTCAGCGCGGAGGACTTTCACCGCTACCGGTCGGCCGCCCGGGGACAATCCGAGGAACACCCTCCCCATGCCACCCTCGCCGAGCCGCCCTATGAGCCGGTACGGACCGATCGCCGACGGATCCCCAGGCTGCAACTCCTTCACCACGCTCACCCCACTCGGTACCATTCGCCCCAGCGATGGATCCGACAGGACAACGACGAACACTCGAGACGAAAATTAACATGCCTGTACAGGTTTTTCCTGATCGTTCGGATATCGCACATATTAAACCCATTTCACCAGAGTAACATCGGTCCAAGCAGCTCACATCGTCCCAGTTCAGAGGCCCTCGCCGTTCGGCCCAACACGCCCGAACTCCCGCCGCGACTTGCGGTCGGCCGTCCGCCGATCCGCCCACCGGGCCGATCCGCCCACCGGGCCAGGTCTGCGCCGGCCAGCGGCCAGCCGCGGGGTACCGGCCGGAGGACACAACCGCCCTGTGTCACCTGCGCAGCCATCCGTCGGGGATGTCTAGCTTGCGGAGGACCTGGGCCGGTGCTCCGGCCGCGAATGAGTTCGGCGGGATGGATTTCGTCACAACGGAGTTTGCGCCGATTACGGCGCCGTCGCCGATCGTCACGCCTGGGAGTACTGCTGCGTTTCGTCCCAGCCACACGTTATTGCCCACGATGGTCGGTCCTTTGTACTGAGCAGCGCCGGGTTCAGCCTGATGGCGGTCATCATCAATGATCGACGCGAATGGTCCAATAAGGACGTCATTTCCGATGGTTAGTTCGTGGTAGGCCTCGATAGAGGTTCCGGCATTCATGTAGACTCTGTCGCCGATAGACAGCCGGGCGCCAGCGTCAACTTTGATCGTCACCGCCACCAGTCCTTCTACCATGAACTTGTCGCCGATTTGAGTGGTACCGCGAAGCTGAAGATGCGCCTTGCCGATAAGGATCGGAGATTTGCCGATCTTGTTGGCACCGGATATCCGCAGCCGGATATAGCCCCGGCACCTTCTCCTGAGCGTAACTGCCCTGGAGTATCGCTTCCGGAACCACGAATAACCTGCTCGACTGCTAGTCACCTATAAACACCTGCTGGTAAGCCTCCGACGGTCGATCTAAAGGGCCCGGTCCAAGCTGGCCGCAGCCGGGATGGGTGGCCGGTCAGTACCACTCTTCCCAGTTGTCGTAAGCGCCGGCCAGCGCCGCGCGGAATAGCACCGGCCGGTCGATCCTGGTGATGAACGTGCGCGCGATGGTTCCCTCGGGACGGTTGCTGACGCATTGCGCGTATACCGTCCGGTAGCCGGCCTCGGCCGCGGCCAGCCCCGCCGCGGAAGTCCAGTTACGGGACTGGCCCATAGGGATGGCGAACTCGCTGGTCTCGACGCCCAGCACCTGGTGCAGTCGTTCCCGGGAGATCTCGAGCTCCCGGCGCGCCTCACCGGGCTCAAGCCGACCGAAGTCGGAGTGGGTGACAGAATGGCTGGCCAGGGTCATCCCGCCGTCCTGCAGTGCGCTCAGCCCCCGCCAGTCGAGCGCGATCCGCCGCCAGTCGTCCGGGATCCGCCCATCGGCCCACCCGGTGACCACGAATGCGGTCGCGGGAATGCCATGATGGCGCAGCACGGGCAGGGCGTTGGCCAGCACGCTGGCCAACCCGTCGTCGAAGGTCAGCGCGAGCTGCCGCTTGTCCGGCTCCGCGATCACCTCGGCCGGCGTGGTGAAGCTCCAGCCGTCATCCAGCGCGATCTGCAGATGACGTTCGAAGTCGCGGGGCCGCAGGTCATTTACGCCATACTCCGGCGTCCCGATCGAGTGGTAGGTGAGGATCCGGCCGTGTCGCGCTGGGCTGGGGCTGCCCGCGGCGCGCTGCCAGGCAGCCAGCGCCCAGCGCTCGGCGCACAGCCTGCCCCAGCGGGCACCGTTGTGGGCGACGCGACGGGGATGGTAGACACCCAGCGCACGGCGGACTGATTCCACGCTCAATTCGTGCCTTGCCTCTCCGCCATGATCACCGTCCGCATAGATGTCTCCCTGCCCGGCCCCGGGTCAGCTGGCGGCCGAGGTCGCAGGCTCCCGGCCCGCCGCGAAAGGCAGGCCCGCGGCGTCGAACATGGCGGAGATCACCTGGTCTTGCTCGTCCTGCGTGAGCTGATGGAACAGAGGAAGAATGACGCTCGATGAGGAGAGTCGCTCGGTCACCGGAAGATGCACGCCGTGCCCTCGGTCTGCATACGCCGGCTCCAGGTGCGCGGCCATGATCCCCCGGCGGGCGGAGATTCCCGCGCCGGCCAGCCGCTGCAGCAGCTCGTTCGCGGTCACGGGGAACTCCTCGGGCAGCACGACCCAGAACGACTGGAAGTTCGTGGTGCCATAATCGGGATCGGCGATCATCCTTAGGCCGGGGATCTGGCCGAGCAGCCGCTGGTATCGCTGCGCCAGCTGCCGGCGCCGGGTGACGATATCACCGAGGCGGCGGAGCTGGACGAGGCCGATCGCCGCCTGCACGTCGGTCATCCGGTAGTTGTAACCGACCTCGAGGTAGTGCTCGATCACCGGCTGATTTGCGGCATGGCGGGCCGCCGCGCTGACGTCCATACCATGCTCACGCAGGCGGCGCAGCCTGGCCGCCAGGTCCGGGTCTCCAGTGATGATCATGCCCCCCTCGCCGGTAGTGAGCAGCTTGCGGGGGTGGAAGGAGAACGCCGCCAGGCTGGCTCTCGCGCCGGCCGGCCGGCCGCGGTAGGTCGCCCCGGCCGCGCAGGCCGCGTCCTCCACGACGGTGATGCCGCGCGGATCGCACAGCGCCCGCATCGCGTCGAGGTCCGCCGGGACGCCGGCCTGGTCGACCAAGATCACGGCCCGGGTGCGCTCGGTCAGCAGCGGCTCGACCGTGGCCGGGGTGAGGTTCAGCGTCGCCGGGTCTACGTCGGCGAACACGGCCTCGGCGCCGACGTAGCGGGCCGCGTTCGCGGTGGCGATGAAGGACAGCGAAGGAACCACGACCTCGTGGCCGGCCCGAACACCCGCCGCGATCATGGACAGGTGCAGGCCTGCCGTGCAAGAGGAGACCGCCACGGCGTGCCCGGAGCCTGTCGCCTCGGCGAACGCGGCCTCGAACTCCGCGACCCGCGGTCCCTGAGCAACCCAGCCGGACATGACGGCCTCAGCTGCCGCTGCTGCCTCCTCGGCACCGAGCAACGGGCGGATGACCGGGATCATCGCTGCCCCCGCCACCAGGCCACGAGGCGGGAGAGTCCCTCATCCAGCCCTACCTCGGCCTTCCAGCCGAGTTGGCGTGCCGCAGCGGAGGTGTCCGCCAGTCGCCGGGTGACCCCGTTGACACCCCGCGGCGGCCCGAATTCCAGGCCCAGGTCGCTGCCCATGACCCGCTGCAGCGCCTGGGCTAGCTCGACGAGGCTGGTCTCGGTACCACTGGCGATGTTGAACACCTCATCAGTGGCGTCACTGGCTGCGGCCAGCAGGTTCGCCCTGGCGATGTCCTCGGTATAGACGAAGTCCATCGTCTGCAAGCCATCGCCCAAGATGAGCGGCGCCTGGCCCGACTCGATCCGCTCCATCCACCGGATCAGGACCTCGGTGTAGAGGCCATGGATATCCATCCGCGGCCCGTACACGTTGAAGTAGCGGAGCGTTACGTAGTCCAGGCCGCGCATCGCATGGAAGCTGCGCAGCAGTCCTTCGTTGAACGTCTTGGCCGCCCCGTACAGCGTGTCGTTGTCGTACGGGTGCTGGCGCTCGGTGGTCGGGAAGTGATCGGCAAGCCCGTAGACGGACGCCGAGGAAGCGGCGACAACCTTGCGGACGCCGGCGTCGGCGGCCGCTTCGACGACTTCGTAGGTACCGTCCACCAGGACTTCCAGGGCCAGCCGCGGCTCGGAGGCGCATTGCGTGATCCGGATGGCGGCCTGGTGGAACACCACGTCTATCCCGCTCATGAGCCGGCGCACGAGGGCCGTGTCGCGGATGTCGCCCTCTTCAAGGCGCACCCGACCGGAGGTCAGCGCCTGGGCCAGGTTCTCCCGGCGGCCGCGGACGAGGTTGTCCAGCACGATGATCTCGCCGGCACCCGCCGAAACGAGCTGGTCGACGATTGTCGACCCGATGGTGCCGGCTCCTCCGGTGACCAGGCAGCGCTGTCCTTCTACCACGGTGTCCCCTCTCTGAGTCTTCTCGTGAGCGTGTGAGCCAGATGCGGTCGCATGAGTGCTACGACCACCGGTCTTTCGCCTGGCTGGCGAGACCATGCACGTTGCGTGCCAGGAGTCGCGGCCAGACGAGCGGCTGGAGGTACGGCACGGCGGCAGGCCCGATCCGGCGACGCCACTGCAGGCCGCGGTAGGTGCTCAGGTGAGCCGCATCGGGCCAGCAGTCGAACGCGAACGCGATCAGCTCCTGCACCGGTACCGTGTCCGTCTGCCGGCGGTCATACGCGCGGGCGGCGACCCACAGGGCCTCCTTCGCCAGCTCGCGATGGACCATCTCAGAAAGCTCGGCCGCATTGGGCAGCTCCTCGGCGTGACGCTGCAGGACTGCCTCGTACGCGGCCCTGCGCTGGTTGAGGTGCAGCAGGTCATCGACCACCCCCGACATCATGTCGCCGTGCGAGCGCTTGTACGCCTGGTCCGCGTGGACGAATCCGACATCGCCGTAGACGGCCAGCCGCATCCACATCTCGACGTCTGATGTGTGGTAGAGGTCTGGGTTGTAGCCGCCCGCCTGATGCTGGACGGACGTCCGGATTATGACCTCCGGCGAGAAGATGACGGTATGCGCTTCCCTGAAGCGCTGCTCGAGCCACTGGCGGCCGGGCCAGATTGTCGGCGGCCGGGATGTCGTCCGGCCGGGCGGCAGCTCGTCGCCGTCCTTGAACCTGATGACGTTTCCGTAGACGAAGCCGACCTCAGGGCGCGCATCCATGAGGTCAGCGGCCCGGCGCAGCGCCCCAGGGGCGAGCTTGTCGTCCGCGGAGATCAGGATGCAGTAGTCTCCGTCCGCCCAGTCGAGCAGGCCTTCGTTGAACGTGGCGATGTGGCCCCGGTTGACGGGATGGACGATCACGTCGATCCGGTCGTCAGCCGCCGCGAGCTTGTGCGCGATCTCCGCGCTGTCGTCCTGTGACGCGTCATCGATGATCAGGACTCGTACGTCGGTGCCGGGCTGGTCGTCGAGGGCGCCGGCCACGCAGTCAGCGAGGAATTTGCCGTAGTTGTAACACGGCATGACGACGTCGACCCGGCTCATATCCCACTTCCCTGGCTAGCTAGCCCGCTGACCGGCGGCGCGGCCCGGTCCAGATGGATTCCCCGCAGTGTCACCGGGGCTCCCTGCAGCGCGACGCTGCGCGACGCCGCCTCGAGGATGTCAAGGACACGCAGACCGGAGCGGCCGTCGGTGACTGACGCCCGGCCGGTCCGGATGCAGTCCGCGAACTCCTCGACCATGCTGGCCAGTGCCTCACGTTCGCTGAGCGCCGGAGACACCAGGTCACCGGTCCGGTACGAGACGAACGCCTTCTCGCGGTCCTCGGCCTCGGCGTCCTGCGCGGGCACCAGGTCCACGCCCCGGTCGAAGATGGTTACCCGCTGCATCCGGTCGAGGTCGTCCCACAGCAAGGCCCGCTTGGACCCGCCGATCATCGTGGTCCGGACCTTGGTGGGCGACAGCCAGTTCACGTGAAAATGAGCGATCGCCCCGCCCGTCAGCTGAAGAGTTACGAATGCGACGCAGGATCGCCCGGTGCCGATCGGGTCCGCCCCGTGCGCCGCGACCGACAGCGGCTCGACCCCCGGCGGAAGAATCGACTCCAGAATCGAGATGTCGTGCGGGGCAAGATCCCACAGCACGTCGATGTCGGGCTGCACCAGGCCCAGGTTGATCCGCACCGAGTCGAAGAAATGCAGGTCCCCGATCTCGCCCGAGTGCACGAGCTCCCGGATCTTGCGGACGGCCGGGGTGTAGCAGAAGGTGTGATCACACATGAGCACCAGGCCGGCCCGATCCGCCTCCTCGACCAGGCGGAGCCCGTCCGCGTAGGTGGCGGCCAGCGGCTTCTCGATGAGCACGTGCTTGCCGGCCCGCATGGCCGCCAGCGCGAGGTCCAGATGAGTGCCGGCCGGAGTCGCGATAGCGACGGCATCGACCCGCTCATCGGCCAGCACGACGTCCAGGTCGTCGGTCGCGCCGACGGTCGAATACGGTCCGAGCACCCGGACCGCGCGGGACTTGTCAATATCGCACAGCCAGGTAAGCCGGTAGTGCGGCGAACTAGCGAAGTTCCGCACGAGGTTCGGCCCCCAGTAGCCCGCGCCCACCACCGCGACGCCAATCGGCCGCTGCGGTCTGCTGACGTCGCGCTCAAAAGTCATGGCACTCCAGATCTGGTTACGGCATGATCGAACAGCGCCGCGGCAAGCTTCTGGCCGGCTACCTGCGGGCCGGGAGAAGCGCGGCACACCCCTACGCAGCGCGGACGGCCATCCAAGGCCCCGTCTCGGCTAGCGTCCTACGAAGGTTAGACGCCTGACCCGGCAAAAGCGTTTACATGGGCTGATGTCCTACTGAGTGAGCATTGCTCACATTCACGCAGGGTTTCTCAGCAGTTACTCTGAGTGCCCGGATTTTCCGCCATCGCCAGCGTTCCGTCCGTTTCGATAAATAGCGCGCCGGTCTCCGGGCAGCGCCACCGTGAGTCACCGTCCGGTACCAGCGTCACCCCAGCCTGGCCCACCCATCCGGTCCTCCGCGCCGGCACGCCGGCCACCAGGCCGAAGTCGGGAACGTCCCGTGTCACCACGGCGCCGGCGGCGACGAGGGCCCACCGGCCGATCTCGACCCCGGCAAGGATGACCGCCCGGGCGCCGACCGATGCCCCCTCGCGGACCACGACGCCCTCGGCATGCCAGTCCGCGGGCCGTTTCAGCTGCCCCGTCACGCCAACCGATCGCGGGTACACGTCGTTTGTGAGCACGGCCGAGGGACCGATGAAGACGGCGTCCTCCAGCCGGGCAGGCTCATAGACGAGGGCGTAGTTCTGCAGTTTGACGTGGTCCCCGAGGACGACGCCCGGACCGACGTAGGCACCTCTCCCGATGATGCAGCCACGCCCGAGCCGCGCGTCCTCGCGGATCTGGGCCAGGTGCCATACCTGCGTGCCGGCCCCGAGTTCTGCTCGCTCGTCTACGTCGGCGGTGGGCTGCACCTGGACGCCGAGTACGGCTGCATGTCCGTTACTGTCCGGTTGCATGTTTCCTCCCCGGGCTGGGCCGCCAGTTGCGGCAAGTCCGCGCCGCCCAGTTAGAGGTGTACCACCCAAAGTGAGTGCTTCGGGCCGATCCCAGCGGAACTGTCTTGGCTCGGGCGGTGACTCCACGTAAGCTGACCAGGTGAGGTCACGACTGTCATGGCGGTACTGGGACGACCGTGCAGCCTGTTTACAGCCACGACTACTGGGTCAACGATACCCTCCCCTTGCCGGTCTTCGATGGGCGTTCTGGTCCCGTCATACGTGACCGGCGGGTCCAGCTTCCTCCTCCCCAGACATCGGGCCCTGGATCCCAGAACCGGGTGGCCCGCGTCTGGTCGGGGTTGCGCGACCCCGTTTACCGCGGCAGTTACGCGCTGGTCGCGAACACCGTGGGGACGAGCGTCATCGGCGCGGTTTACTGGGCGGTCGCGGCGCACCTTTACGGTCCGGTGGACCTGGGCCGCGCCACCGCGCTGATCTCCGCGCTGATGCTGGTGGGAACCCTCTCCCAGCTCAATCTGAGCAGTACGCTGATGCGGTTCCTGCCCCAGATGGGTGCCACATCGGCACGGCGTCTGATCAACGTCAGCTACCTGGTGAGCTCGCTCACGGCGCTCGCCGGGAGCGTGATATTCGTCACCGTCATGCCGAGACTCAGCTCCGAGTGGCGCTTCGTGGGCGATTCAGCCTTCTTTGCCGTCATCTTCGCCGTGTCAGTTGTCGTCTGGGAGATATTTACCCTGCAGGATGCGGCGCTGGTAGGTCTCCAGCGTCCCGTTGCCGTCCCGGTAGAAAATGTGATCTACTCGCTGGCGAAGCTGGCATTGCTGGTGGTCGCGGCGGAGGTACTCGGCTCGACAGACGTCCTGTTTTCCTGGATTATCCCGCTGATTCTCTTGATCCCGGTCATTAACTGGCTGATCTTCCGCCGCTGCCTCAAGGACCGGAGCCCGCACGACACGGGCCCGCCATTGCGGGTACGCCGCCTCGCGCGCTTTGCCTCCGTCGACTATGGCGGCGTGATCTGCGGTCAGATCACCGGGAACGTCCTGCCGCTGCTGGTGATATCCATCCTGGGACCAGCCGCGGCCGGCAGCTTCTACATCGCCAGCTTGATTACTACCGGTGTGGCCACTGTGGGGAGCAATTTTTCCACCGGGCTGCTGGTGGAAGCCACTGCGGCACCTGAGCGGCTGGCGGAGATCACCCGGGGCGCGCTCAAGAGATGCCTGATCATCCTGGGCCCGGCGACGATTGTGCTGGTCCTCGGAGCACACATCATCCTGAAGGTTTACGGGGGCAGTTACATAGCACAGACGGCCGTGCTCTTCCAGTTGCTGGCCCTGTCTCTCATTCCCTTCTGCATTGAGACCGTCGCTTACTCCCTTGACCGTGTCGCCGGCAAGCCCATTCGCGCGACGCTAAGTCAGCTCGCGATAGCGGTTCTCACGCTTGGCGGCAGCGAGCTCCTGTTCGGGCGGCTCGGGCTCAACGCCGTGGGCGTCGCGGTCCTCGGAGCCGACCTTGCGGTAGCACTCGTGCGTCTCCCGACGGTTCTGGCCGCTGTTCGGCGGCGCCCGGGTGTGATACCACCACCGGGCGGTGCAGTCGAGCAGGTCGCGGTGCCAGGGTCCAACGCCCAGGCCCGCTCGCGTCGGGTCTCCGATCGCCGGAATTACGCGGGCCGCCACCGGGCGACAGGGCCGGGCAGCACGGCAGCAACGGGTCGGTAGCGGGATCTGTACCGCGTCGGTAGGCGAGCCGTGAGGCGTGCTCCCGCGGCTGCCACCGGCGCGGAACCTACCCGAGCGCGCGCCGGACGGCGTCGGCCACCCTAGCCTGCTGCTCCGGGGTGATCTGCGGGTAGAGCGGCAGCGACAGCAACTGCCCGGCGGCAGCCTCGGCGACCGGGAAGTCGCCGGGCCCATAACCGAGGTGCCGGAAAGCTGGCTGCAGGTGAACGGGCACCGGGTAGTGGATCGCGGCGCTGATTCCTTCGTCGTTCAGGCAGCGCAGGACATGGTCCCGGCGCGGCACCCTGATCACGTACAGATGCCAGACGTGCTCGTTGCCTGGGGCAGTCCGGGGAAGAATGACATCGGGCAGGTCAGAGAGCAACTCGGCATAACGGCTCGCTGCCTGCCACCTGGCCAGGTTGCCCGCCGCGAGGCCGCGGAGCTTAGCCCGCAGCACAACCGCCTGGAGGGCGTCGAGCCGGGAATTGAACCCGATAGTGACGTGCTCGTAGCGACGCTCCGATCCGTGGTCGCCGAGCAGGCGAACCCGCCGCGCGTGCTCGGCCGACTCGGTCAGCACCGCCCCGGCGTCGCCGTAGGCGCCGAGATTCTTGCCAGGGTAGAAACTCACCCCGGCGAGCAAGCCGAACGAGCCGGCAGGCCGGCCGCTCTGGGCTGCGCCATGCGCCTGGGCGGCGTCTTCGATAATCACGGTCCCGCCCTGGGCGGCGTCGGCGATGGCGGCCATCGGCGCCATCTGGCCGAAGAGGTGCACCGGTATCACCGCCCCGGTCTGCCGGCTCACAGCCGCCTCCAGGGCTCCCGGATCGAGCAGCAGGTAATCGGGATCCACGTCGGCAAACGCCGGCCGGGCGCCCGCGCGCACGACGGCCTCCGCGGTAGCGACGAAGGTGTTCGCCGGGATGATCACCTCAGCTCCGGCTGGCACCTCGGCCGCGCGCAGGGCCAGCTCGAGCGCATCAGTGCCGTTGGCCACGCCAACGCAATGCGCGACGCCGGTGAAGGCTGCGTAGTCTCGCTCGAAAGCGGCCGCCACCTTACCCTTGATAAAGGCGGTGTTGCTGATGACCTCATCGAAGCCTGCCTGGATCTCCGCCGCCACGTCAGCGTGTGCAGCCTTCAGGTCCACCAGCGGTATCGCCGTCATCACATCTGCCTGCTCGCCCACCGTCACCCCTCACGCCTCGCCACACCCACCATTACCTTTCTGCTCACGAGGCGACACTACCGCCACCAGCCCGCCAGCAACGGGCCGCCGGCCAGGCCTCCCGGCACGCGCACACCCATGTACAGTGACTCACTGCCATCCCCCCGGGGCAGGAAACCCGCTATCGTGACTTTCCCCACACTGCGAGGCCGCTAGCCAGATGACGGTCCGAAAACCACGCCGCCGGCCCGGGCAGAATCGGACTCGTCGCCGGTTTGGGCTCACCCTGGTACTATTCGGATACACATGATAGTCACATGAAAATCGCCGAGAAATCTCAGTTTGAGCCCAGGTAACGCGTGACCCATTATAGGCTCCGCGTACTGGCGCAGGCTCGGAGCCAGCCGTGCTTGGCTGTCCCCGGCCCGCGTCGTCGTCGCGCTTGTGCTCGGTGGGCACGGCGCAGTGCCGGTGTCCGGGTGGTATCGCGGAACCTGAACCTCCCCCAGACAGCGGAACCTGAATCTCCTGCAAGACAGCGCAACCTGATCTCCGGCAAGACCGGAGTCGCGGAATGTGCGACGGGCCTGGGAACTGAGGAGGCGTCATGGTGTTCGGCAGGTCGAGGGGCCGTCGTGAGGGCCCGGATGTGATCCTGGTCGATACGACCTGGGGCAGCGTTGACTTCATGGCTTACCAGCTGGCCAAGCGCGGGCTGCGCGTGCACGCGTTCACGCCGTACATGCACCGGCCGCGTTACCTGCGGTTTGCCTATCCTTATGCGTCTTACGTCGAGCAACCGCTGGGCGAAGAGAGTTCTGAGTCCTTCCAGGCCATGGTGGCGAGGATTAACCCGGCGTGCATCATGCCGTGCACGGACCACGCGCTGTACTGGATGTGGGATCAGCCTGACCACATCCAGCGGCTGTGTCTCCCGGATGTCGCCCCCGCCGCCAGGCCGCTGCTGCTGGAACGTGCCCTGCTGCTGGATGAGGCAGCCACCTGGGGGGTGCCGGTTCCGGCGGGGACGCTGCTCGGCAGCCGTGCCGACTGTGACGCGGCCATCGCCGGAGGCCTGCCGATCATGGTCAAGTCGGGACAGTCCGTCGGGAGCTTGTTCGTGGCGCTGTGCCGCACGCCCGAAGAGGTCATCGACGCGTATGAACGGTTCGCCCCGCGCGGCGCGTCGGTGACGGCGCAGCACTTCTACCACGGCCCGTCCTACATGGCAGGCGCCTTGTTCGTGAATGGCGAGGCGGTGCATTTCTATTCCGGCGAAAAAACGATCATGTGGCCGGAGCTGACCGGCTATGCCTATGAGATGCGGTCGGCTACCGAGCCGGACCTGTCGCTGTTGCAGCAGTACGCCGAATCGGTGTGCAAGCACCTGGAGTGGACCGGGATGGCGGGACTCGATTTCGTCCTGGGCGAAGACGGCGAGTTCCGGTTCCTTGATTTCAATCCCAGGCTGTGGGGTTGCGCCGACGCGACGCTGCCGGCCGGGGTCAAGCTGTACGACGGGCTGGCCAGCTGGATCCGCGACGGTACCGCCGGCCCCCCGAGCAGGCCGCGCCAGGGAGTCGTGCACCGGGTGTTCCCGAAGTACACCTTCGAGCCGTCCGGGATAAGTCCGTGGCGGCGGCTCGGCGGCCTGCGCGACGCGCCGTGGGATGCGCCGTCTTTCATCATCGCTGAAGCACTCGTAGAACTACGTAACCGGGTCACGGCCCAGATCGCCAAAGCGCGCCAGCGCTGACCGGGTATACCAGCGCTGACCGGGTATAGTTGCCTCCGTTGGTGTCCTGGTATTCCTAGCTGCCGTCACGCCATGCGCTCACCTTCGGCGCATCCACTGGGCTTATTCCAGATCGAGGCCGTGCTAAGCCTGGCCGGGCTGGCGGTCGGCATCGTGCAACGGCGAAGGAACTCATGTCAGACAGCGGACCGGCCGGCAACGGTGACCGCCGTTCCGGACGGGGACGTGGCGACGGAGGGCGACCTGCCCAGGCAGCTTCGTCTTGGGGCAGGCCTCGGACGCTGAATCAAGCCGAGCCGCAGGCCGCGTCCTACCCGCGGCTATCTGAGCCTGCCAGCCGCCCGGGGATATCGGTACCCGGCCCGGATGCGCAGACGACCGCGCTGGCTGCCGCCGCCCCGCGCCGGACCACCATCCATGTCTCGGACGTGGCCCTACCGGTCAGCATCGCGCTGTGGGCGTTCGGGGTGAGCCGGACGAACGCAACGACGCTCGGGCCTCTCGGGCTTCCGGCGCAGCTGCCGGTGGTCTTCTACGCCGGAGTCGCTCTCCTCGTCCTGTCGGCTGTGATCGAGCTCACTATCGAGCAGGCGTCACGGTGGCGGATGACCCTGCACGCGATCGGGCTCGTGGTCATGCTCTACGGGACCGCCCCCCTGGTGTACCCGGAGGGGCGCTACTCCTGGCTCTACAAGACAATTGGGGTAGTCCAGTACATTAATGAGCACGGCCAGCTGAATAGCCACATCGATATCTACCAGAACTGGCCCGGTTTTTTCGCTCTCGCTGCCTGGTTCGGAAAAGTGGCAGGCGTAAGTAGCCCGCTCGCCTATGCGAAGTGGGCTCAGCTTGTCTTCGAGCTCGCCGCCCTTCCCCTGCTCTACCTGATCTACGACGCGCTCCCGCTGAGCTTCCGGCAGCGCTGGATGGCGCTCTTTCTGTACTCGGCGGCCAACTGGATCGCCCAGGACTATCTGTCGCCCCAGGGCCTCGGTACCGTCCTCTCGCTGGGCGTCATGGCGATAACGATGCACTGGCTCTACACCGGCAACCGAGTCCAGGTCGTGCCCGGCCAGGACGACGGCAGCGGAGCAGAGAACGGTAAGAGGCGACGCCTGCGCGCCAAACCAGCACCGGGTCAGCTGGCGTCCCGCGGGCGTCGCACCGCGGTCCTGGTGACCATCCTGCTCCTCTTTTTCGTGCTGACGTTCACCCACGAGTTGTCGCCCTACATCGTCGCCGTCCAGTTGGGAGTCCTCGCTGCCGCGCGTCCGCTGCGGCCACGCTGGCTGCCACTCGCCATGATTGCCATCGCGGTCGGCTACCTGGTGCCGCGTTTTTCGTTCGTGAGCAGCCACTACGGCCTACTGGGCTCACTAGGCAGCTTCTTCTCGAACGTGGCGCCCCCGTCCAGCTCCGCCGGCGCCGCCGTCACGTCAGGGGTCCCGGCCAGCCAGCTGCTGATCCAGCACTGCGCGGACCTGCTGTCCGTGGTCATATGGCTGCTCGCTCTGGTCGGCGCCTGGCGGCGTCGGCATTCAGGGCGAATCGTGCTCGCCCTGCTGGTCCTTACCTACTCGCCGGTCCTCGTTCTGTTCGGGCAGGCGTACGGCAACGAGGGGGTCTTGCGGGTCTATCTCTTTTCCCTGCCGTGGGCCGCCGCCCTGGCCGCCGCGGCAGTCGAACCGGGGACCCTGTCGCGCAAAATAGTGCCGCGCCTCCGTGCCGCCACCGGCGGCCTCGATTTCTCCTGGATCAAGCCTGCCTTCCGCTGGCTACGCGCCCCGGTGGCGCTGTGGATTGTCCTCGCCATGTTCTTCGTTGCCTTCTTCGGGGATGACGCCTTCGACACCTTCTCTCAAACGGAAGTCACGGCGACCTTGTCCTTCCTGCAGAGCGCACGTCCGGGCCCTGTGTATGTGGCAGAGGACAATGTTCCCGCCGAGGATAATGCCGGGTACTATCTTTTCCCGCTGATCAACATCTTCGGCGCCCGCGATGGAACGCCGGTGGTAGCCGAAGCTACCCCTGACATTGCCGACCTGATCGCCGAAAACTCCACGACGTACACCAAGGGCAAGGAACCTGCTTATGTGCTGATCGCACCGAGCATGGTGCCGTACAACACCGCGTACGCGCAGGCACCGCCCGATAGCTTCAAGATCCTGCAGACGTCGTTGGCGCACTCGAAGGCATGGAAGCTGATCGTGAACACCGGCGGTACGGTCATCTACGAGCTTCCGCCGGGCGCGGCGAGTTCCTGATCCGCCTCGGGCCAGGCCAGCTCAGTTCATCGCGTACTCGGCCACCCAGGCGACCGTCATGGTGTCGATGGTGCCGCCGGGCTGCGCTGAGGCCTGGTTCTGCGACTGCAGGGTCAGGTTCATCGGAATGGTCGGCCACTGGGCCGGGGAGCTCAGCGAATTGCGGGAGACGCTGGCCCAGACCTGGCCGTCGATCGTGTAGGTCATCGAGGTGGGAGTCCACTGCACGCCGTAGGTGTGCCACGCGGTGCCGTCGCTGTCCTGGGTGGGGCTGGCGATGACGCAGCAGTCGCCGTTCCCGTCCGGGGCCACGTGCAGGCTGGCGGAAAAGCTCTGCCGGGTCCCGCCCGCGTCCTGGTAGAAATCGACCTCGGGCGGCCAGACGCCCTGCTGGGCCGGCCACAAGATGGCCAGGTTGTTGATGTCCAGGTCCGGCTCGTAGTCGCCCTTCATCCGGACCAGGTACATGCCGTAGGTCTGCGGGTTCCCGTAGAACTGCACCCCGCCCTGGGCCGAGGGTGTCGCCAGCAGGTGCAGCGCGCCGCCGCTGACCGTCACGTTGGAGGACTGCCAGTTGCCGTCCGGGTCGCCGCCGGGTTCGCCGTTGTAGGCGTCCCACCCGGACGGCAGGCTGTTGCCCGGGAAGTCGGTGCTGTAGGTGAGCTGCCAGCCGGGCACGCTGGTGGGCCACGAGCTGCCGTCACTCCCGGTGCTGGCGGCCCCGCTCGGGGTGGCCGACGGGGTCGGGGTAACGGCCACGCTCGGGCTAACCGACGGGCTCGGCGTGGCCGTCACCGCGGCGTGGTGCCGGCGTTTTGCGGCGTGGTGCCAGGGGAAGGCGGACGGACTGCTAATGGCCGGAGAAGAGCGGGACGTGTATTTCACTGCCTCTGCCGGGCCCGAGGCGGCGGAGCCAGCCGACGGCGCGTCGGCAGTTTCCCGGGCATGAAGGGCGGCCGGCTTGAGGCCAAGCCCGAGAGCGAGGCTCGCTGCCGCCACGGCGAAGACCACCGCAGCGACGGTCATGAACTTGAATCGCGGGAAGTTGAATCGCGGGAAGTTGAATCGCGGAGCTGTCCGGTTCCTCCGCGAGCCCGCCTCGGCGGGGGGTCGAGGCTCGCGGATTGCAGCGTGTCGGCCCCTGGGCAAGCGCTGCATGCTGACGTCATCTCCTTGGTCGCCGGACAGGTGAGCTGGCGGGTAAGGCGCGGGTGTGCGGACAAGGCCTGCTGATTCATCCGGGAACATGGATTCCCGACGCCACTCATTGAAGCAGCGGTTAACGCTGGGGCGGGGGTTAAAAATGTTATTAAATCCTTACGGAACTGAATCCGGTGATGCCGGAAACCGCCGAGCTCCCGGCGTTCAGGGGCACCCGCCTTCGGCAGCCCTAAACGGGCAACATTCCGGCGCCATCGATGGATGAGCCGTCGCGCCAGCAGCTCGGGCTGGCCCGTTATTCCAGCACCCGGATGGCGCATCGGGGTCCTGAAGCCCTGGCCAGACGCTGATCGGCGGTCACCAGCTCACATCCCAGAGTTTCGGCGAGGGCGACGTAGGCGGAGTCGTACACAGTCACGTTGGCGCGTAGCTCATAGGCGCGGCGCATGAACCGCAGGGTGGGGTACCGGTCTATATCGAGATGCTCGAGGTCATCGACCGCTGCGGCGAACCTCTGATCGGAGACCGTGCCCGCGATCCATCGCTTCCGCAGCACCGCCACAGTCTCAACGTCCGCAAGATCGGGTGCAGCGACGTCGCCGGCGTTGCGGAACTCCAGGCGGGCTCGCTGTCCGTCGCTCCCGTCATCGCCGACGACATTGGCAAGGACAGACGCATCGATGACGATCACCGCTGGGACCGCTCCTCGCCGAGGTCCTCGGCGGCCTGACGCAGGCCAACCTGCCCTCCGTCGCGTTGCTCGATGCGGTCCAGCACCTCATCGACGCTTGGCCGCTCGGCAAGCCGGCGCAGTTCGCTGCTGAGGAACTGCTGCAGAGACTGGCCGCGCCGCTCAGCGCGGCGCTGCAGGGCGGCGTGAACGTCAGCCGGCACGTCTCTTACCAGCAAATTTGGCATGCTTACATTATGCTATCGTTCACGCCTAGAGGCAACGGGCTGGCCCGGTTCGTCAGCGCCGGCCGGATTCGGCTGGGTAACGTGCAGGTGGCGGTCCTGGGATTACCCGATGTAGCGGGCGAGGGCGATGTCGGTGACACCCGTGGTGTTGTTCTCGGAGAAGCCGATGGCGACGATATCGCCGTTCGGCTGGATGAGGACGGCCGTGGCGCCATCGTCTCCCTGGAAGCTGGTGGTCAAGACCCCCGTGCTACCGAAGGTGCTGTCCAGGCTGCCGTTGGTGTCCAGGCGCGCAAGCCCGAACACCGAGGTGTCCTTGAAGCTTGATCCGGCGATCACGATCTGTCCGTTGGGCTGCACGGCGACCGCACCCGGGCTCTCGAAGCCGGCCAGTTCCGCTCCGGTGTAGGTGAAGGGCGGGTTGTCGAAGGCCGAGTCGACGGTGCCGTTCGCGTTGAACAGCGTGGCCTGCACGTCGGTGTTGTGCTTGGCGACGCTGACGCTGGTGGCCGAGACGGACTGGCCGTTGGGTAGGAACGCGTTGTCCCCACCCTGGGAGCTGGTGACGATCGTCTCGGCCGTGACGCCAGAGTCGAGCTCGCCACTGGGGCTGAACTCGGCGTGGGCGGGGAGCACGAAGATGTCCCCAGAGGCGTCGATCCCGAGGTTGGCGATGTTGCCGATGCTTGAAGTGGATTGGACTATGCCGCCTGACCCGAAGGACTTCTCCAGCGCGCCGCTGGAGCTGTAAAGCGCGAGCGCGCCTTCGGTGATGACCGGCTCATTGCGACTGGTGCCGGGCACCGAAGCCTGGCCACCGACCAGGATGTCTCCGTCAGGCTCGATGAGCACCGCATCCGCCGCAGCGCCGTCGGAGGCGCCGGGGAACGTCGTCGTGACCACGCCATCGTTGCCGAACGTCGGATCAAGCGTGCCGGAGGAGGTGAACCTGGCGAGCTCAAAGGTACTGACCCCGCTGGATGTGGTGCCCGCGCCGACGGCCAGGTAGTCACCGTTCGGCTCGATGGCCAGGCCGGCCGCGCTCCCCGTGGTCGTGGCCAGGCCTTTGGCACCGAAGCTGGTGTCCAGCTTTCCGTTGGGCAGATAGCGCACCAGCCCGAAGTTCCCGCTGACCACGATGTCGCCGTTGGACTGCAGGGCAGCGTCGGACACCACCGCCTGGATCTGTGCGCCGGCTGAGTTGTCGCCGAGATCGGTCAGCACCTTCCCGCCGGTGCCGAACGTGGGATCAAGACTGCCGGCCGCCTGCGCGTTGGCGGGCCGGGCCACTGCGACCAAAACGAGTGATACAACACCGATGGTCAGCGTGGCGGCGATGTGCTTCCGAACCATGCCGGTCCCTCCAGGCCAGGGTAATGGGAGACGTGCGGACAGACCTTACGTATTTATTACGGACCGGCAGGCGCGGCGGTTCAGCGCCGGCCAGCGAGCTCGCAATCTGCGACGTCACGCTGAACCGTTTGCCGACGTCCTGGGCATGGCGGCTGCTGAGGTCGCCAGTCAGGTAAGCGCTAGGCCCGGCCGTGACCTGCTCTCTTGGGTCACGGCCGGGTGTTCCCCGCGTGGCTGCCGCTGTACCGGCAAGCGATCACCCATCGCCGCCCGGTGGGCTAGAGCCCCGCTCGTTTACACGGCTCCTGGGGCGCGGCCGTCGATCGGCTTTACGGCTTGATGGTGATAGTCAGCGTCCCGCTCACCGTGTTGTCCTGTGAGTCCGACACCTGCATGGGGAAGCTGAAGGTGCCAGCCTTGGTCGGCGTTCCGGTCAGGACGTTGTTGTAGTCCGGGGCCGTCGTATCGAGCGTGAGGCCGGGCGGGAGCTCATTGATGGTGTCGACGACGGACCAGCTGTACGGGGGTGCGCCGCCTTGGGCGGGGAGGTCCAGGCTGTATTTCACGCCAACGGTTCCGGCCGGAAGCGTGGTGGGGGTGATCTGCAGCGGCGGATCGACGGTGAGGCTGACTTGCTGGGTGGCCTGCTGGCCGTCGTAGTCGCTGAGCTGCAGGGTGAAGGTGTAGGTTCCCGCGGTGGTAGGCGTGCCGGACAGCTGGCTGTCGTTATCGCCCGCGGTGGCGTAGGGGCTCGTGAGCGCCAGCCCGGGCGGCAGCGATCCGGATGCCACCGACCAGGTGAAGGGCGCGGCCCCGTCGGTCGCCTTGACGGTGAAGTTGAACGTTCCGGCCTTGGTGGGGTTCCCGCTGATGACGGTGCCGGACCCGGACTGGGCGGGCATGGTCAGGCCGGGCGGGAGGCTGCCCGCGGCCAGCGCGAAGGTGACGGTGGCCCCAGCGGCGCCAGTCTTGCTCACCGCGATGGCCTCGGAGTAGCTGTTGGGCGCGGTGGTGACTCCGGGGCAGCACGCAGGCGCTGACTTCCCCGGTGCCGCCGCACACCAGCCGAATGCTCGGCGGCCGGTAAGTCGCCGACGCCGGGCCCGCGGCCACCACCGCCAACGCCGCCACCGTACTCATCATGGCCGCGAGCGTGAGCGCCGCTTTCGTTGTTCGTCTCACCGTGATCCTCCTCCGGTCAGCCCTTGCGGGTCTGCACACGAAAATGAGGCTGGCATACTGCGGTGAGAGCACCCGCCGACCAGCTAGACCGATCCTTATTACGTAACACGGAGCCGGGACGGCTGTGGTCACACCGGCTGAATGGGATGACGAAATCCTTGGCGTAGACCTTGAGCAGCGCGGCAATGCCGTGCCCGGGCCCAGACGCTGCGACCTGGGCGGGCGGGACCCAGCCGAGCCGTTCTTCTGCGGGACAACCGGGCGCCACGCCCGGGCTGCTTCCGGCTGCCGCGCGGCGGTTAGCCGACGTGGTGGCCGATTAGGCTCCCGACACCGAAGGTGACGGCGACGGCGACGGCGCCGAGGAGAAGCTGGCGCAGGCCCGAGCGCAGGACGGGCCGCCCGGTGAGCCGGCCGACGATCATCCCGCCGGTGATCAGGGCCACGGCGGTAATGCCCAGGCTGGCGACCAGCACCGGCCAGCCCAGCAGATAGGGCAGCAGGGGCACCAGGGCCCCCGCGGAGAAGGCAAACAGGGACGCCACCCCGGCCAGAACCGGGGAGGGCAGTTCGGCCGGGTCAAGGCCAAGTTCCTCGCGGGTGTGCAGGCGCAGCGCCGTGTCGGGATCCTTGGAGACCGCCGCGGCCATCCGGGCCGCGGTGCCAGGATCAGCGCCGTAACCGCAGAAATACTCGGCCAGCTCAGCTTCCTCGGCGGCGGGGAAGCGGGCCAGCATAGAGCGTTCCAGCGAGACCTCGGACTGCACCAGCTCGTTCTGGTTCGTGACCGAGATGTATTCCCCGGTCCCCATCGAGAACGCTCCGGCCACCAGCGCCGCAACCCCGGTCAAGATGATCGTGTGAGCAGATACCCCGCCACCGCCCACACCCGCTATCAGCGAGGCATTGGTCACCAGGCCATCGACCGCGCCGAACACGGTCGGCCGCAACGAACCGCCGGAAACGTCGCGATGCCGGTGCGACCAGCCGGCTCCCACCGCAGCGGCACCGGTCGCCCGGGACGGCTCCGGTACCTGATCATCGGTCATGTAGCCGGTATCCCCTTAGAACGCCGGGCCAATGCTCAGCCAGAGCGGCCGCGCGCTGTGACATCCGGGTCCACCCGCGAGGGTAGCGCCCGGGACCGTGATCTCCCGTAGGGGGTCGCGCGGCGGTCACCGTCTGGTCCGCGCAGACCCCCCAGAACACCTTCGCGGTGCACGCCTCCTCCAGTTCCGACCAGGTGACCTGGACCACGCCTGTCACCCTTGACCAGGGCGTGGACGTGATCTCGGGGAGGTGTCCTACCCCGTGCTGCTGATCTTTTCGGCCTCGATGGTGATCAGCAGGCGGGTCTGGCCGCGGCCTCCGTACCAGGGATACGGACCGCCCAGGTACCGCTGAGCCAGCTTCTCGATGTGTTCGGCCGCCCCGTCGGTGGTCACATCGAGAACACGTCCTCGGACCTGGAAGTACCGCGACGGCTTGTTCGGGTCGGAGATGGCGAGGGCCACCCGCGGGTCCCGCTCGATATTCCTGACCTTCAAGTGGCCCTGTACGGTATTGATCAGCACGTGCTGGCCGTCGGTGTCGACCCAGGTCTGAGTCAGCTGCGGCGAACCGTCGGCCATCGACGTGGCGAGGTAACAGGTACTCGGCTCCCTCAGAAGCGCGAGCAGGTCTTCAGGGAGCTTCACGATGGTCAAGCTACCATCGAGCTCGCATCCTGCCACCGATAGCATGCCGATCCCCCAGGGTGGCGGCGCTTGCCGTACCAGGGCCCCGCGGATTAGAAACCGCCGGGCCCTGGTAGGGCGCTCAGGACTGGATGGTGAGGCTGAATTGCTGGGTTACCTGCTGGCCGACGTAGTCGGTTAGCCGCATGGTGAACTTGAAGGTGCCGGCCGTGGTCGCCGTCCCGGCGAGCTGATTGTCAGCATCGGTAGGCCCCGCCGTCGACTGCAAGGTCAGGCCGGGCGGGAGCTGGCCGGCGGCAACGGCCCAGGTGTAAGGTCCGGCGCCGCCGCTGAGGAAGAAGTTCTGCGCGTAAGCCTGGCCGACGTTGCCCGGTTCCAGGGTTGATCCGCTGCCGGGCAGGACGATGGTCAGCGGCTCGTTGAGGTCCACGGTGATCTGGTAGCCCTGATACAGCGGCTGGCCCTGGCTGTCAGTGCCCTGAACGGTGAAGGCGTAACTGGGTTCGATGCCCTGCTGGGTGGCAGTACCGCTGACGATGTCACCGGAGGTCCCGAAGGTGGCGGGCAAGG
>Ga0302324_100007956_pt1 | contig 22445 bp, 19 predicted proteins | sample Palsa_T0_1_FD_201949 | JGI IMG/M metagenome (GOLD analysis project Ga0302324, IMG submission 201949) | Peat permafrost microbial communities from Stordalen Mire near Abisko, Sweden - Palsa_T0_1 | ecosystem: Environmental > Terrestrial > Soil > Palsa > Peat permafrost | place: Sweden: Abisko...
ACCGGGCCGGCTTCCGTCAGTGTCGCGGTATTTTCGGTCTCGGACGGCGCGCTACGGATCTCCGCCAGCCCGAAATCGAGAATCTTTACCCGGCCGTCGGAGGTCAGAAAGATGTTTGCCGGTTTGATGTCCTGGTGGACAATTCCCTTGGAATGCGCCGCCGCCAAGCCCTCCGCGAGGGCCGACCCCAATTCGGCAACTTTGCGCCACGGCAGCGGTCCACGGCTGAGGCGCTCGCGCAACGTCTCGCCCTCCAGCAGTTCCGTGACTGCGTACCGAATTTCTTGCTCCGAGCCCACGTCGTGCAGGACCAGAATGTTGGGATGCGCCAATGCCGCCACGGCGATGGCCTCGCGCCGGAATCTCTCCAGTGCCTCAGGGTCCTTGGCCAGATGTTCGGGGAGAACCTTGATCGCCACCTCACGGTTCAGGCGGGTATCGCGCGCGCGGTACACTTCGCCCATGCCGCCGGCGCCAATGGGCGCAAGAATCTCGTAGGGGCCGAGGCTGCTGCCCGCAGGGAATGACATTGAATCTGATTGATTCTATCCAATAGGGTTCCGTGCCGCTTCCAGCGCCAGAAGCTTTTTCTTCCGATCCATACCCCAACGATAGCCGCCTGTTACGCCATCCTCCCGTACCACCCGATGGCACGGAATAATCACAGCTACAGGATTGGTTGCGCAAGCGCGTGCCACTGCCCGAGCCGCTTTCGGATGTCCGATGTCGGCGGCGATTTTGCTGTACGATTTCGTGGTTCCGCGCGGAATCAATTGTAGCTCTTCCCAAACGCGGCGCTGGAACGCCGTGGCCGGAACGTCGAGCGAAAGAGGCTTAGTGGAATTGCCCTGGATGATCGCGCGCACAGCCTTGATTTGTCCGGCAAGCTTGTCATCGGAACGCGCAATCTCCGCCTGGGGATATTCGGCGCGCAATTCATGCTCTAAAGCCACCGATGAATTTCCAAATTGGACGGAACAGATTCCGCGCTCGGTGGCCGCGATCAGCATCTGGCCTATCGGGCTAGGCGCGATGGCATAGCGAATCGTCACCCCCGCGCCGTGTCGCCGGTAGCGCGCGGGCGTCATCCCCAATTGCGCGGACGCGCGTTCATAGAGACGGGAGCTTGATCCATAGCCGGCATCGTAGAGCGATCGCGTGACGGAGTGTCCTTCACGGAGCCCGCCTTTGAGCGAATTCAGCCGACGGGAATCTGCATAAGCACGCGGCGTTATCCCGGTTCGCTCTTTGAACGTGCGCTGCAGGTAGAAAGGACTCATACCCACAGCTCTGCCGAGCGCTTCCAGCGTGACCGGCTCATCGGGATGCGTATCGATATAGCGGCAAATTTTCTCCACAAGCCGCGCTTTGGGATCGGATGCCGCCGCGCCTTCCGGCTTGCAGCGCTTGCAGGGTCGGAATCCAGCCTGTTCGGCCGCTTCGCGTGCGCGAAAGAAAATTACATTTTCGCGGCGGGGGCGCTTGGAAGGGCACGATGGACGGCAATAAACGCCGGTCGTTAGCACCGCGTAGTAAAAAACGCCATCCTGCGAGCGATCGCGCTCGGTGACGGCCTCCATCATTCTCTGTGACATGACCAATGCTAATCCGAATCGCGAATTGGAAACTACCCGAATCTTGCGCTCAAACTCTGGTAAACCGAGCCGCGCATCTACCGAGCCGCGCGCGTGAGCAAGCGGTCAGGGATGCTCGTCCTTCGTTAACTCAAACGTGATCGTCCCCACCGGGAAACTCATGCGGGCCCGAATTTGCACCGGCAACCGGTGGGCGTCATCCGTCAGCCATACAAACAGATCGGCTTTGCGGGCATACAAAACGCCGTTGAATAGGAAAATTTCATAGCGAATCGTGTCGAAAGTTCCAGCCTTAATCTTCACTTGTTCGCGAGCCTGCGCCTCCACCCGCGCGTAAGCGGCTTTCTTTCCGTCGCTCATCGGAACCTGTTTGCTTTGGCCCGGTTCCAGCTTGTCCATGCGAAGCTTATACAGGCCGGCCACGGCGTCCAGAGTGCACGCGGGAATCTCAACTTCCGCCGTTTTGATGACGGAGTTCTTTTCCAAATCGCGCTCTACGTAACTGGTTTTTCCGCGCGTGTGATCGTAAATTACTTTGGTATCGCGATGGCGCTTTCCCTCGAGCGTATCCAGGTCGGTCATGGCAGTGCAAAAACCATCTTGCATGCCAACCTTGTAGGTATCCTCGAGCTTGAAAAGCTTGGAGACCAGGCCGCCCGATTCAATACGCAGTTGCGAATCCCACTTGCTTGGATCGCCTGGCCTGGGTGCCAGGCTCATATGCGCGCTGCCGGCATAAATCAAGCGCCACTCGATGTCGTAGGAAAGCTTTTCGGCCGAGGGGAACGGGGCTAACGATCCTTCAAAGCTTTTGGAGGGAATTGCGTCGGCCAGCACCGCTGATTGGGGCCGGGAATCGGAGGCCATCAGCAACAGGGCCAAACACGCGCCGATCAGACGTGGGGGAAGACGTCCTGGCATCAAGCTAGAGTGTGACAGACTCGTGAAGCGGGCGCAATCGAGGCTCCGGGGTTGCGCTGCGTGAGCCTCTCAAATCGGAAGTCAAGCGCCTTGATGATCGTTTTGATCGCCTGGAACACCCCATCGTCCGCCAGGCCTAACCGCCTCCCGCCAAATTCCTTGTATTCCTGGAATTCCTCGTATTCCTTGGCCCCACGCATTCCCGCTGCCCTCCGGCGCGTGAGCTTGCACCTGAATGTTACGCTGGAATTACACGCATGCCGCTTTCCGATTCGTTCTTTGGCCAGAAGTTCGGCATCACCGAGCATGACCTCGAGTCGTATCTTTCCGAGGCTCTTGGCGCCGGGGGCGACTACGCGGATCTGTATTTCGAATACCTGGCCACCAGCCAGCTGAGTATCGACGAATCCATTGTCAAAAGCGCGATCCAGGGCGTCTCGCTGGGCGTGGGCGTGCGCGTCATTTCAGGCGAGCGAACCGGATACGCCTACAGCGACGATCTGAGTCCCGAGAAGATCCGCAAAGCCGCTCGCGTGGCGGCTTGTATCGCCAGCGGCCCATCCAAGGTGACCAAGACCGGGTTGGAGCAAGTGCGCGGGCGCGACCTCTACCCTTTGGTGACGGCGCCCAATGAAGCAAGTTTGGCGGAGCGCGTGGAGCTGGTGAAGCGGGCCGATCGAGCGGCGCGGGCAGCCGACCGGCGCGTGTTTCAAGTGCAGGCCAGCTATTCCGACAGCTTGTGTCACGTGCTGATAGCGACGAGCGATGGCGTGCTCAGTACCGACCGCCAGCCATTGGCGCGCTTGGGAGTATCGGTGCTGGCTCGTGAGGGCAACGGCGTTCCGCAGCGCGGGTACTCGGGCGGCGGCGGACGTGTGGGACTCGAGTTTTTCGAAACCGAGCATTCCCCGGAACACTTTGCGCGCGAAGCGGTGCGGCAGGCCATCGTGCAACTGGACGCCGTGCCCGCCCCCGCTGGCGAAATGACCGTGGTGCTGGGACCGGGCTGGCCGGGCGTGCTGCTGCATGAAGCCGTGGGGCACGGCCTCGAGGCCGACTTCAACCGCAAGAAGGTTTCGGCGTTTAGCGATCGGATTGGCCAGCAGGTGGCCAGTCCGCTGTGCACCGTTGTCGATGACGGCACCATTCGAAATCGGCGCGGATCTCTCAATGTCGACGATGAAGGCGCGCCCACCCAGAAAAATGTGCTGATCGAGAACGGCGTGTTGCGCGGCTATTTGTACGACAAGCTTTCCAGCCGGTTGCTGCGCTCGCGGACTACCGGCAGCGGGCGCAGGGAAAGTTATCAGCACATTCCCATGCCGCGCATGACCAACACATTCATGCTGGCGGGCGATAGCGATCCCGAAGAGATTATCCGTTCCACGCCACGCGGCCTGTACTGCGCGAATTTCGGCGGCGGCCAGGTGGACATCACGAGCGGCAACTTCGTCTTCAGCGCATCGGAGAGTTATTTGATCGAGGACGGCCATATCACGCGCCCCGTGCGCGGCGCCACTTTGACCGGCAACGGACCTGAAGCGCTGAAGTACGTGAGCATGGTGGGACACGATTTGAAACTCGACGAAGGCATCGGCATCTGCGGCAAGGAAGGCCAAAGCGTGCCGGTGGGCGTCGGGATTCCGACCGTTAAGATCGATCGCATGACCGTGGGCGGCACGGGCTGACTGGATTCCTATGATCGATCAGGAGCTGGCCGCCCAGGCCGTCCGCCTGGCGCTGGATCGCGGGGCAACCGATGCCGAGTGCACCCTCGCCGAAGGCGAAGAATTTTCGGCGCAGGTTCGGATGCGCGAGCTCGAAACCCTGAAGGACGCCGGATCGCGGCGCGCGGGATTGCGCGTTTTGATCGGCAAGCGCGTGGGCTCGGCGCACACCTCGGATCTTTCTACCGACGGAGTGCGGCAGATGGTGGAATCTGCGCTGGCGCTGGCGGCCATCTCCACCGAAGATCCCTACGCGGACTTGCCGGAAGCCTCGGAGCTCGGTTCGCTCAGCGGTGACCTGCGGCTTTATTCAGACGACATTCGCGAGGTTGAGACCTCGGCGCGGATTCAAGCCGCTCTCGAGGCCGAGGAAGCCGCTCTCTCATGGGACCCGCGCATTACCAATTCTGAAGGGGCATCGTTCAGCGCGTATACCGGCGGACGCGTATTCGCCAATTCGCGCGGTTTCTTGGGTAGCTATCGCACCAGCAGTTGCTCGGTGAGTGCGATGCCGGTGGCGCGGCAGGGCGATTCCATGGAGCGCGATTTCTGGTATTCATCCGCGCGCAGCCATCGCAACCTCGACAGTCCCGCCAACGTGGGGCGGCGCGCCGCGGAGCGAACCGTGCGGCGCTTGGGCGCGCGCAAAGTCCCCACGCAAAAGGTCCCCGTGATCTTTGACTCTGTGACGGCCCGATCGCTGCTCGGCAATATCTTCGACGCGGTGGAAGGCGACGGGATTTATCGCAAGGCTTCGTTCCTGGAAGGCAAGCTGGGCGAGCGCGTGGCGTCAGACCACGTAACCGTCATCGACGACGGTATGCTGCCTGGACTGTTCGGCACATCGCCTTTCGACGACGAAGGAGTTCCATCGCGGCGGACGGTGGTGATCGATCGCGGAGTGCTTCGCAGCTACTTGCTGAATACGTACACGGCAAAGAAGCTGGGTATGCGCACCACCGGCAACGCGGCGCGTGGCGTCACGGGAAACGCGGGAGTAGGCCACGGGAATTTTTTCCTCGAACAGGGGCAGCGGACGCCCGAGGAGATCATTCGCGGAGTCCGCCGCGGACTCTATGTCACCGAGCTGATCGGCCAGGGCGTCAATATCGTAACCGGCGACTATTCGCGCGGCGCGGCTGGATTGTGGATTGAGAACGGCGAGTTCGCGTATCCTGTTTCTGAGATCACCATTGCGGCGACGCTGCAGCAGATGCTGATGGACGTGGAAGCCGCGGGATCCGACCTGGAATTTCGAGGGTCGGTAGCGTCGCCGACGCTGCTGATCCGGGAGATGACCGTCAGTGGGCAGTAAGACCGCCATCTATGCGATCGCAATCGCAGTGGCCTTGGCCGGAGGATTGCTGTGGTTCGTCAATCGTCCGCAGCCCGCGGCCGCTAGCGCGCCCCTGTCGGCCGACGCAAAAGCCTACGTCCGCAATTTGCAACTCACCGAAGTGACCATGCGCGCCACCGAGAGCTACGTGCAGCAGACCGTGACGGAGATCCAAGGCAAGATCACCAACTCGGGCGGCCGCACCGTGCAGCATGCCGATGTTTATTGCGTGTTTTACAACTCCTATGGTGAAGTCATTTTGCGGGAGCGCGCGCCCATTGTGATCACCGGGCTCAAACCGGGCGAGACGCGAGCGTTCCGTCTGCCGTTCGATGACATCCCCGGAGGCTGGAACAACCAGATGCCGCAGCTGGTGATCGCACGCATCGAGTTCGCTTGATGGCGCGCATTCTGGTGGTGGAAGACGATGCCATCCAATTGGAGATGCGCAAGCAGATTTTGGAGCACGCCGGATACGAAGTCGCGGCCGCGCAAAACGCTTCCGAAGCGTTGGAGCGATGGACGGGATGTCCGGTGGTTCTCATGGACCTTCGCATCCCCGAGCCGGAGGATGGTCTGCGGTTGATTCAAGCGATCGCAGGCGCCGCGCGCATTATCGTGCTCTCTGGTGGAGCTGTGGATTCGACGTTGCCGGTAGACGAATTCTTGACTAAACCTTGCCCATCGAGGAAGCTGCTGGCCTGTATTGACCGATGGATAGCCGCGGCCAAATGAGCAAGCCCAGACCAGCTACGAGCGTGGCGAGCGAAATCCACTGCGTGTAAGAGAGCCCCAGGTGCAGGCCCTGCTCGTGGAAGCGGTAGAACTCGATGACGAAGCGCGCCGCGGAATAGAGCGTGAGATACCAGCCCAGGACGGTGCCCGAGACATGGGCCCTGGAGATCTGCCAATAGAGAAACAGAAAGATCAACGCGTCCGCGGCCGATTCGTAGAGTTGCGTGGGATGCAGCGGAATCCCGAGCGGAACGCCGGTAAGTTCGGCTGCCTGAGGGTTATGGAATGTTACTGCCCAGGGCAAGTGCGTCGCAATGCCCCAGCAGCAGCCCGCGGAGAAACAACCTAGGCGTCCGATGGCCTGGCCGAGCGCGATGCCGGGCGCGAAGACGTCGCAAGTAGCCAGCACCGGCAAGTTTTGGCGGCGCATGTACAGCAGAGCGACCACGAACGCTACCACGAAGCCACCTTGGTAAACGCCGGCGGCTTGTAGCGTGCTCAAGGAAAACAGTGCACCCGGATCGTTCCAGTAGCTTTTGAAATCGAACAGGATCATGAACAACTTCGCGCCGGCGAGTCCGGCCAGTGCGCAGTAGATGGCGAGATTGGTGACACGCTCGGAAGGAAGCTTGGCTCGTTTCGCCAGGCGCGTGACCACCCATAAGGCCGCCAGAAACCCGATGGCCACCAGGGTCCCGTAGGTGGGAACAAAGAAACTACCGATCGATATTAACTTCGGAAACATGACTAACTTTCCGTTCCTTGGCCCGCCACATGTCCAACAGCAGCAGGCACGCGCCCACGGTGATCGCGCTATCGGCGACATTGAAGGCCGGGAAGTAATGCTGGCCGGCGTGAACTTCGACGAAATCGGTCACGGCACCGTTGACAATTCGATCATACAGGTTTCCGAACGCGCCTCCCAAAATAAATCCAAGGCCCGCGCGCAGCCAGGCATCCAGTTGGCTGTGTGAACGCAGGAGCACCGCTGAGATCGCGATCAGCACGGCAGCCGAGAATCCGATCAGCAGAACCCCGCGCCACGGTCCGGGGGCTCCGGCCAGCATGCCGAATGCGATGCCGGGATTTTCTGTATGAACGATGTTGAAAAATCCCGGGATGACGGTCAGCGAATCGGACGCGGAAACATGCGCCTTGATGATAGTTTTCGTAAGGCGATCCAGAACCACCACGCAGGCAGCAATGAGAAAAGGGAACAGCTTCCTATTTGATGGCATCGCCACAGGCCGCACACAGTGTTGGAAAATCCGAATCGCTTCCCACATCGAGCGTATATTTCCAGCAGCGCTCGCACTTGAGGCCTTCGGCTTTCTGGATTTCGATTGAATAGGCTCCTGGCCTCAGCTCCACTTGAGAGACAATGAACAGCGCCGGAAGATCGGCGGCATAGTCGCTAAGCAGCGGATAGACATCGGGTCCGGCCTGCAACAGCACTTTCGCTTCCAGCGATTTGCCGATGCGCTTTTCTTCTCGTGCAACTTCCAGGGATTTCAAAACCTGGTCGCGGATTGGCATCAGCTGGTCCCAATTGGCTAAGCGTTCACGTTGCTGCATTGTGAGCCCCTCGGTCAGCTCGCTTGGATCGGGAAGCAGCGCGAGATGAACGCTGTCCGGGCTGCCGGCGGGCTTGCACAAATAGCCCCACACTTCTTCGGTAGTGAAAGACAAAATAGGCGCAAGCAGGCGAACCAACGCATAGGCGATCCGATACACCGCGGTTTGCGCGGAACGGCGGGAATGCGAGCGCACTCCGGCGGTGTAAAGACGGTCCTTGACGATATCCACCCAGACGGCGCTCAGTTCTGTGGTGGCGAAATCATAAACGGCGCGATAGACCTTGTGGAATGCATATTCGTCGTACCAGGCACGGCATTTCGCAACTAAATCCTCGGTTTTCAGAAGAATCCATTGATCGATCCCCGCCAGCTGATCGCCGGGAATGGCGTCGGTGTCCGGATGAAAGTCATATAAATTTCCGAGCAGGTTTTTGAAAATGTTATTGCGAAACTTGACGTAGGCTTCGCTCACGCGTTTGAGTATGGTGTCCGACAGACGGACATCTTCGACAAAGTCGACCGAAGACACCCATAAGCGCAGCACGTCCGCGCCAAACTTCGAGATCACTTCTTCCGGCTCGACGCCGATGCCCAGCGATTTCGACATCGCGCGGCCTTGCTCATCGAGAGTCCAGCCGTTGGTAGCGCATTCGCGATAGGGCGCGGAGCCTTTGAGCGCGACACCTACCAGCAGCGAGCTGTGGAACCAGCCGCGGTATTGATCGCCGCCCTCCAGATACATATCGGACGGCCAGGGCAGTCCGTTCTCGGGCGTCAACACCGCCAGGTGGCTGGAACCGGAATCGAACCAGACATCCAGAATATCGGACTCTTTGCGGAATTCGCGTCCACCGCAACGCGCGCAGGCCACACCGGGACCAATTAGCTCGGCCGCCGTGCGATCGTACCAAACATCCGCGGTGTGTTCGCGGAAGAGCTCTACGACGCGATCGAGCACCTTGCGGTCCGTCATTGGCTCCTGGCATTTCTCGCAATAGAACGCGATGATTGGAACGCCCCACACGCGCTGGCGCGAGATACACCAGTCGGGCCGCGTGGCGATCATGTTGGACATGCGCTCCTCGCCCCAGGCCGGCATCCACTGAACGTCCTGGATGGCTTTCAGCGTCCGGGCGCGCAGATCGTTGCGCTCCATGCCGACAAACCACTGCTCGGTCGCGCGAAAAATTGTCGAGTTATGGCAGCGCCAGCAATGCGGATAGCTGTGCTTGATCTTTTCTTCGCCGAGCAGCGCTCCGTGAGATTTCAGAATTTCAGTGATGATCGGATTCGCTTGCCAGACGGTCTTGCCAATGATCTCCTCCGGAAGGCGTCCCGCCGCGCCTTCGGCGTGATAAAAGCGTCCGCCGGGATCGACCGGGCAGTAGATCGGAAGCCCGTACTTCACTCCGGCCTCGAAATCCTCTTGGCCGTGGCCGGGCGCGGTGTGAACTGCGCCGGTGCCCTGTTCCAGCGTGACGTAATCGGCTAAAATCCCAAGCGAATCGCGATCGAGAAACGGATGGCGGAAGATAGCGCCTTCTAGCTTTGCGCCGGGAAACGCGGCGATAGCTTTTGGATTGTCCCAGCCGAGTTTCTCCGAGGTCACCTTCAGCAATTCGAGCGCGACGATATAGACCGCTCCATCCACGTCGACGGCCACATACTCGAACTTCGGATGATAAGCAATGGCGACGTTGGCCGGAATGGTCCAAGGAGTGGTCGTCCAGATCAAGCCGTAAACTTCGTGGCCGGCCAGCGCGGGATCGATCGACGCGGCATCGGATGTCAGCGCAAAGCGCACCCAAATAGATGGACTGCTGTGCTCCTCATATTCGATTTCAGCTTCAGCCAGCGCAGTGCGATCGTGAATACACCAGTTCACGGTCTTCAGGCCTTTGTATACGTAGCCGCGATCCAGGAATTCGACGAACGCGCCCGCGATCACTGCCTCGTATTGCGGGCTCATGGTGAGGTACGGATCCTGCCATTGCCCCAGAATGCCCAGGCGAATGAAATCCTTGCGTTGCAGGTCGACATACTTTGCGGCGTATTTGCGGCACTCCGCGCGGATCTGGGCCGTGGTCTTCTGCGCTTTGCGTGCGCCAAGCTCGTTATCGACTTTGATTTCGATGGGCAGGCCGTGGCAATCCCATCCAGGGATGTACGGCGAATCGTAGCCCTCCATGGTTTTGAGCTTGACGACGAAATCCTTTAAGATCTTGTTGAGCGCGTGACCCAGATGGATGTTGCCGTTGGCGTAGGGCGGCCCATCGTGCAGCACGTACATCGGCCGGCCGGCGCTCGCGGCGCGAATCTTCGCGTACAAATCCTCACCGTCCCAGCGAAGCAGCGTTTTCGGCTCCATTTGAGCCAGATTCGCCTTCATTGGGAAATCGGTTCGGGGTAGATTGACACTTTTCTTGATGTCCACGCTTGCGGCACCCATGGGGATACTTTCATCGTACCCTTTAGGGGTTCGGACTGGTTGCGGGTGGCTAGTGGTCGGTGCCAGGCAGCGGCGAACTTCCGGCGAAGGCGTTTAGTGCATCGCGCTCGGAGGCATTCGGTTCGAGCGTAGCGGCGTATGAGGACGCTGGGAGCTAAGCAAATCGCGAGTAATTGAGTGGGAGGGGAAAGTAAATCGGTGTGGATGGTCACTGGAAACGGCTTCGGCCGTTCTCATGCGTTAGCGATGCTGAATTTTGCGGCACATAATGCAGTTGGGCCTGCGATGCTTGTCCATTCGCGAATTTCGTCACGATGTCGTCCGTGACTGCGGGGTCGAATTGCGTAAAGTCGAACAGCATGAATAACGGGTCAGTTATGCGTCGGACGTTATCAACCAAGTGATCCCGAAACTTTCCGACTTCCTCAACGATCCCGCTTTGTCATACGTCCTCCGTTGCTTCGCTGATCCCAAAGAGCACTCTGGCTGGATTTGAACTGGACAAGACGCGGCCTGCCAAGCGGCGATGCGTCACACGCACACTCACCTTCGTTTCTGCGGGCAATGCAAGCTGGTCGTACAGGTTCCCGGCAAATAGGAACGCTTCAGCGACCCTCGCGATTCGGCTGTTGAAGAATACCGAGTTTGGATCGCGCTCATCTTCAAATAGACTCTGCAGCAAGTAAAAAGCTCCCGTGTTGCGAGCGCCCAATAGTCGTAGGACGATCGACCCGAAAGGGCCGCTTGTGGTATCGCGATCTCGGCGAGAATACCGTCGGCAACGGGTCGGGGCTTGTACTCGGCACGATTGTCGAGCACGATGCCGATCGGCCATCCAAATGTTCGAATCTGCGATCTTCGCACGGCGTTCAGGAGTTCCATCTGGGACTTGTTTACCGGGCTATGCAGCGCGTACCGGAGCTCCATAGAGCCATCGAATCCCAGCTTCTCGAGCCCGGCGACGGCGGTCCTTTCGTTCTCTGTGAACCAAGCATCATCCAGGAGCGATTCTCCCGATCCAGTCATGCCGGTTGGTCCGGCGCCGCGCGGTGTCAGCACCGCCGGGGCGGTACCGGAAAACGGGTTAGGCCCCAGCGGTGGCTTCACAACGGCCGGAGAACCATGAAGTTCTCGCAGAAGCTCTTCCAATTTGGACTTGTAATCCGCATCGTGGGTAAAGTCAATATACAAGCGGGTCCAAGGAAAGCTGGCGTCTTTTGCGGGCCAGAGTTGTTTCGAATAATTGGAAGGAATTTCTTCGTGTCAATACTGGCGACTAACTCGCCCGTTACGATAAGCCGCTCATAGCCTACGCCGCCTAGACCGCCGTCAGATTTAGTAACGTAGACTTCCGAACACACCTTCAGCACTCGATCTGAGCTCGCTACTCCGCGCTGCATGAATGCTGCAACGTCCTGGCCGAGCGACAAGTCCCATTGGTCCAGCACAGCGTCAACTCCGTTCGTACGAAGGTCCGTCGTCAACTGCCTGACCCATGCTTTATGTTGGCCAGAGTCGTGCGAGTAAGAGATGAAGACGAGAGGAGCCATCCAAGACGCCCGCTAATTCACTAATGTAGCGAAAATAATTGCTTGGGATCCGAGGCTTGCTCGAGCCTCAACCGCAGCGCCGGTGCTAGTTGCCGGCTCCTCGGCATGCTGCAGGCGTATCGTTCTGGAGCACGCCTGGCTGCGCGGGGATCATATAATGGGTGAGGAGCTTGGGCGTGGCAAAAGATTATGTTGAGGAGCGTTCCGGGGCGTACTTCATCGCCGAAACCCGCGTGTCACTGGACTCTGTCGTGCATGCGTTCCTGCGAGGCGAGTCTCCGGAGGGAATTGCGGAATCCTTCCCGGCTCTGACGCTGGAGCAGATCCTGGGATCATTGGCTTTTTATCTGGCGAATCGCGATAGGATCGACCAGTATCTCCGTCAAGGCAGCGAGGATTTTGAACACCTTCGTCAGCAGGCACATCAGAATAATCCGGGTCTCTATGCGCGCCTGGCGGATGCCCGCCAGAAGACCGATCATCCAGGTGCATGACGCCGCGTTTTCAGGCGGACGCGGATCTTAATCAGAGAATTGTCCTTGGCCTTCGCCGAAGGGAGCCGGCGATCGATTTCCGCGATGCCCGGGCCGGTGGCGTGATTGGCGCCACGGATGCTACCGTATTGCGGATCGCGGCCGAGTCCGGAAGAATTCTGATCTCGCATGATCGAAGGACGATCCCCGGGCATCTGGCGCGACTCCTTGAAAGCCAATCTAGCCCCGGCGTTATCCTCGTTTCGCAGGATCTCGACATAGGCGCTGCTATTGAGGACCTGTTGATCATTTGGGCGGCCTCGGATGCAGACGAGTGGCGAAACCAACTGGGTTTTGTGCCGTTGTAGCGCCGCAGTAAACGGCGACGGCTCCCTAAATTCTTATGGCTGATTCTCAACCTTGACAACCGAATCGATTGCGTGCATACTCCCATCAAGCATCTATGGGAAGCAAGAAGCAGAACCGCGGCGAACTCGTCCAGGGCACGCTCGACATGCTGATCCTGAAAACTCTGACCCGCGGCTCGCAGCACGGCTACGGGATCGCGCAGGCCATCCGGCAGGCATCGGACGAAGTGCTGCACGTTGAAGAAGGCTCGTTGTATCCCGCGCTGCATCGCCTGGAGCTCGACGGCTGGATTGATTCCGAATGGGGCCTGTCGTCCAACAACCGCCGTGCAAAATACTACCGGCTGACCGCGCTCGGCCGAAAGAAACTCACGCAGGAAGCCGGCAACTGGGGTCGCCTGGCGCGCGCCATCGCGCAAGTGATGGACACCGCATGAATCGATTGCTGAAACGGATGTGGACCCTTTGGCGCCGCCCGCAGCTCGATCGCGACCTCGAAGACGAGCTGCGGTTTCATCGAGAGATGCAGGCGGAGGAAGGGATCGATGCCTCCGAAGTTCGTCGCCACTTCGGCAACCCCACCTTATTCAAGGAAGCCTGCCGCGATCTGTGGGCATTCACTTGGGTCGAAAGCTTCTGGCAGGATATTCGCTACGCCGCCCGCACGCTGGCCAATAGTCCGGGCTTCACGATCGTCGCGGTGGTTGCGCTAGCGCTCGGCATCGGCGCCAACACCACGGTTTACACAGTCGTCAGCAGTGCCCTCGCCTTCAGCATGGGAGTGGAGCACATCGAGCGCCTGGTCATCATCACCGCAACGGATGCATCGCGGCGCGATCCATTCAGCCAATCCTACGCCGACTATCTGGACTTGCGCGCTGAAGTGAAATCGATCCAAGCGCTGGCCGCGTATCGGATGGTCCCGGTCAACGTGAGCGACCCTAGCGGGCTGCCCGAGCGCTACGAGTGCGTGCAAATGTCGGCGAATAGTTTCGCGGTTGCGGGCGCCAAGCCTGTGCTCGGCCGCGATTTCACGCCGGACGACTCGCGCCCGGACGCAACCCCGGTCGTGATGCTCGCTTACCACGTTTGGCAGGACCGCTACGGCAAAGACACGTCCATTCTCAGCAAGACCATCCGCGTGGACGAAGTGCCGCGCATCGTAATCGGCGTCATGCCTTCCAAGATGCAGTTCCCCGAGGACACCGATCTGTGGACGCCCCTTGTGCCCGATCTCCAGAGCGGTCGCGCCGTTCGGAACGTGATGCTGTTCGGACGCCTCGCCAATGGCGTGAAGCTGCCATCGGCCCGCGCCGAAATGGACACCATCGCGCACCGTCTTGAAATCAAGGCGCCGGATTCCTACAAGGGCCTGATTGTCGACGTACAACCATTCCTCAACGTCATCGGGATTTATGCCGTGCGCCGGCTTCTGGTCGCGGTGGTGTTTGCGGTCGGGTTCGTTTTGCTGATTGCCTGCGCGGACGTAGCGAATCTCCTGCTAGCCCGCGCGGCCGCCAGGGCGCGAGAGATCTCCATTCGCATCGCCATCGGTGCCGGACGGGCGCGCATCGTCCGTCAGCTTTTGGTGGAGAGCGTTCTGCTCTCGATGGTCGCCGGACTGTTGGGATGGCTGGTGGCATTCGCGAGCCTGCGCTGGTTCGATGTCGCAACATCCAACGCAAGGCGGCCCTCCTGGATCAATTTCTCGATCGATCTGCATGTCTTCGTTTACCTGGCGGCGATCTCGATCGGCGCGGGCATCCTGTTCGGCCTCGCGCCCGCGTTCCGGCTGGCTAAGGTCGACGTCAATAGCGCCGTCAAAGATGGAGGTCACGGAGCGGCAGGGGGCAGGCGCGGCCAGCACCTGGCAAGTGCGCTGGTGGTTTTCGAAATGGTGCTGTGCATCGTGCTGCTCACCGGAGCGGGCCTCATGATCCGCAGCGCCATCAACACCTACCGCATGCCGATCGGCGTGAACGCCTCGAATGTACTTACGATGCAGATGAATCTGCCGGAGGCCAAGTACCCGCGCGCGAGCGATGAGGTCGCCTTCTATCGTGGTTTGAAGACCAAGCTGGAATCGCTGCCCGGCGTCGAGGTGGTGTCGCTGGCATCCTCGATGCCTACTGGCTTTGTTCAATACTTTCCTTACGAACTGGAAAGCCAGCCACCTGCCGATACGAACAACCGGCCCTTCACCGCCGGCCTCATAGTCGGCGCCGATTACTTCCGCGTAATGCAGGTGCGCGCCCGGCGTGGCCGCGTGTTCAATGAGTCCGATGGAATCGCCGGTGCGTCCGCCGTGATCGTCAACGAGAGCTTCGCGGCGAAGGCTTGGCCGCGTGAAGACCCGATTGGGAAACATATTCGACTGGCGCGTGGACAAGCGCCGGAACCTTTGCGGACCGTGGTCGGCATGGTCCCCGACATCCAGCAGAATTTCCAGCGGCCCGTGGAACGGGCTCCGCTGATCTACCTGGCGTATGGCGCTGCCCCCGATCCTCAGCGAGTGATGTTCCTGATTGCGCGCACTACTGTGCCGCCGTCTTCGATGGCTGAAGCTTTTCGAAAGGTAGTCCAGAGCCTGGACGAGAACCTGCCGGTGTACGACGTGCGCACTCTCGAAGATCGCATTGCGCTACGCCGGCTCGATGTGGGCGCATTCGTGCTCCTGTTCACCGTCTTCGCCGGCGTGGCGCTGGTGCTCGCATCAGTGGGCCTTTACGCCGTAGTTGCGCACTCGGTGAACCAGCGCACGCGCGAGATCGGCGTAAGGATGGCGGTGGGTGGAACCTCGCGCGACATCCTCCGGCTGGTCTTCTGGCAAGGGATGCTCCGCGTAGTCATTGGCCTGGCTGTTGGCTTGCCGCTGGCCGCCGCCGTCACTTTTGTACTGCGCGCGGTGCTGGTTGGCGTCTCGCCCGGCGATCCATTAAGCCTGGCCGGCGCTGCGCTGGTATTGATTCTCGCCGGCCTGCTGGGTTGCGCCATCCCCGCGCGACGCGCCGTTCGCGTGGATCCGGTGGTCGCGTTACGCTGCGATTAGCGACATGACCACGACCGGTTGTACCGAGAGCAAGCTTGGGGGCCTTGCGCTCGTCCTCCTAACGATATATCTTATTTGCGGGTTCCTATATGGAGGCGTAGCGATGGATTCCTCGAAAAGGGCGAGTGCAAAATCTGCGCGGTACACAGGGTGGTGTCTGCCGCTCATGCTGGGGTTCGTTTTGGTGCGGCCCGGTGCCCTGCTGCCGGCTGCATACAACATCGCCGTCGTGGCCGACGCGGCCAAAGCCGATGATTTGCCCGCAGTCCTGAAGCTGATCAAGGATCACGCGGACGTAAATGCGCCTGCCAATGACGGGTCTTCCGCGCTCCTGTGGGCGGCATTCCACTCGGACGCGGAAATGACGAAAGCATTACTTGCGGCGGGAGCCTGGGTTGACACACCCAACCACTACGGCGTGACCCCGCTTCTTCTAGCCAGCCGCAACGGCGACGTCGAGGTTATGCGGGCGTTGCTCGAGGCCGGCGCGAACCCGACGCGTTGGCACCCTGAGGGCGAGACGCCGCTGATGGCCGCGGCCCGCACAGGCCGCGTGGACGCCGTTAAATTACTGCTTTCGCGTGGCTCGCTCGTCAACGCCGCGGATCCGTTTCAGGAAGAGACCGCGCTCATGTGGGCGTCTGCCGAAGGTCATGTTGACATGGTGAAGGCACTGCTGGCCGCGGGCGCCGATCCAAACCTCAAGGCGCACGTCTCCACCATCACGGAGCGCAAGGACGCGGACCATCCCTCTGGTGGATTTACCGCGCTCATGTTCGCCACTCGAAACGGACACACGGATGTTGTCGAGGCGCTGATCAAGGGCGGAGCCGATCCGAAGCTGACCAACGCCGATGGCGCGACCGCTACCATCGTTGCTATAGTCAACGACCGGTTCGATCTGGCCAAGGAGTTGCTCGACCTCGGCGCCGACCCTAACGATGGATCCTTGTTCTTCGCCGTTGACATGCACGATGCCACCACCGACATGCGCGCGCACGACGGCTCAAGGATGCAACCTAGCCATCCGAACAATCTGACAGCCTTGGGTATGGTTAAGGTGCTGCTCGACCTCGGCGCAGACGTGAACAAACCGTTCATAGGCGCGTTACACTCGACCACGCTCTGCTGCGGCGCTTCGATCAACAGCTCGCCGTTTTACCGCGCTGCCACGGCGGCCGACATTGAGGTCTTGAAACTCATGCTGGCCCATGGCGCGAAGATCGAGTGGAGTCCCACCGAGGTCAAAAAGGAAGGGAAGGGTCCTGGCCGCCCGAATCCGAACGTCGGCAAGACAGCCGTGATGGCCGCCATGAAAGGTGGCCTGGGCGCACCGATTGCAGGAGGGCCCGGGTTCACTCGTATCGGTCCGCCCCAGTTCCGTGAGCCCGGCAGCCGCGATCCCCTGGAGGCACTCAAGCTGCTGCTGGCGGCCGGGGCCGATCCGAATGTCAAGGCGCCCGATGGCACAACACCGCTCCATGAGGCCGTGCAAGAGGAGCAGGTGCCGATGATTCGTGCCCTCGTCGCGGACGGTGCCAAGCTAGACGCGGTCAACAAGGACAATTTGACACCCCTGCTTCTGGCCGAAAAGCCCAAGAAACCGAACCCCGCCGACATGGGGGATTTGGACGTGTATAAACCGAAGCACAATTCGAAAGAGGAGGTCGTCGCCGCCCTGCGGGAACTGATGCACCTTGGTCCCAACGATCCGGCGCCTCAGCCTCCACCGCTGCCGCCTCCGGCTGACAAGAAGAGCGACGACAAGGAGAAGAAGACTACCGCTTCAGCGGCAGTCAGCGGCGCGCAATGAGTAATGCGGAAAGCATGACGAGGAAGATCATAATTATTTCGGCGTTGGCCTGCGCCGGAATCGCTGCGCCGCTAGTGGCGCAGACCGGAAGCCCGGCGTCCAAGGCCAGCACAACCGCGGAGGCGGTCAAATACCGCGCCTTCGTGAATAAGTACTGCGTTGCGTGTCACAGTAGTCACGCGGCGAATCCAGCGGAGGGTCCGGTCAATCTCGAGTCGGCGAGCTTCGACGATCTCGTGGGCCATGCGGGTACTTGGGAAAGAGTGCTAAGGAAGCTGAGTGTGCGCGCCATGCCGCCGCCCGGCCTGCCCCGTCCGTCCGAGGCCGAATATGCGGGCTTTACGACCTGGCTCGCCGCATCGCTCGACCGTGCCTGGGAAGGTCACAGCACCCCAGGCCGCTACGTCGTACATCGTCTGAATCGCGCCGAATACGCGAACGCCGTCCGCGACCTGCTGGCGGTCGACATTGACGTGACCGACCTGCTGCCGACCGATGGCGCGGAATTCGGGTTCGACAACATCGCGACGGCTCTGAAAACGTCGCCGTTGTTGTTGGAGGGATACGTGAACGCGGCCGAGCGCGTCAGCGCCATGGCGGTGGGCGATCCGCAGGTGAGGCCCGGGACGGTAGAGCATTCGATCCCCCGCGAATTCAGCCAGAACGGATACATTGCCGGCCTGCCGCTCGGAACATTTGGCGGCACGGTTGTCCGTCACGTCTTTCCAGCGGACGCCGAGTATAAACTGTCGGGCCGGCTCGTGCGCGGCGTCCAGGAAGGCTACGCCGGTGTAGAAGGAAACGACGCGCCGTACACTTTCGTGATCACCGTGGATGGCGCCGAAGTATATTCGGCCCCCATTGGCGGTCCCAAGGACGACGAGATTCAGGCTGCCGATTTGGCCGCGGCGCAGCCAATTATCGACAAAAGGATGACCGGACGCGTGCGGATCACCGCTGGTCCTCACGACGTCGGATTTACCTGGAAAGAGCGGCCGTTCCAGTTACAAGACGTCTGGGAGCCGTCCAAGCGCGACAGCCAGGAAGTCCACATGGTCGCAGGCCTGCCGAAGCTGAGGACCGTTTCGATCGATGGGCCGTACAACGTATTCGGCATGAGCGAGGGACCCAGCCGGCAACGTCTCTTTGTGTGCCACCCCGGGTCCACGGCGGGTTCGGGCAAGGGTGTCAGCCTGGTCCAGGCGAAGAGCGCGGCAGGCGCGAATCTGGACGAGACCGGCTGCGCGGTCAAGATCCTCACAAATCTCGCGCGCCGCGCGTATCGGCGTGCAGTCGCGCCAGGGGACGTCGAGGCGCCGCTGTCGTTCTACAAGCGGGCGCGCCAGAGCGGCGGCAGTTTCGACGACGGGATTCGCGCCGGCGTCGCGCGCGTTCTTTCGAGCCCGTACTTTTTGTATCGAATTGAGAGCGACCCGGCTGGCGCCCCCGCGGGCGTGGCGCATCCGGTCTCGGAGGTCGAGCTTGCCTCGCGCCTGTCGTTCTTTTTGTGGAGCAGCATCCCCGATGAAAAGCTGCTCGACGTGGCGGCAGGGGGCCGGCTGCGGGAACCCGAAGTGCTCACCGCTCAGGTGCACCGCATGCTCGCCGACGACCGCTCCGACGCGCTGGTCGACAATTTCACCGGGCAGTGGCTGCAGCTCCGGAATCTGGAGGCGAAGGTCGTTCCGGATTTGCTGATGTTCCCTGATTTTGATGACAACATACGCAAAGGATTCCGCACCGAGACCGAGATGTTCTTCGGGTACATTTTGCGCCAGGATCGCAGCGCTCTTGAGCTTCTGAGCGCGGATTACACCTTCGTCGATGAGCGCTTGGCCAAGCATTACGGAATCCAGGGCGTTTACGGCCCGCAATTCCGGCGCGTGAAGCTTACCGATCCCAACCGTCGCGGTCTGCTGGGGCAAGGCAGCATCCTCGCGATGACGTCCGTCGCGACCAGAACCTCACCGGTTTACCGCGGGAAGTATGTGCTCAGCACCTTCCTGAACACGCCGCCGCCTCCCGCGCCGCCGAACGTCCCCTCGCTGGACGAGAGCAACAAGGATTCGAAGGTTCCCAAGACGGTGCGCGCGCAGCTCGAATTGCACCGGAAGAACCAGCCCTGTGCGGGCTGCCATCGCGTGATCGATCCGCCCGGGTTTGCGCTCGAGAACTTCAATTCGGTGGGTCAGTGGCGCGATAAAGGACCCGATGGCGCGCCGCTCGACGTCAAGGGCACGCTCGCGGACGGATCCGAGGTTAGCGGTCCGGCGGCGCTGCGGGGGGCCATTCTGAGCCGGCCTGACGCCTTCGTTACCGTGGTCGCCGAAAAGATGCTGACGTACGCGCTGGGCCGCGGGCTGGAACCCGCCGACATGCCGGTGGTTCGCAGGATCGTAAAGAAGACTGCGCAGAACGATTACCGGCTGTCTTCGATTATCATAGGTATTGTAGAGAGTGCGCCGTTTCAGATGCGCACGAAGTTGGAACCGGCTGAAACCGTCAAAGGGCCGAGCGATAAAGTGATAGCTGCACGATCAAACAACGTTGCTGGATCAAACCCGCAATCAAACAAGGAGTAGCTATGTTCATTACGAAGAAGCATCTTTCGCGCCGCACGTTCATGCGGGGTACCTTGGGCGCAACCATCGCCCTGCCATTTCTGGACGCTATGGTGCCTGCGCTCACCGCGTCGCCAAAGTCGCCGTTCCGGTTCGGCGCAGTCTACTTCCCCTGCGGCGTTTTTCCCGATACGTGGCATCCTGAAGCGGCGGGGAGCGACTTCGCGTTCAAGCCAGTGATGCAGCCGCTCGAGCCTTTCCGGAATCAGCTCGTCACGGTCAGCAAGATGAAAGCGCCGTGGGGCGAGTCCGTCCACCTCGGCGCCAGTTCCGCGTTTCTGAACGGCGTTGGGCCTGCCGTCCGCCGCGACGGGAGGGGCGACTCTTTCGGAAAGATTGAATCGAAAAAGACTGTCGACCAGTTCATCGCAGATCAAGTGGCGGCCGATACCCCGCTGCGGTCGATCGAAGTCGGCACTGAGGACATGGGCACCGCCGTCGGGGCCTGCGACGGTTTCGCCTGCACGTTCTTCAACACGCTCGCGTGGCGCGATGATGAGAGTCCGCTACCAGTCGGGATCAATCCACGCGTTACCTTCGAGCGAATGTTCGGCGAGACCGATTCTACCGCGCGGCGCTTCTCGCGCCTGAAGGAAAAGGAGAGCCTGCTCGACTCGGTGACCGAGGAAACCGCCAAACTGAAACGCTCGCTGGGCGCTCCCGATCGCGCCATCCTCGACGAGTATCTCGGCAACGTTCGTAACGTGGAAAAACAGCTCGAACGCATGGAGAGCCGTCTCGGAACCATCACCGGCAATCCTGAAGCGCCGGTGGGCTTGCCGGAGGCGTTCGACGATCACATGACCATTACCTATAACCTGATGCACCTGGCGTATCAGGGCGACATCAGCCGCGTCTTCACGTTCATGACCGGTCACGAAGCAAGCGACCGCGCATACGCCCACATCGGCATTCCTGAGCAGCATCACACCATCTCGCATCATGGCAACGATCCGGAGAAGCTCGCGAAGTACGCCAAGATCGCGACATACCAAATCCAGAAGTTCTCGGATTTCCTCGACAAGCTGAAGGCGACCAAAGACGGCGACGGAACACTGCTGGATCACGCGGTTCTCTACTGGGGCAGCGGCATGAGCAATGGCAACGCCCACGATCGGAACAATCCACCCGCGGTTATCGTGGGAGGTGGTTGCGGCCGGCTCAAGGGCAATCGGCATATCGTGGCGCCGGATACGCCCACCGCGAACCTGCTGCTGGCCATGGCGCACGTGGGAGGCGCGGAGATCGACAAGCTCGGAGCGAGCACCGGCAGAGTCGATCTTTAGGTAGTCAGGGACACAGGTAGTCAGGGACACTTCTCGGCGACGCGGTTCACCGCTGTCACGTTGATGCCGTCCGCGCCGTCGGCGCCGATCAGGAGCCCGCTCACCGCCACCCGCGAACCGGCCAACGCATCCAGGCGGGTCACGACGAATTTGAGCGGGATGGTACGACTCCCGAGGGGCCTCGCGGCTTGCTCCCCATCTGAAACCGCGCGTTCCGCCCGCTCGGGGGTGGTCGCTCTCGTGACCACCCAGTCGGAACCGCTACGGGACAGGCAGCCAATCACACGGGCGAGCGCATTCGACGGAAGCTCCGTACGCCCGTCCTTTTGGACAATCTGCACGTTGGCAACGTTATCGCTCCGAAGCTCGGTTTTTCCCGCCGGAAAGCCGTTGGATTTCAGCATGAGCGCGACGATATCCCGGTAGCTGGATTCGCTCAGAGACCGGGGGTTGCCGTTCGGCATGTTGGCGCTGACGAACTCGAGCAGATCGCCGACGCTTTTTTGCGCGAAACTCTTCCAGAATGGGTCGCCCACCAGCGGCGCCTTGCCTTCTGAAGCAAGCGCATGACAACCCGCGCAGCTTTGGCCGAAACTCATCATTCCCCGCGTGGCTTGGGACTCCGTGTACACGCCATCCCAGACAGTCCGGCGCGGTGTGCCGGTCTGAGCAGTCACAAGACTCGCCGTAACCGCTGCAAGGGACAACAGGCCAGCCAGCCGGGCTCGAACAGACATGCCGTGCATTTCGTGATCGTGTCAGGTAACCGCGGCCGTGTCAAGGCCATAAGAGCGGGCAACGACCAACCGGGCTACGGACCGCTGCACTACAATACTCCCAGGACAAACGAATGAGATACATGCTCCTGCTCACCACCGCGCTTGGGTCTTTTACCGGCCCACTGCGGGCGCAACTCGCGCAGCCGCCGCCCGGAGTAACCGAGGG
>Ga0302324_100007957_pt1 | contig 22444 bp, 19 predicted proteins | sample Palsa_T0_1_FD_201949 | JGI IMG/M metagenome (GOLD analysis project Ga0302324, IMG submission 201949) | Peat permafrost microbial communities from Stordalen Mire near Abisko, Sweden - Palsa_T0_1 | ecosystem: Environmental > Terrestrial > Soil > Palsa > Peat permafrost | place: Sweden: Abisko...
GCGGGCATCTTAAGAAGGATGCAGGCGCCGATCGAGAACACCGACAGTATGACGATCATGAGATAGGCGACCGCCCGCTGCGCCAGGTGGATCGTGTCATAACCGACGGCGGCCAGCCCCAGGGCCGCTACCGCAAAGGCCACGATGGCGAGCGGTGAGGTCGGCGCAATCGAGGGGGAGAGCTGGTGCAGCGCCTGCGCCGCGAGCACCTGATTAAAGGCGTTGTAGCCGATGTAGGCGATCAGGGCTACGGCCCACACCAGGAGCGCGCCGATGTAGCCGAACTGCGGCCGTGACTGGATCATCTGCGGCAAGCCGAGCTGCGGTCCCTGCGTGGAGTGAAAGGCCATGAAGAACGTGCCGAGCGCACAGCCCAGCACCACGGCTATGGCGGTCCATAACAGGTTACCGCCGAGCGTGATGCCGAGTACGCCGACGGCGAGCGTGGCCAGTTGAGCGTCGCCTGAGAACCAAACCGGCCACAGATGCCAGACTTTGCCGTGCCGTTCGGCCAGCGGCACATAGTCGATCGAGCGTCTTTCGATGAACCCGCTGTTGACCATCGAGCGCCCACTGCCATGCCGCCAATCCATTTGTTATATTATTACGGTGACATTATAAAAGCTAACGGAAGGCCGGCGGTGAGGGTGTGGCTGTGCGACAGGTGAAAACGCTGGGGCTGCTGGGCACGGGGGTGATCGGCGGCGGCTGGGCGGCGCGTGCCCTGCATTTCGGCATCGACGTGCTGGCCGCCGATCTCAAGCCGGAAATGCAAGGCTGGATTCGCGGGGCGGTCGACAACGCCGAGGGCGCACTGTCGCGTCTGACTTTTGCGCCGCTGCCGCCGAAGGGCACGCTGTCCTTCACGACCGATCTGCACGCGATGGCGCGCCAGGTCGACTTCATTCAGGAGAACATCCCCGAGCAGCTCGAATTGAAGCAGCGGGTGCTCGCCGATGTCAGTCGCAGCGCGCCGCCGGATGTGATCATCGCCTCGAGCACCTCCGGACTGATGCCATCGGACCTGCAGCGCGACATGCAGGCTCCCGAACGCTTCCTGGTGGCGCATCCGTTCAATCCGGTCTATCTGCTGCCGTTGGTCGAACTGGTGGGCGGTGCCAGGACCTCGACCGAGACGCTCGAAGCGGCCGGCGACTTCTACCGTTACATCGGCATGCATGCACTGCGCGTGCGGCGCGAAATCCCGGGCCATCTCACCGACCGGCTGCAGGAGGCGCTGTGGCGCGAGATCCTGCACCTGGTCAATGACGGGGTGGCCACCACCGGGGAGCTCGACGACTCGATCATTTACGGGCCAGGATTGCGCTGGGCAGCGATGGGCACCAACCTCATCTATCATCTGGCCGGTGGCGAGACGGGGATGCGTCACATGCTCAAGCAGTTCGGCCCGTGCCTGAAATGGCCCTGGACCAAGCTCGAAGCACCCGAGCTCACCGAGGGACTGATCGACCGCATGGTCGAGGGCACGCAAGCGCAGGCCAACGGCCGTTCGATACGCGAGCTCGAGCGACTGCGGGACGACTACCTGGTGACGATTCAACAGGTGCTGCGACAGTTTAATATCGGTGCCGGAGCGACCTTGCGCGCCCTGGAAGAGCGGCTCTACCGGCAGAACGGCGCGGCCGCTCGGGCCGTCGTGGATGACGTGAGCGGCATCGCGGACGGCAAACCGCTGCGGCTGGTGGAGACCTATGTGCGCCCGGAATGGGTTGACTACAACGGCCACATGACCGATTCGCGCTATCTGCAGGTGTTCGGCGATGCCACCGATGCGCTGCTGCGGGCGGTCGGCGTGGACGACGCCTATCGCGACTCGGGTCGCGCGCTCTACACGGTTGAAACGCACGTGACGCACCGGGCCGAAGCCGTCGCGCTCGAGCCCCTGTACGTTACGACGCAGATTCTCGGAGTGGACGACAAGCGCGTGCACCTCTTCCACCGTCTGAATCGGCGGCGGGACGAGCAGCTGGTCGCTACCGCCGAACAGCTGTACCTGCACGTCAATCGCGCGGCGGCCAAGGCTTCGTCGATGGACGCGACAGTGCGCGCCAAACTTGAGAAAATCTGCGCGGCGCATGCGAGCATCGCCGATCCGGCCCGCTCGGGCCGTCACCTCAGCCTATCGAGGAGTTGAACGAGGCCCATGCCCAAGATCGTCGACCACGACCAACGCCGCGATGAGATTGCACTGGTCGCCTGCCGTGTAGTGGCCGATTATGGCTTTGACCAGGCCACTGTGGTGCGCATCGCGCGCGAGGCGGGTTACACCACCGGTATGGTCGCACATTACTTCGACACCAAGCAGGACATCATCATCGCCGCGCTGCGGCTGATCCTGCGACGCATCGAGGAGCGCCTGACACGGCCGGCCGGCGACATCCAACCGGATCTGCTGCTGCTGCTCGCCGAGGCATTGCCGGTGGACGAGCAGCGCTATACGGAATGTGCATTCTGGATCGCCTTCTGGAGTCAGGTTTCAGCCGACAAGCGCCTCAAGCGCATCAATGCCTGGGTGCATCGAGAGTACATGCGTCTGTTCGAGCGCTGCCTGGCGCGTGGATGGCAGGAATGGACGCAATGGCCGCCGGTAAGACGCGAGCAGGTGCTGCGTTCGGTCGTGACCTTCATCAACGGTCTCACCGCCAGCGCCGTGGTCAGCCGCAGCGACTGGCCGGCCGACAAGCAGGTCGAGCAGCTGCGGCTGCAATTGCATCTGCTGCGTGCCTGGGCGAGCTCTGCCGCCGTGCTCCGGCCCGAAAAGCTCAGAAAGTCCAGCAAGCCGTCCGCGTCCGGATCCTCGGCGGCGTAGTCCGCCCGAACTGGCCGATCTCGCAGGGGAGTAGTCATGGACTTCGCGCTCACTGAAGAACAGCAGATGATCGTGAAGTCCACGCGCGATTTCGTGGAGGGCGAGCTCTACCCGCACGAGCAGGAAATCGAGCGCACCGGCGAGCTGCGGCGCGAGCTGCTGCTCGATCTGAAGGCCAAGGCGATCGATGCCGGCCTGTATGCGGCCAACATGCCCGTGGAAGTGGGTGGTGCCGGTCTGGATGCCGTGACCTGGGTGCTGTACGAGAAGGAGCTCGGGCGCACCAGCTACGTACTGCACTATACCTGCGTGGCGCGGCCGTCGAATATCCTGCTGGCCTGTGTGGGCGAGCAGCGCGAGCGCTATCTGCTGCCGGCCGTGCGTGGCGAGAGGAGCGATTGCCTCGCCATATCCGAGCCCGGGGCGGGTTCCGATATGCGCGGCATGAAGACCAGCGCCGCGCAGCAGGGTGAGGAATTCGTCATCAACGGCACCAAGCATTTCATCAGCCATGCCGATCACGCGGATTTCGTCATCCTGTTCGCGGTCACGGGTGAGGAGGCGAGCGCGCGCGGCAAGCGTAAGCTCATCACGGCCTTCCTGGTCGACGTCGGCACCCCTGGCTTCGAGGTCCGGTCAGGCTACCGTAACGTGTCACATCGCGGTTACAACAACAGCATCCTCGAGTTCAACGACTGCCGCATTCCTAGGTCCGCGGTGTTGGGTGAGGTTCACAAGGGCTTCGAGGTCGCCAACACCTGGCTCGGTGCGACACGGTTGCAGGTCGCGGCCAACTGTCTGGGGCGCGCTGAGCGCGCGCTCGAGCACGCGAAGCAATGGGCCGTCGATCGGGTCCAGTTCGGGCAACAGATCGGAAAGTTTCAGGGCGTGGCCTTCAAGCTGGCGGACATGGCGGTGGAGTTGCGCGCGGCTGAACTGCTGACGCTGGAGGCGGCGTGGAAACTCGACCAGAAGACCGCGACCGACATGGACATGGCGATCGCGAAACTCAAGGCCACCGAGATGCTGGCTATGGTGGCCGATGAGGCACTGCAGATTCATGGCGGTATGGGGCTCATGACCGAGATGCCGCTGGAGCGGATCTGGCGCGACGCGCGCATCGAGCGAATCTGGGACGGCACCAGCGAGGTGCAGCGGCACATCATCTCGCGCTCGCTGCTGCGGCCCCTCGGTGGCTGACCGGGGCGGCTGAACGGCCCAGGGCAGAGCCACCGGGCCGCGTTGGCGTGCACCCGCGCCTTATGGGCTACGTTGCCGCGCTGCACTCGTGCTGCCAGGCGTCGTGACACAGGAAGTGAAAACGATATACGCGTACGCTGTCCGGGCCGAGGGACTCGATCTCGTATTCCACTTCATCAGGTTTGATGACCACATCGCACAGCGCGCAAGGCTCGTTGCTGCCGCGTCCACCCCAGGTACGATAGTGTTTGCTGCAGCGCAAGCGGCCAGCGTTGATCAGTTCGCGCGCGCGTAAGCGCAATTCATCTTCGAGTCGGGTTGTTGGCATGAGCTGGACCTCCGGCTCCCGATGTCGTGCGTATCCTGCAATTTCTGCAACGTCCATTAACATCACTTCACCTCCACCGGTGTGCACGATGAAACGCTGGGCACAGAAGCTAAGGAAAAGCGGCTGAACCTGAACTGAATCGCCGCGGAGCGGCTTGACGACAGCGATCAGCCGCCGCTACCGTGCCGCACGCGGATTTTTGCAGGGTGTGAACATTGAAGGTGTTGGTGTTTGGCGGCACCGGGTCGATCGGTGCGGCAGTCATCGATGCGCTTCTGCTGCGACATCATGAGGTCGTGGCGCTTGCGCGCTCCGCCGGCTGCTGGTTCTACGGCGCTACCGGGCAGCACGTCGCTACCGAAGACATGATACTGCGCCCGCCCGCCGCATTTGCACAACCAGCCCCTGGCGCTCGAGCGCGCTACGCCCGCGCAGCGCATGCAACGGCGCAAGCACCGAAGGGCTCGCGGTCGGAGTCATCGCGCGGGCGATGGCGCGCCGCGTTGCCGGCTCAGGGTTTTTTGTCCGCCTGCTTCGAGTCATCCGGCAGCTTCATGCCCTCCGGATGCAGAATGTTGAACTTCATTCCATCGGCTCCGACATAGTCTCCCGGCACCATTCCTGCCGGGCAGGCGCCGACGTATTTGCTGTCGCTGGTCACCGTCACGCTGCCGTCGGCTTGATGCATCTCGGTGTGCACCGCGGTGTCGCCGGTGAAGGTGGTCACGCTGGTGCTTTTTCTCACCTGGCCGGCGAAAGTGCATTCGGTCTGCTCGGTGTACACCGGGCCGCTGTGGTTCAGGCTGACTATTTTGCAGGGTTGATCGGATTTCTTGTGCGCATCGATCACACTTTGCATGACCGCGGTGCTGTTACACATGCTGCCGGTCTGAGGCGGCCGCTTGGCATCGGCCATGGTCGTCGTCGTGGTCCACAGGCCTTCCCTGATATTCGGATAGTCCCCCGCATGGGCCGCGGTTGCAAGACAGGCGGCCGCGATCATTCCCAACGACCCTGGCATTTTCATCGGTGAACTCCGTGTTTCATTATCGGCGGACGGGCAAGGTGAATTATGGTCGAATGGCAACCGGCCAGGAAGTGCAGCCGGTAGTGGTCATTTATTTTCCTTTCCAAACCGGAGGGCGTTTCTCGGTGAACGCGCGCGCGCCCTCTTTCAGATCCTCGGAACGAATGACTTGCTGGACTGCGTGCAGGCTGTCGTGCAGCTCGAACGCCTGATGTTCGGTGACCATTTCAGAATGACGCAGGAGTTGTTTGATCGCGGGAAACAGTAATGGCGGTCCGTTGGCGAGCTGGTGTGCGATCTCGCGCGCCCTGATGAGACCCTGACCCCTGGCCACCACGTGATTGGCCAGGCCCCAGTGCTTGGCTTCGGCCGCGTCCATCCAACGGCCGGTCATGAGGAATTCAACGGCGACATGATACGGAATCCGCCGCCGCAATTTAATCGTCCCGGCGTCGGCCAGTACCCCGACGTTGATCTCCGGCAGTGCAAAGCGCGCATGCTCCTCCATGACGATGATGTCGGTGCCAAGGACGATCTCGAAGCCACCGCCGCAGGCGATGCCGTTGACGGCCGCGATGATGGGCTTATCGAGGTTGCGCGGGTGATTCAGTCCGCCGAAGCCGCCCACTCCCCAGTCCGCGTCCGATTCCTCGCCTGCCGCGGCGCCTTTTAGGTCCCAGCCAGCGCAGAAAAACCGGTCGCCAGCACCCGTGACGATCGCAATACGAAGCGCCGGATCGTCGCGAAATGCGCTGAACACCTCGTTCAGGCGCCGGCTCGCCGCCAGATCGATGGCGTTGGCCTTCGGGCGCTCGATGGTCACCTCGAGAATCGGGCCGTCGGTCGCCGTCTTGATGCCGTCAGACATGTCGGTGCTCCTCAGGTAAGCCGAATCAGCACGTCGACGGCGACGGCACCCTGGCCTCGCCGTCGCACGATCACCGGGTTGATGTCGAGCTCGACCAGATGATCGAGGTGGGCCTCGGCGTAGCGGGTGCATGCCATGGCGGTAGCCACCAGAGCGCCGATGTCGGCCGGCGGCCGGCCCCGATAGCCGGCAAGCAGCTTGCCGACAGTGAGCTGCATCAATGCCGCCTCGATTGCTGCCGGGGTGAACGGCGGCAGCAGACTGACGCTGTCGCGCCATAGCTCGGTCAGAATCCCGCCGGCGCCGAGCACCAGGATCTGCCCGAATTGAGCGTCAACGTTCACGCCAATGAGAACCTCCGCGATGCCGTCGCACACCATCTCTTCGACCAGGATGGTGTCGGAGAGTATAGCTACTCGCGCTGCCGCGGCCGCTGCATCCGCCGCAGTGCGCACGTCGACGACCACGCCGCCGACCTCCGATTTGTGTTCGAGGCTGGCGCCGGTCGCCTTGATGACCACAGGAAAGCCGACTGATTGCGCCGCGGCGACCACGGCCGCGGTGGCGCTGCCGACATCCTTGACGGCGACGATCTGCGAGCGCGGAATCTGCATGCCGAACGCCGCCAGGGCGGCCTTGCCATCATTTTCGGCCAGCGCCCGCACGCTACCGATCGGGGAGCGCTGCGGTGGCAGCCGCAGCTGTACGCGACGACCGCTGTTCCAGGCCTCACCAACGCCGCCCGCCAGATCGAGCGCCTCGAGCGCTTCACGTTGACCTTGCAACGGGGCGATTCCGGCGGCAAGGCACTTCTCGCGCGTGCCGGCTGCCAGGGATTCGGGCAGCGAACAGATGATCGCGGCACGCGAGCTGGCGCCCGGTAGGGCTCCTATGTATTCATCGATCACAGCCAGGTAGCTGGCCGGATCCGCCTGCGCATCGGGCGGACAATCCACCATCAGGCTCACCGCGTCGAATCCCGCCCGCTGCACCACCGAAAACATGGATCGCAGCGCCGGCCGATCGAACCATACGTGGGTGTGAAAATCGAACGGATTGGCGATCGTGATCCGGTCACCGAGAATCTCACGCAACTGGCTCGCCGGCCCGGCGGCAAATGGCGGGAACTGCAATCCAAGTTGCCGCGACGTGTCCGCCGTCATCGCCATGTCGCCACCGGACGCGCCCATGACGAGCACGCGCCGGCCGGCGAGCGGGCCGCCGGCGTGGAATATTTTCAGCGTCTCGCACAGCGTGGCCAGAGAATCGCAGCGCGCGATGCCTGCCTGCCTGCAGAAAGCGTCGAACACGACGTCCGCGCCGGCGAGCGAGCCGGTATGCGTGCGCGCTGTGCGTGCCGCCGCTTCGGTGCGCCCGGCTTTGACCAACGCGACCGGCTTGCCGGCAGCGCGTGCCTTGTCAATCGCGCCGGCGAAGCGCGCGGCGTCCTTGATGCCCTCGACATAAATGCCGAATGCGCTCACACGGTCCTCGTCGCTCAGCAGCTCGATCATGTCTTCGATCGCCACGCGGGTTTGATTGCCGAGCGTGATCACGTAGCCAATCGGCAACGAGCGATCGTTGAACATCAGATTGAGCGCGATCGTGCCGCTCTGACACAGCAGCGCGACGCCGCGTTCGGGGCGGTCGCCGACGACCTGATCGGGCCATAGCGCCGCGCCGTCGAAGAAGTTGACGAAGCCGTAGCAGTTGGGACCGAAGAAGGGCAGGTCAGCGGCGCTAGCCAGCAGTGTCTCGGTGAGACGCTGCCCCTCGCTTGCCCCGGTTTCGGAAAAGCCGGCGGCGAAGCACACGAAGCCGCCGGCGCCGCCGCGCGCGAGCGCGGAGGCGATTGCGGGTACCTCGCGATTCGGAGCGGCGATGAACGCGGCGTCCGGAACGCCCGGAAGCTCATCCACCGAACGGAAATACGGCGTCTCGGGCGACGATGGCCGCAGCGGATGAATGCGCCAGATCTTGCCGGCATAGCCGATGGCGCGGCTGGCCGCCACTGCCGCGTCGGCCCAGGCACCGCCGATCATGGCGATACTGCGCGGCGCCAGGAGTCGGTGCATTGCCCGCGAATTCATTTATCGGCCGCGCAGTTCCATGTGCCGCGAGCCGGGTCCGGGCCATGGCGGATCGGCGCCCGGCTGCGCGAGGGCGGCGATCGCCGCGACAATTGCCGGGGGGAAAGGCGTCGTGGACACCGTTTCACCTTGGTGCACATGCAACAGCATGAACTCGGCGGTCGCGGCTGCCTCCGTCCGTCCTTCGCAGTTGATGTCGAAGGCGGCGTGGATGCGCTTGTGGTCGGCGCCGAGCAGGCGCACCGTGACGATGACGACGTCGCTGTGGTGCACTTCGCGCAGATAGTGGATGTGCATCTCCACCGTGTAGAGCGTATTGCCGGTAGCGGCACGATAAGCCGCATCCATGCCCAGACGCTCCATCAGCGCGTCACTGGCGTAGCTCAATATCAGCGCATAGTAGGCATCGCGCAGGTGGCCGTTGAAGTCGATCCAGGCCGGTGCGATCGCGGTCCGATAGATGGGAGTTGCCGGCACGAGGGAACTGTGCTCAGTGCAGCTGCAGCCGCTCGCGCGTTTGCGCGGGAGTGAGAATCCGCGCTCCCATGGCCTCGATGATGGTGCGAGCCTTCTCGACCAGCTGCGCATTACTGGCGTACACCCCGCGGCTCAAGTACAGATTGTCTTCGAGGCCGACGCGCACGTTGCCGCCAAGCAGCACGGACTGCGCCACCCAGGGCATCTGCATGCGGCTGATGGCGAACGAGCTGAAGACGCAGTCGGGTGGCAGAGTGTTTACCATCGCCAGCAGATGGCCGACATCGGCCGGCGCGCCGTAGGGAATTCCGGTGCACAGCTGGATGAGCACCGGGGCCGGGATCAGCTTCTCCTTGATCATCTGCTTTACGAACGACAGATTGCCGGTGTCAAATACCTCAAGTTCAGGCTTGACCCCAAGCTCGCGCAGAATCTCGGCGCCACGCCGCAGGTAATTCGGGGTCGAGACATAGGCGCGGTTGCCGTCGCCGAAATTCAGGCTGCCGCAATCGAGCGTGGCGATATCCGGCCGGTAGAGCCCTTCGCGGCACAGCTCGATGACGTGTCGCATGCGCTGTTCCTGGCTGCAGAAGTCGCTGCCCGGCGCGGGCGTGTCTTCCAGCCCGCGCTCACCGACGCAGATATAGCCGCCCATGCCGCAGGTCAGATTGACGATGACGTCCACCTTGCTCTCGCGTATGCGCTTGACCACTTCGCGGTAATGGCGGGTCTCCATGCTGAAGGCACCGGTATCGGGTTCGCGCACGTGGATGTGAACGATGGCCGCGCCCGCCCGTGCCGCCTCCACCGCCGCGGTCGCGATCTGTTCCGGCGTGATCGGGCAGTGCGGGCTCTTGGTAACGTTGGTGTCGTCGCCGGTGATTGCGCAGGTGATGAACACGTCGTGGTTCATGACAGCCCCTATTGGATCCCGCAGGTGGTAAATATTATGCAGTCAATAATATAATGATGGGTGACTCAGCGGCAAGTCGTGCCATGCTACGCCGCCGCGTTGGGCGGGCAGCGTCAAGCTCGGGGGGGAAGACTCATGCAGACTCAGTTGTTGATCGGTGGCCGGCTGGTGGCGGGCGAGGGGCCCGTCGAACAGGTGCTGGATGCGGCCACGGGCTCGATCCTGGCGGGGGTCGCCGCGGCGAGCACGGCACAGGTCAACGCGGCGGTTGCGGCCGCGGAGCAGGCGTTCGACGGCTGGGCACAGACCGCGCCTAAGGAGCGCGCGGCGCTGCTGCTGAAGATTGCCGATCGAATCGAAGCGCAGGCGCAGGGCTACGCCGCTCTCGAATCGCAGAATACCGGCAAGCCGCTCGGCGCGGCGCTCAATGATGAGCTGCCGGCGATCGCCGATGTGTTTCGCTTCTTCGCCGGCGCGGCGCGCACGCAGCACGGGCAGCTCGCAGCCGAGTACCTGCCTGGCCACACCAGCTTCGTGCGGCGCGATCCAATCGGGGTCGTGGCGTCGATCGCACCCTGGAACTATCCATTGATGATGGCAGCCTGGAAGCTTGCGCCGGCGATCGCCGCCGGCAATACGGTGGTGCTCAAGCCCTCGGAGCAGACACCGCTGACCGCGTTGATGCTGGCGCCGCTGCTGGCCGAGTTGCTGCCCGCCGGGGTGGTCAACGTGGTATGCGGCCGTGGTGAACCGGTCGGAACCGCGCTGGTCGCGCACCCGCGGGTGCGCATGGTGTCGTTGACCGGGGACGTGGCCACCGGCCAGAAAGTCCTGGCCGCGGCCGCCGGCAACCTCAAGCGCACGCATCTGGAACTCGGCGGCAAGGCGCCGGTGATCGTGTTCGACGACGCCGATGTGGCCGAGGTGATTTCGGGCATTCGCGGCTTTGGCTTCTACAATGCGGGGCAGGACTGTACGGCGGCCTGCCGCATGTACGTCGGCGAGCGCATCTACGAGCGCGTGGTCGCCGACCTGACGCAGGCGGTACGCACCATCAAGGTCGGTCGCCAACAGGAGCCGGGAGTCGAGATGGGTCCGCTGATATCCCATAGCCAGCGCGAACGCGTTGCCGCATTTGTGACGCGCGCGGCCGGCGAACCGCACATGCAGATCACGACCGGCGGCAAGGCACGCGCCGGCGCCGGATTTTTCTATGAACCGACCGTCATCGCCGGTGCCAGGCAGACCGACGAGATCGTGCAGCGCGAAGTGTTCGGGCCGGTCGTGTCGATCACCCGCTTCACGGAGGCGGACGATGCGGTGCGCTGGGCGAACGACTCCGAGTATGGTCTGGCCTCATCGGTCTGGACGCGCGACATCTCCCGCGCCATGCAGGTTGCCGCGCGGCTGCAGTACGGCTGCACCTGGATCAATACGCACTTCGCGGGGGTCAGCGAGATGCCGCACGGCGGCTTCAAGCGCTCGGGCTACGGCAAGGACCTGTCCGTATACGCGCTCGAGGACTACAGTGTGCCGCGTCATGTGATGGTGAGGCTATAGCGAATGAGGCCTGGTCGCCCAGGGTTGCCGGCGGCGCGCGCTGCTACGGCGGCGGTGCGCCATGCGGGGCTGATTCTGGCCGTGGTTGCCGTGGGCGGTTGCAATTCACATACTCATGCCGGCGTGGCCAGCGCCGGCAACGCGGCGGAAGAGAAGGTGCTGAACGTCTATAACTGGGCGGATTACATCGGCAAGGACACGCTGGCGAAGTTCGAGCGCGCCACCGGCATCAGGGTCGTCTACGACACTTACGATGCCGATGAGACCCTGGAAGCCAAGATGATGGCGGGCGATTCGGGCTATGACGTGGTGAGCACGTCGACCGATTTCTTCAGCCGGCAGATCAAAGCCGGAATCTATCAGCCACTCGATCGCGACAAGCTGCCCAATTGGAAGAATCTCGACCCCGCGGTACTGGCCGTCGAAGCCGAGGCTGACCCCGGCAATCGCTACGCAATGCCGTACCTGCGTCACGTCAATGGCTTTGCCTACAATGTCGACATGATCAAGGCGCGCATGCCCGATGCCCCGCTCGACAGCCTCGACATGATCTTCAAGCCGCAGATCATCGCGCGCTTTGCCGATTGCGGGGTGTCGTTTCTGGATCAGGCCGAGGATGTGCTGCAGCTGGCCCTGAACTATCTGCACCTCGACCCGAATTCCACCAATCCCGAGGACTACAAGCGTGCCGAGAAACTGCTGCTCGCGGTGCGTCCCTATATCCGCGCCTTCGATTCCACCGAATATATGAACGGCCTGGGCAACAAGGAGTTTTGCATCTCGATGTCATGGTCGGGCGACTATGCGGCAGCCAGGGCCCGCGCCAAGGCCGCGGGTGTCGACGTGAATCTGGCGTTCACGGTGCCCAAGGAAGGCGCCAATGCCTCGTTCGATGCACTGTTGATCCCGGCCGACGCGCCGCATCCGAATGCCGCGCACCAGTTTCTCAATTTCATACTTGAACCGCAGATCATCGCGGAGATCACTAACGAGATTCACTACGGCAACGACAATATCGCCTCCACCCCCTTTGTGGATCCGCAGATCCTGCACGATCCGGCGATCTATCCGACGCCGGAGACGGCCGCCAGGCTGTATGAATCCGCGGAAGTCAATCCTGCACTGGAGCGGATCCGCACCCGCACCTGGACGCGGATCAAGACGGCGCGGTGATCCGATGCTCTCCGGCGGTCTCAGCCCCATGACCGCCACCGGCGCACCGGTGGCGCGGCTGCTCATCGGCGCCGCCAATGAACTGACGATCGAGCACGCTGACGGACGGCGCCATGCCATTCACCCGCTGTGGTTGCGCGAGCGCTGCCGGGACGCCGCCACGCTCGATTTGCGCACCGGACAGCGTCTGCAGGATCCGTCGGACTTCGATCCGCAGCTCGCGCTGGTCGCGCTTACCTGGATCGAACCCGGGCGCCTGCGCGTGCGATTCAGCGACGGACACGAAGCCGAGTTCCTGGAGCGGGAGATTCTGGCGGAGGCGGCGCTTCCGGCCGGCGATCACGACCTGCCTGCGCCCAGGCTGTGGACTTCAACCCTGCAGCTCAACCGCCGCGCCCGCTGGAGCAGCCATCCGAGCGATGAGGAACTCGCCGACTGGCTCGCACAGTTCCTGGAGCTGGGGTTCATCATCTTCACAAAGGTGCCGACGCAGCCAGGGGCGATACTGCGCGTGGCCTCGGCGTTCGGGTTTACCAGGGAGACGAATTTCGGCGCGCTGTTCGACGTGCGCTCGACTCCTGAGGCGAGCGATCTGGCGTACACGGCGGTGGCCCTGGATCCGCACACCGACAATCCCTACCGCTGCCCGGTGCCCGGAGTGCAGCTGCTTCACTGCCTGGTCAATGAGACCTCGGGCGGCCTGTCCACGCTGGTGGATGGCTTTGCGGCCGCCGAAGCGCTGCGCGCCCGCGATGCCGAGGCGTACCGGCTGCTATCGCAGACACCGGTGCGATTTCGCTACCGGGATGCCGCCACCGACCTCGTGGCCAGCGCGCCGCCAATCGAGCTCGACGTCACCGGCCGGGTACAGGCCGTGCATTTCAGTCCACGACTGGATTTCGTGCCGCTGCAGCCGTTGGCGGAGCTTGCGAGCTACTATCGCGCGCGACGGGCATTTGATCACCTGCTGCGTTCGCCGGAATTCGAGATCCGATTCCTGCTCAATGCCGGCGAGCTGGTCATGATGGATAATCGGCGGCTGCTGCACGGGCGCACCGGCTTCGATCCGGCCGAGGGGTTGCGCCACCTTCAAGGCTGCTACATCGACATCGACGGGCCGCGCAGCCTGTACCGGGTGCTGCGACGGCGGTCCGAGAGTTTGAAGGAGGCCGCGCGATGAGCAACATTGTGAGTTTCCGCCGGATGCAGGATGGCACCCGCGAGGATTACCTGCTGCTGGATCGATCCGAGCGCGACTACGCGATCGGATTGCCGGATCGCGTGCTCGAAGCACTGCGGCGGCTCGATCATTCCCTCGAGGGCTATCCGCTAAGCCGCCTGGGGCATTCGCTCCAGGTCGCGACGCGCGCGCACAGCGACGGGGCTGATGAGGAGCTGATCCTCGCGGCGCTGATTCACGACATCGGCGATGAGCTGGCACCGTACAATCACGCCGAATTCGCCGCGGCCATCATCCGGCCCTACGTGCGAGCCGAAGTGAGCTGGATCGTCGAGCAGCACGGACTATTCCAGAATTATTATTACGTGCATCACCTGGGTGGCAATCGCGATGGCCGGGATCGTTTCAAGGGCCATCAGTGGTATGCGGCCTGCGCACAGTTCTGTGAGCGCTGGGACCAGGCGTCGTTCGATCCGGACTATCCCACCATGCCGCTGACGGCCTTCGAGCCTCTGGTGCACAAGATCTTCAGTCGTCCCGCCCACGATCCCCGCTACACCGCCGATCCCGCGCCATGAGCGGGCGCGCGTTGGCAGCCCACGCCAGGTTGCCGTCGCGTCAGTGCTCCGCCAGCTGCATTTCCAGCGACCGTTTCTGATCGGCTCGGCGCATGAAGTAGCCCGCCCCGATGACGCAGGCGCCGACCACGCTGATGATCAGGCTGGCGAGCGCGTTGACGTCGGGACTGACTCCGAGCTTGACCTTGGAATAGATGACCATCGGCAGCGTGCTGGAGCCCGGACCTGAGACGAAGCTCGAAATCACCAGGTCGTCGAGCGACAGGGTAAAGCTCAACAACCAGCTCGAGAGGATCGCCGGCATGAGAATCGGCAGCGTGATTTCGAGGAACGCGCGCGCCGGGCCGGACCCCAGATCCATCGCGGCCTCCTCCAGGGACCGGTCGGCGCTTTGCAGGCGCGATTGCACCGTGATGGTTACATATGCGGTGCAGAAGGCCACATGCGACAGCACGATGGTGGTGAAGCCACGGTGCGGCCAGGAGAACATCTGCATCATCGAGACGAACAGCAGCAGCTGCGTGATGCCGGTGATGATCTCCGGCATTACCAGCGGAGCGTTGACCATGCCGGTCAGCAGCAAGCGCCCACGAAACCTGGCAAAGCGCACCAGCGCAATCGCCGCGAGCGTGCCCAGTACCACCGCGGCAGTGGAGGCGGTCACCGCCACTTCCAGCGACAGCAGCGCGGCCTGCAGCAGCTGGCGATTGTGCAGCAATTGGAAATACCAGGCGGTTGAGAACCCGCCCCAGACATTGACCAGCGGTGAGGCGTTGAATGAGAAGGCGATGAGCACCATCATCGGCAGGTAGAGCACGGCGATACCCAGACACAGTACGGTCAGCAACACGGGGGAGTAGCGGGTTTCCATCCCCTTCAGACCTCGAGCTGCTTGACGTTATAGTACTGATAGATGGCGATCGGACCGGCGAGCAGCAATAGAAAGGCGATGGCCACGGCGGAGGCCACTGGCCAATCATGGTTGCCGAAGAACTCGTCCCATAGCACGCGGCCGATCATCAGGCTGTCGGGGCCGCCGAGTAGGGACGGAATGACGAATTCCCCGACTGCGGGGATGAACACCAGCATCGAGCCGGCGATGACGCCGGGTATCGACAGCGGCAGGGTGACATCGAGGAACACGCGCCAGGGCGGACTGCCGAGGTCCGAGGCTGCTTCCAGCAGCGAACGATCGAGTTTCTCGAGCGTGGCGAACAGTGGCAGCACCATGAAGGGCAGGTAGGAGTAGATGATGCCGAGGTAGACCGCCAGACTGGTGCGCATGATCCTGAGCGGTTCGTGAATGAGCCCCAGATGCAGCAATACGGTGTTTAGTATGCCGTTGTCGCGGATGATCCCTTCGAGCGCATAAACGCGCAGCAGGAAGGAGGTCCAGAATGGCAGGATGATGATCAGCAGCAGGATGTTCTGTGTCGACTTGGAAGCGCGGGCGATGGCATAGGCCATCGGGTAGCCCAGCGCGAGGCAGATCAACGTTGAGAAAAAAGCGGTCTTGAGCGAGTACAGATACGCCACGCCATAGACGTCGTCGGTGAACAGGTACTGGAAGTTCGCCAGACTCAGGCTCAGCTGCAGATGATGATCGGGCGTGCTCGACAGCAGATCGGTGAACGGCGGTACGCGCGCGGCCGTATCGGCAAAGCTGATCTTGAAGGCGAAGGCGAAGGGAATGAGAAAGAAAATGAGCAGGAACAGCAGCGGCGGCAGAATAATGAGCCAACGGCCCGGACGCTCGATCGGTTTCATCAGTCGCGCAGGAATGCCCCCTCGGGAGTATTGTGCGCGATAAACTTACCCCGGTGTACGAATTTTTCCGCCCCGCATCCATGCCGTGAGCCCCGGTAGCCATCGTGTCACGCGCAAGACCCGCCAATAGCAGCGTCGCGGCGAGCCCCGGCCGGGCCACGCGCCTGCGCCAGCGCCAGCGGCTCATCGACGCCTGCATCTCGGCGTTGCATATCCACGGCCCGTCGCGCACGACGGTGGAAAAGGTGGTTTCGATCGCCGACCTGTCGCCTGGAATCGTACGGTTCTATTTCGACTCCAAGGCGGCGATGCTGGTGGCATCGCTGGAGTACCTGGCGGCCGAATTCGAGGAGCGGGTACTGTTGCCGGTGTCGCAGCTCAGGGACTCGCCAGTGCGGGCGCTGGAGCTACTGGTGGATCTATACCTCGATCCGGAGATCGCCAGCCCGCGCAAGGTATCGGTGTGGTACTCGTTCTGGGGCGAGGCCAGCTCGCGCCAGGAGTACTACGACATCTGTGGCAAGAAAGATGAGGACTTTGCCGCTCTGGTGCGCGAACTGGTCGGACGGCTGATCGATCAATCAGGTGGCGTGCACCTGGATGCCGACGGTATCGCTCTAGGGCTCATCGGCGTACTCGAGATCATGTGGCAGACCTTCGCATTCCAGAGCGAGGCCAGCATCGATCGCCCGGCCGCCAGGGCACGCTCGCGGGCTTATCTGCGCTCGGTGTTTCCCGGGCAGTTCGGGCCCGCATCCGCGACCCCGACCATCGAGGCGGCGAGCGGCGCGTTGGCTCGGGGGCCGCTGCCCGGCGAGCATGTGGCTGGCGCGGCGACGCCCGAGACGGGCGGCGCCGAGGCGACCGGGGCTGAAGGCAGCTCGCTGCCGAGCGCGACCGTGGCGATGGCTCCGGCGCCGGCCGCAAACGCACGCCTACCCGCCTGGGCCTACGCGCACGCCGCGCTGCTGGCGGCGGAGCGCGACCGGCTACTGCGACCGGCCTGGCAGATCATCGGTCACGAGACCGAGATCCAGGCCGTCGGGGATTTTCTGAGCGCGGATCTGGCCGGAGAGCGTGCGCTGGTGGTGCGCGACGAGCGCGGCCGGCTGCGCGCCTTTCGCAATGCCTGCCGCCGCCGGCCGCACGCGCTGGTCATTGCGCGCACCGGACACTTCGAGGGGGCCATTCACTGCGCGTCGCACAACCTCACCTATCGGCTAGACGGACGGCTGGTGGACGGCGATACGCCCGGAGACTTGAGTTCGCTCGAGTTGCAGCAATGCGGGCGGATGATCCTGGTGCGCGCGCCCGGCACGTCGGCGGGGGCAGCGCGGGTTCGACCCGCGGCATCCCCGGATAGCGCTGCGTCCGATGTTGACTGGGCCGCGTTCGATCGGATGGCCCCCCTCAGCGCACAGCGGATCGAGGTCGCCGCGGACTGGAAGCTGATCGTCGAGCGATGGCTCGAGGCCACGGAATCCCCGCGCCGCTTCCTGGCGCCGAATCAGCTGATCGAAATCCGGCGCGACGCCGCACTGATCCTCCAGGTCATCCCCGTGGCGCCGGGCCGCTGCCGTATCCAGCGTTTCGACTACATCGCGGCCGCAGGTTCCCGGCGCCCGCGCGCCCTAAGGAGTCGAGGCGCTGGCGAGCCTGACGCGGGCGCTCACGCTGCTGGCGGCTGGCAGCGGCAGATCAACGCCTGGTTGCAGCAGGAAATTGCGCTGGCTGAGTCCACGCAGACCGGCCTGGCGGGTGCGCCCGACGAACTCGAGGACAGCGGGCCCATTGCCGGCCCACTGGCGCAGTTTCGTCAACTGATCACGGCGTTGCTGCCGGCGATCCCGACGCTGCCGGAGCGCTCGCTTTAGGCAAACCGCGCTGGCGCGCTCGCCTGGCGCACTTCCGGGATGCGCTCGCGCAGCAGCTGATGAAACTCCAGCATGCAGTTCTCCAGTCGCGACAACGGGCCCGGCTCGTAGCTGCCCGATGCCAGGCCCAGCTGCACGCGGCGGCATAAGAACTCGTCCTCACGCTGCACCTGGCGATTGATGCGGCTGCACAGGTAGCGAACGATGCGCATCTCGCGCCGGTCATCCGCCAGCGCGTACGAGGCGCCGCGGATGGTGCACTTGCCCGGCCCGCGCGGCAGTACCTGGAAGAAATCCATCTGATCGGGGAAGACGTCGATGCCCAGGTTCGGCAGCATGCTGTAGAAGCTCCAGCGTTGGCGCTGCTCTTCGGGCAGTTGCTGACTGACCTGGCCGATGAGCCGCTGATACATGCGCTCGCTCCAGCGCGAGGACTCGCGCTCGCGCATCCAGCTGATGCCGCGGGCCACGCCGGTGGGCAGGTTGATCTGATCGTCGTAGTCCGGTGTGAACATGCGGAACAGGCCGGGATGTCCGATCGGCACGTGATAGGACTCGAGGTAATTGTCCATCGCGATTTTCCAGTCGCAATCCCAGTGCTCGATGTAGAACGAGCCGAGCGGGACCATGTCCTCAAAGCGATGCGGTGCGAACTCGTCCAGAAAACTGCCCCAGATCTGCTCCAGCGGCGGCGGATTGCCGCTCAGACAGATGAACACGAAGCCCAGCAGCAGCTGTGAGCGCACTGGTTTGAGACCGAATTGCGCGCGATCGAGTCCCGGAAAGCTCTCGCGAGCGGGCACGCCGACCAACTCGCCGGACAGGCGGTAGGACCAGCCGTGATAGGGGCAGGTGATATGGGCGCGGCAATTGCCGCTGCCCTCCAGCAGTCGCGAGCCGCGATGGCGGCAGACGTTATGAAACGCCTGAATTCCGCCGTCGGCGCTGCGTACTGCCACCACGCTGTCGGCTCCCAGATCCAAGGTGACATAATCGCCCGGCTTGGGAATGGAACTGGCGTGGCAGATGATCTGCCAGCTCGGCTTGAGGATCCGCTCGTATTCGAGGCGGGTCATTTCCGGGTGGCTATAGGCCCACGCCGGCAACGCCCGCGGCAGCGGGGCCACCGTGGGCTCGACCGATGGGGCGACTGAGGGATTCATCGGAGCCTCCGGTAGAACTATATGGCTGTTTAATTCTACACGAACTTTATATGTTCATATAGACTCGCTGCGCAACTGGTGCTACCGTGCCCTACTGGCACCCGAAGTACGGCGGAGCGCAGCCATGCCCCGAAGCTTGACCAAGAATCACGAGCATTTCCAGCGCGCCCTGAAGCGCATGCCCCTTGGGGTCGCGTCCAATTTCCGCTTCTGGGGCGAGCAGCGCACGATCTACGTGAAATACGGGCGCGGCGCGCGGGTCGTGGATCTCGACGACAACGTGTACGTCGACTACCGCATGGGCTACGGGCCGGCCATCCTGGGCTACGCCGACCCGCGAGTGGACCAGGCGGCGCGCGAGGGCATGGAGGTCGGCGGCGTGTTCGCCCTGTCCACGGAACGCGAATACCGCGTTGCGGAGCGCATCGCAAAAATGGTGCCGGCTGCGCAGCTGGTGCGCTTCTCCAACTCGGGCACCGAAGCCGTCATGGCCGCGCTGCGCCTGGCGCGCGCCTATACCGGCAAGGACGACTACGTCATCCTGGAGGGCAGCTATCACGGCCTGTTCGACGCGGCCATGTGGTATACGCCCATGGATAAGTGGGCCCAGGTCGGTGAGCCGCAGGTCGTTCCTTACAGTGAAGGGGTGCCGCTCAGCACCCGCAATTTCGCGCACTTTGTACAGGCCAACGACGCCAATCAGCTCGAGGACGTGCTCAAGCGCCACGCCGGAACCATCGCCTGCCTGCTGATCGAACCGATCATGGGTAACTGTCTGGGTATTGCGGCGGACCCGGCCTACATTCGTGCGGCGCGCGAGCTGTGCGATAAGCACGGCGTGGTGCTGATCATCGATGAGGTGAAGAGCGGATTTCGCGTCGCCCGCGGTGGCGTGCAAGAGCTCTACGGCGTGCAGGCCGATCTGTGCACCTTTGCCAAGGCGATCGCCAACGGCTACCCGATCTCGGTGCTGGCCGGCCGCGAAGAAATCATGCGCAAGATCGGGCGTGGCGTCGCGCACGGGGGCACCTATACGGCTCACCCGGTGTCGCTGGCGGCGGCGGAGAAGACCCTGGAGATTCTCGATGAAACCGACGCGCTCGAGCGCATCGAGCAGTACGGCACCCGGCTGCGCGGCGGCATGAGCGCGATTCTCAAGGCGCGCGGCATTGCGCACAGCTTTGTCGGTCACCCGTCGATGAGCGGCCTGTACTTCGCGCATGAGCCGCCGCGCACCTATCGCGACTGGAAGAGCAGCGACTATACGTTCTACGATGCGGCCGCCAAGGTGCTGCACGATGAGTGCATTCTGTGCGAGCCGGATTCGCGCGAGCCCTGGTTTGTGTCTGCAGCGCACGATGACTCGTGCCTGCGGGACACGCTATCGGCGTTCGAGGTTGCGATGGATACGACGCTCGAGAGTCTCGGAAAGTCCCGCAAGATGCCGGCCTGAACGCAAGACTATTGAAGGAGGGGCTTAGGTCATGGTCAGCGGCGGCGGCGGGCGCCATGACGCCATTATCGTGGGCGCCGGGCACAACGGCCTGGTCGCCGCCTGCTATCTGGCGCGCGCGGGGCTGGACGTGCTGGTGCTCGAACGCAACCCCTACATTGGCGGCGCTGCGGTGAGCCGGCGGCTCTATGACGGCTTCACCTATTCCAACTGCTCCTACGTCTGCAGCCTGCTGCGCACCGAGATCATCCGCGAATTGAACCTGCCGGGTTACGGCCTGCAGATCATTCCCTACGAAGGCGGCTGCACCATGATGCGCGACGGCGGGCATCTGGCGCTCTACGACAACCACGACGCCTTGCGCCGCGAGATCGCGCGGCATTCCAAACGCGATGCCGAGAGCTACGAGCGCTACCTGCGGGACATGCTGCGTCAGTGCCGCTTCATCAAGCCGTTGCTGCTGCGCGAGCCGCCGGATCCGACCTCATTCAAACCGCGCGACATCATGGAGCTGCTGTACCTGGGCCGCCATTTTCACCGGCTCGGCGAGCAGCGCATGTACGATACGGTGCGCTTCTGGACCATGAGCTGCGCCGACTTTCTCGACGAGTATTTCGAGAGTGAGATCGTCAAGGCGCATCTGGCGGGCAGCTCGATCATCGGCACCGCGCTCGGCCCGCGATCCCCGGGTACCGCTTACGTGCTGCTGCACCACTACATGGGCAACATCGACGGTGCGGTCGGCGCCTGGGGTTTCGCGCGCGGCGGCATGGGCGCGGTTACGCAGGCACTGGCCGCCTCATTCCAGGCCAGTGGCGGCAAGATCCGCAGTGGCGCGCCGGTCGACCAGATCCTGGTGCACAATGGCAGGGCCGCCGGCGTGGCGCTGGATGGGGGCGAGGAGATCCATGCCCGCATCGTCGTCTCCAACCTCGACGTGCGCCGCACTTTTCTCGACATCATGGACGCGAGCGACCTGCCCGAGGAGTTCGTCTCGCAGGTGCGTAACTTCAAGATCCGCGGCTCATCGGGCAAACTCAACATCGCGCTCGACGGCCTGCCGCGCTTCCCCGCGATCCCGCATGGCTCGCCGAGCACCCGCGGTGATATGCACGTGACCGACAGCATCGACATGCTCGAGCGTGCCTACGACGACTGGAAAGACGGCCGCTGGTCGCGCGCGCCGTACATCGATATGCTGATACCTTCGCAGATCGATCCGACTCTGGCCCCGAGCGGTAAGCACTATATGTCGGTGTTCGTACAGTACTGTCCCTATAAGCTGGCCGACGGTGAATGGGATGCCGCCAAGCGCCAGGCCTTCGGCCGCACGGTCATCGATACCATCGCCGAGCACAGTCCGGACTTCAAGGACCTCATCCTGCACGCCGAGATCCGCACCCCCTGGGATCTGGAGAACGAGGTCGGCCTGACGGAGGGCAACATCTTCCAGGGCGAGCTCACCTTTGATCAGCTGCTGTTCAACCGGCCGATTCCGGGATACGCGCAGTACCGCGCGCCGGTGCGCGGCATGTACATGTGCGGTTCGAGTACGCATCCGGGCGGTGGCGTGATGGGGGCCCCGGGCGCCAACGCTGCGAGCGCGATCCTACGCGACCTTGGCCGTGCCCATTGAGCGCATAGCGGGGCCTTTCGTGAGCGAACCGAGCTACGACTGTATCGTCATTGGCGGTGGCCACAATGGGCTGGTGTGTGCCACCTACCTCGCCCGCAGCGGCCGTTCCGTGCTGGTGCTTGAAGCTGCAAGCCAGATTGGGGGCGCTGCCATCACGCGCGAATTTGCGCCGGGCTTCCGCGTATCGGCCTGCGCCCATCTGCTGCATCTGATGCCCGGATCGCTGATCAGGGACCTGGGCCTCGAGGCGCGCGGTCTGCAGCTGGCCGCGGCGCGCATGCCGACGACTGCCATCGCCCCCGACGCGCCGCCGCTGCCGATCGACGC
>Ga0302324_100007958_pt1 | contig 22443 bp, 19 predicted proteins | sample Palsa_T0_1_FD_201949 | JGI IMG/M metagenome (GOLD analysis project Ga0302324, IMG submission 201949) | Peat permafrost microbial communities from Stordalen Mire near Abisko, Sweden - Palsa_T0_1 | ecosystem: Environmental > Terrestrial > Soil > Palsa > Peat permafrost | place: Sweden: Abisko...
CGGCGACGCCGGGAACGTTGATATAGGTGTGCGCGCCGTCGTTGCACACGGATAGCGGTCGAAACTCGTTCGCTCCGGCGATGTTGTACTTGGTGTCCAGCTTCGCACACGTGTACGTGGCCACGATCGCGGCTTGGGCCTGCTCCGCGGCCGCGCGTAGTTCAGCCCCCCGTGCCGCACGACGCGCGCGCGCCGCAGTGTCCTCCGGATAGTAAAAGCCGACGTACTCGTTCTGGCGGCCGTCGGCGCTCTCAAGTCGCAGATGGTACACGCGACGGGTCGTCGTGATCGTCAGCGTCGCCCAGAGTCCGTCTTGCGTCGGTTTGACGAACATATGTGGTGTGTCCGCGCCGCTCACACCGTCCGTTGCTCTCCATCGGACGGAGTCCGAGATGATGGCCTGGTTGATCTTTTCGCCTGCCTGTAACTGGATGTCGCATTCGTCGCCGACCCCGACCCGAACGGTAGGGATCGAATCGCCGTACGGGAAGCGATAGGAGCCGTCGGGGTACTCGATCGCTCCGCTATGGTGCGGGACGGCCCGGGAACCGTTGTGGAACGCCGCGTGGCGGGGTGCGGCCGACGCAGAGGCCACGGCCGACGACACGATTGCGAAAGTAAGGCCGAGAAGAAGAACCTGCCGCATCAATTCATCCTCCGCGCCCAGTCGAGATCGGTAATGTAGATCCCGAGCGGATTCGCGTAGATCGTCGCTTCATCGCTCGGCGGGTTCTCTGCAATTGTCAAGTGAGCGTGGTAGCGGATCGGCACGCCGATGGCACGCCCGCTCGGATCGCGCGTGTCCTCGGTCCACTCCGCTTCGTACTCGCGCGTCGAGCCGGGAACGGGTGAGACGTATGCGATCGCGATCGAGACGCGCCGATCACGTCCGAGCACGATCGGATCATTCGCCGTAAAGTAGGTCGTCAGGAATGCCGCGGCGGGCGAAGCACTCGCGACCAGCGCCGCCATGCGCTCGCTACGCGTCTTTGCTGCGATCGGGTCGCTCGTGATCGTGCGAGCATTTGCAATCCAGTCGGCTAGCTGCGAGCGGATCGCCGTGACGTCAGTTGTTTGTGATCCCGCGACTCGTCCGATCGGCGTTAGTTCGCCTGCGGGATTCTCTCGGAAGAAGAGCGGGACCATCTTTGGCTGGGACGCTAGGTAGATGTTCCCCCCGATCGAGAGAACGAGCGCGGTGATCGCGATTAACGCAATGCGCGTCATCGTCACCGCCCAGCGTCGGTCGCCGGCCGTTGTTTCGAGGTAGTGCCGTTGCGCGTCGGTGTATCGGCTCGCCGGCGACGTCGCTGCCATGAGAAGAATCTCCTATGGAAGTGAGCTCGACAAGAACCATTTGTCGAGCCAGGTAGTGACAAGATGTTCGATCTCGCTGCGCTCGCAGCCGAGCGCTTTACATCGTCCGATCGCGGGACCGAGCACGTGGCCCGCGACGTCGTGAAGGCATTTACGGTTTTCGAGCGCCTTATCAGCGACGTGCGGGCCGACGCCCGGGACGCTGCGGATCACGCCGTCGCGCGTCAATAACTCATACGCGCGCTGCACCGTACCGCGGCTCGTTCCGAGTTCAGCCGCGAGCTCGTCGGCCGTCGGAAGGCGCTCGCCGGGACGGCGCGCACCGGTCGCAACCTGTTCCTTGATTTGCAACTCGATTTGAGCCACTAGCGGGCTGACGATTCCATTCGTCGCGACGATCTTCGCGGGCATCTTTCTCCTTCACCGTGCTTACGGGATGACTGACTCGCGCGTGCATGCGCTCATGGCTTCCAACAGAGCAGACGAAAGGGCTACCGGTCATCTGGAAAACGACGCAGCGCGTTCGATGGCACCCTGCACCGAATTGCCGGCGCGTGCAGCGGTTTGCGTGGCGCCGGCAACTTGACCACCCGCGTCGCGAGCCGAAGAGTAAGCCAGGGCGAAGGACATCACCGGCGACGCGCCGACCATGCCAGCCACGAAGCGTGGTGCATTCCAGGCGATCAGACAGTAGACCAACGCGTCTCCGGCGACGGCGAAATAATCTACGAAATCGTTGACTGCTCCGGGTTGAAACAAGGCGATCCATTTCGCTGATAGGCTGCCTCCGAGGCCGACGATCAACATAATTACGGTCAGCTTAACGGCAACAGAGACTAGCATTGCAAAGTATCTCTCGGCCCAAGGCGCGGTCCACCGCGAACCGATGAAACCCAGCAGAAACGCGCCGCCAGAAACGACGACGTACGCTTCTATCAGGGTGAGCAGTAGCGATCCAGCGACGACCGAGTACGAGATGATCACGAGCAACTGACCGAACTCGACCGGTATCGCTGCCTTCGCGAATTCGAGCCAACTGAGGTTCTCCGTTGTGTCGTTCATCGCGCCCGCGATGTCCCAACCTTGCGCCATCACTTGACTCGGTGATAACGTCACGGCATGGCCGCCTGCGGCGCTGATCTGAGTCCCGATCTGCATGAAGTCATTAAGCAGACCAGGGATGAACGTCGGTGCGAGCGATAGTACGGTTACGGCGGCGCCGACCGCGATAATCTTAAGCGTCAAGCCAGAAATGAAGTCTTCGAGTGACCGTTTCTCCAAGAAGATTTGGATTAGGGAGAACGCTATCTCGGCACCGATAAGGGCGACGAAGATCGTGCGCGCAATTTGCATCGCGGCATCGAGCCAGCCGCCCGTCGCAGCTCGGAAGTCCACATTCATTTGGTCGAGAACGCCGTTGCCGTTCGCGGCCGTCGCCATACTTTGCACGAGCAAAAGAAGACTGACAGCGAGAAGCATGGGTCGCAGGACAGCGAGCCGCCTCACAGCTGATCACGTACTGAGGAGCTCTGGTATCCCATCGCCTTGAACTGTTTGAGTTCCGCAGCCTCTTGCATGATGGCAGCCAGATTTAGTTGCCGTTGTTTCTGCACTTGACCGACGAGTTGCGCGACCAGCGCAGTCTGGGTCTGCGTTGCTTGTAGTTGGCCTTGAGCATTGTTACTACTCGCCTGAATTTGCGCTAAGGTGGTCAGCTCGCCGTTCATCTGTTGAATTTGTAGCTTCGCGTTATCGACCTTGGCCGTAGGGCTCGACAACGTCGCGCGAAGTGCCTGAAGTTCGGCAGCGATGCTGCTCCAATCGAATGTGTAGCTGCGGAGATTGCGAAGCTGATTGTTGATTTGGTCGACTTGTCGTTGGATCTGCGTTGCTTGGTTCAGCTTTTGCTCGACGAGAATTACCGCGTTCAGCGGATCGTGAACGATGCCGCCGCCGATAACCTGCGCGCTTGCTGGAGGCGACGTCATTGCGATGGACAGTGCGCAGAACGTAGTTAGGGCACAAACATATCGAAGCAAGGCGGCTTCCTTTCTCATAGGTGATCCCGTGCTTTGGACGGCGCATGCGCGGCGGCATCGAAGGCGTTCTGACAATCCTGGCTTAGGCTGTTGTCGTAATGGCAGGCTGCCAGGGCAGCGTTCCGCTCGCGCTCGTGCGATTTGTACCAGTCGACGGAATGCGTCGAAGTGGCGCTCGACGTTCGGCCCGGGCATCCGGATAGTGACATCGCGAGCAAAAGGAGCGTGCCCGTGCGCGCAAGTCGTGTCGTCATGCGATAGCAAGCTCCCGCGCCCGCGGCGCACTCTCGTCAACGCGGTCAAGTGAGCGCCAGCGATCCGCAGCCACGTCGAGGCCACGTAAGAGAAAGAGCTCGGCCTGCCAAGAGGCCGGATGACGCGCTTGGAGCGTACGCGTAAGCGCGATGTCGTCGGCGCTACCCGCTCCAACGACAGCCAGTTCCTCGGGTGTCAGCGCAAGATCGATCATGCCGCACCCGTCGGGCGCTTGAAACCAGTAGTGGCGTTTCGGCGTCGCCTGCGCTATCCGTGCGATCTGATGATCCGTCATGCCGACCTTTCGGTAGAACTCGGTGGTCGCGCGCTCTGCCTCGACGTTGGGCAATAGGATCTTGGTCTTGCAGCTTTCGAGGATTGGATCACAGAGCGGCGAGTTGAAGACGTCGGATAGATTTTGCGTTACGAACACGACGCCGGCGTGCATTTTGCGAAGCGTTTTGAGCCACTCACGCAATCGGGGCGCGAAGGTGCTGTGGCCGAGGTATAGCCACGCCTCTTCGATCGCGATGAGCGTCCGCGAGTTCGTTCGGAGCCGCTGCTCGATGCGGTGGAAAAGCAACAGCAACACCGGCACGACCGCCTTCTCTTTGAGCGGCATGAGGTGCGACATTTCGTAGACCTGGAAACGGCCCTCGCCGAGTCCGTCTACGTCGCCGTCGAGCAGCGTGCCGAGCGTGCCGCCAAGGCAATATTGTTTGAGTGCCGGCCGTAACTCTTGCGTTGGATCTTGGAGCTTCTGCGCGAAGGTCGTGAGCGAGCGATGCGGCGAGAGTGCGAGCAGGTCCATCGCTCGCGCGATACGATCGTGATGCGCGGGCGTCAGGCGAATGCCGTTTAGCTCGACGAGCGACTCGATCCAGTCGACGGCCCAGCGGCGTTCGTCGGGATCGTCGACGTCCTTTAGGGGGCAAAGCACGAGTCCACCGCTGTCGCCCGCGATATCGTAGTGATCGCCGCCCAGCATCGCGCATGTGCGGTGCTGCCCGTACTGATAGTCGATCCCGAAGACTTGATCGTGCGGCGTCTTCGAAAAGTTCGCCATGAGGAAGTTGACGAACGCGGTCTTGCCGTTGCCGGTCGGTCCGCCGACGAAGGTGTGCATGACGTCATCGGCGTGGGGATCCAACGCGAAATAGTCCGATCCGAGCGTCTTGACCCATGCGACCGGACCGATGGCCGGCGGGCACATCGTACAACTTAAAGCCGTCCGACCGCCCCAGACCGCGGTCGTTGGCAGTAGATCGCCGACGTTGAGCGAGTGCAACGTGTATTTGCGGATGTTGTGGTAACCGTCCCCGGGCAGCGTGCCGAGAAAGGCATCGACGGCGAGCAATGTCTCGACGCGGCTTGGGAAGCCGCACTGCCGGAGCGTCTTCTGGATCTCACGGGCCCAGCCGTCGATCTTCTGCGCGTTGACGTCAATGAGCACGATACTTGCGGAGTACCAGACGTATTTCACCAAGCCACGATCATGTGCGGCTTGTGCCTCTTCGGCGTCGTCGAGCATGCGATCCGCGTCGCGACTCACGCGCGCGGGCGCATCTTTAAGAATCTTCGCCGCAAAGCTCGTGCGTTTGCCGAACCAATCGGCGAAGGTGCGCCGAAGTATTTCGCGTGCCTTACGCTCGTCCTCGACGATGACGCGCGTAGAGAAACGATGCGGGATGCCGAGCGCGCCGACGCGATCGAGGATCGTCGGCCATGACTCATGCGGAAAGCCGGCGATCGTGATCGTGCGGACGTGCTTTTCATCGACACGCGGTTTGAGACCACCGACGAGATCGCGCGCGAGCAGTTCGTCGAGCTGCACGGGGAGCGCCGGCACGATGATTGGATCATCGTCGCCGGAAAGGCAGAAGTTCAGATGCTCGAGCAGCTCGTCGAATACGACGTCTCGCCCGCGATCGTCGACCGTCATACGTTCACGCAGGCGCCGCATCCCCGGCATGATCGGCGAGAGCGCGTCTTCGATCTGCGCGAGACCGGCATCGAAGCCCGCAACGATCGGCGCGAGGTCGAGATCACGCACGCTGCGGCCGGTGACGAGTACGTTGCCTGCGCGCGACTCGACGTCCGACGGCGGCAGATAGGTCACGATCAGGACGTCGCGCGTCGCGAAGCGCGCGCCGTCGACCGCCGCCGCGGCCGCGCGAGATTCATGCAAGACTTGCTGCGTCGTCGATCCGAAGTAGCGGTGCTCATCGCCAGAGATTGCCGGCACGCGGAGCTTGTCGTAGTGAAGCATCCATCCGACGTCTCGGCCGGCGATTGCGGCGTTGATGTAGGCGACCCGTTGCGCGAGTTCGGCGTCGCTCTTGGTCGCCGCATCCTCGCCGCGCAGTACCCAGCCGGTCATGAGCGCGCCATCCTTGTTGAGGACGACTCCGGGTCGGATGAGCGCCGCGTAGACGAGCAGATCGGCCATGCCTTTCTGCGGGACGCGGGTCGAGCGACGCAAGGAGTATGCTTGAGCGCGCAGTTGTAACTCGAACGCGATCATGACGGTCGCGATCGTCGCGGCGAGTGCAACGCAGACGTAGAGAAGCGGTTGGATCATCGTTGATGCCGCCGTGAGCGGGCGCTGCGCGCGACGAAGCTCGGCAGCGCCGGATAAGTGGACTGATAGTTGAAATAGCGGGTGAGCGCAATGCTCATCTGCGGGTCGATCTTGGCGAGTCGCCGCAGCACGATCATCGCGACGAGCCAGAACGCGAGCCCCGCCGCCATGGCCTTGAGGTTTCCGCTTGCGGCGGGGAGCGCGCCGACGCCCGCCGCGAGCAGCACGAGATCGCGCTCTCCGCCGGCGAGCAACTTCTCGCGCACAAGGGACTGGTGGATTGGCAACTTGCGCGGCTCGCTCATGCTAGAGATGCGCGCCGGTGACGCCCGCGTTCTGCATGAAGTTGGCTGCGGTGACAATAACCGCTCCACCGATCACGACGAAGACGATGTTGCGGACCATGCCGCCCCAGTCTTCGCGATGGATCATGTGCTGGGCGATGATGACGATCAGCGAGATCACAACGAGGGCCGCCGTGATTGCTTCCAAGGCGCCGGCGAAGTTGTTGATTGGTTGGACGAACGCCCAATTGCCACCGCCGCCGGCGTTTGCGGCGAAGGCGGGGGCACGGGTTGCAAGACTTAGGGCCGCCGCGATGGTTGGAATGAGGATGCGCTTCATGGGACCTCCGAATCGATGAAGTGAAGTTGGTATTCGCCGTCGCGCGAGACGCCGTCGACGACGGCGAACTCGCTGACGCGGCGTTGGTCGCCCGTGCGGACCAGGAACACGATGAGATGGATCGCGCGTGCGATCGCGCGCGGGACGGCCGGGACGCCGGCGAGTTGCACGAGATCCTCGAGGCGCAAGAGCGCGTCGTAGGCGCCGTTGGCATGAATCGTCGTGAAACTGCCGCCGTGGCCCGTGTTGAGCGCCATGAGGAAGTCGTGGGCCGAACCGTCGCGGACTTCGCCGAAGACGATACGCTCGGGTCGTGAGCGGAGCGTGTCCTGCAAGAGCTGCGTGAGGGAGCGCGCAGTCGACTTGCGCAAGAAGAGTTTGTTTGGCGACGGGCATTGCAGCTCGCGCGTGTCTTCGAGCAAGATGAGGCGATCGCGCGGGGTGAGTGCGGCGACCTCATCGAGAATGCCGTTCGCAAAGGTCGTCTTGCCGGAACCCGTGCTGCCCGCGATCAGTAGGTTGCGCCTATCGCGCACGGCCTCATGAATGAGGTGCCTGTGATTGGGTGCGAGGATTCCGTCATCGACGTAGTCGTCGAGCGGGATCACGCGCGCCGCGCGCTTGCGAATTATCAGCGCAGGCGCCTCCGTCGCCGGCGGCAGAAACGCCTGGACCCGGCTGCCATCGAGCGGCAATTCGCCCTGCAGCGTCGGTGAGGACGCGTCCACGGTCGTGCCGAGTTCGGAGGCGATCGTCGCGATCGCGTCCTCGACTTCCCACGGCGTCAAGCGAAGGTCCGTTGCGATCATGCCGCCGACGAGCTGGTCGATCCACACCGCACCATCGGGATTGACCATGATCTCGACGACGTTCGGATCGGCGAGCGCGCCGCCGATCGTCGCGCCAAGGACGCGCGCGAGCTCGAGGCGCCTGCGGCGTTCGCTTTCGACGTATGCGCCATTGCGATTCGCGATCGTGGTCATGCGAACACCGGCTCCATGTGAACGACGTCGTCGTACGCGGAGCCGCCGATCGAGAGCGTCGCGATCGCCTCATTCTGCCCGAGTTGCCGAAACAGCTGTGGGTTAATGACGGGGCGCATCGATTGCGAGACGGACGATGAGCGCGACGTTCCACGTGTTGCCGTAAAGCCGCGCGCGGAGCGGGAGTGTTGCGCCGAATATGATTCGCGATCGACTTCGATCTGCCCGAGCAGCGAGGTGATGCGTTTGATCGTCGCCTCGTCTTCGGTGCGGAAGCAGATCACTTGGCGGAAATTTTGGACGAGCGCGTTCGCAAGATCGCGGTCGCCGATCGCAGCGTAAAACGAACTCATCCCCTGCGCCGAGATGATTCCGACGCAGCCACTCGAACGCGACTTGTCCCAGAAGTTGAGGTCCGAGAGGCCAGTCTTCGAGCACGAGACGACTTCCTGGTATTCATCCGCGACGAACACGACGGCGCGCTCTTGGTCCCACTCCTGGCGGCGCCGGCGCTGCTGCATGAGATTGAAGAAGCGCAGTTTGATGAACGTGTACGCCGTTTTCGCGCCCAAGCCGTATTCGGCGAGCGGCAAAGCGACGATGAAGACGTCGCCGCGCAGGACATGCTCCATCTGCACGTTGTCTTTGGACGCCGTGCAAAACGCATCCGCTAGGTCCGGCTGCGCGAAGGGCGAGAGCACCTGTGCGAGCTCGGCGAGCACGTTCGAGCGAACCTTGTCCTCGAATTTCGCGAAGATCGCACGGTAGTAGTGGAGACTGCTGAGAAGTTTCCGCCGCTCATCGTCGTGCTCTGGTCCCGCGAGCGTTTCGAGTTTCTGGTCGAGCGCCGCGCTCAGCCGCTTCCGCTCCTCATCGTCGAAAAGCCAGCGATAGAGGCCGTTGAGCGAATACGCTTCCGGGACGAAGCGCAGCATTCCGAGCACGTTGCGCGCGAGTTCCGTGCCGGTCTCGATCCAAAACTTCGAATCGGCACCGCTGCCGAGCAAGAGCGCCGATTTGAGGAAGCTCGCGGCCACCTCCGGCGTGAGGCCTTCGAGTAAATTGAGGCCGCGGGCGCGCACGCCGATCGTGATGAAGGGTCGACCGGCGCGGTGCGCCAGCTCGCGCAGCGTTTGGTAGTAATCGCCTTTGATATCGAACGCGAGGATGCCGCATTGTTGTAGGAGCGCCTGAGCGACGAGCCGGTTGATACCGCGCGTCGTTTTGCCGCTGCCGATACCGCCGAAGATGGCGATGTTCTGCGATGCGTCATCGCCGTACAGGACGAGTGCCGTTTTGCTGGCGACGCCGGCACCGTGACCGATACGCAGCAGCCGCCCCGTCGCGACGCCTATCAGAAGCTGAAAGAGCTGGCCCGTTTGGGAGCTCGGAGCCGGGCGACGTTGCGCCGCGTGTCGTCCTCGTTGCACCACGGCAGCGGTGAGAACCGCGACGATGCTGCCGATGGTGACGGCGGCGAGAGCCGCGACTGCGAGCATACCGTGTGCAACGCGAAGCATTGCGAACGTTGCGCTGCTGCACGAGGCGTGGTGCAACGATCGAAAGAGGCATCGCGTATCGATGCGCGCGAGCCACGTAAGTCCGGCGTGAAGCGGATACAGATCTCGCGCGTACGGAAGGTTTGCGCCGCGTATCCATGGCGCACCGAGCGCAGGCGCGTTCGCGTACGACCACGCGATGAACTGGGTTGTGGCCATCAAGCCGAGCGCAACCACGAGCGCGCCGCTTGCGAACCCAGCGAAGGTTGAGACGTCATTCCGACGTCTCGGAGACGAAATCTCCACGCCGTACCGCCTGACAGCGGACGTTCGATGTCCGCTATTTTGCGGTTCCTACGCTCCAAGAACCACTATCCCTGCTATTCGCCCACTTTTATAGGCGAGTATACTTGCTCTCCTTAATTTGGCAAGCTGGCTCATCGCGATGCAGGCGACTACAGCGGCCGGGGTCGTCCCCTGCGTCACGCCGAATTGTCGTTCCGTGGCAGACCTTGCGTACCGGGTCATCTTGGAACCCGAAGCCGACGGGAGCGCGTACAACGCGATCATCCCGGCGTTTCCGCACGCGCACACATTCGGCGCGACTGTCGAAGAAGCGATGGCTAACGCGCGCGAGATCATCGAACTCGAGCTCGAGGTCGCCCGGGAGCGCGACGAAGAGATTCCGGTCAGCGACGCCGGGCATGTCGTGATCGGGACCGTTACCGTCCCGGCTGCGTAGTCGAGCCGGTTGAGCACAAAACTTCCAGTCGTTACCGGCGACCAGCTATTGCGTGCCTTGCGAAGCGCGGGATGGGTTGAGGTCCGCAGGCGTGGGTCGCACGTTCGGCTCGAACGCGGCGACCGCAAGGCGAGCGTCGCCGTCCACGCAGGGCGAACGATACCGCCCGGCACGTTGAAAGCGATTCTCGACGACGTCGGGATGACCGGCGCCGAACTCCGCGAGCTACTCTGACTACGCCGTAGTCTAGCGTCCCGCGAAAACAAGCACTGGTGAAGCCGCTCCGACGATGTGATCTTTCGTTACAGGCCCGAAGTAGCGCGAGTCCCAGCTCCACGGCGCCGGCGAATATAGCCACACCTCGTTCGCAGCGAGCCGATACGTGCCGTCGGCGAAGCGTGGAATGAGACGCCCGCGCCGATCGAGACGGTGAGCCGAACTGTTCGCCAACACGCGACCGTCAACGGCGATTCCGGCCTCGTTCACGCGGATCTCACTACCGCCGATCGCCGCGACGTATTTGAGCACTGGCGCAGCGCCGCTCGCACACGATCCGATCGCGAGGTACCCGTTCGCCAAGCCGAAGCGGGCGGCAACTGCCGGCGGACAGGCGACGACGATGCGCTGCGGATCGATCGGCGCAGAATGCACGAGATACACGCCGAGCGGCATGCTGTCGGTGAAATTGATCTTCACGACGCGTGCGAGTCGCGTACTCCCGAGGTACATTGCGGCGCAGGTCGCGAGCGTCGCGACGAGCAGCAGAACGCGCCGTGCCTTCGGTCCCGTCAACGCACCCATATGGTCCGGGTCACAACCGCGAGCGCCAGCGTGCAGGCGGCCGCGATCAAGCCGCTCCACGGCAAGCTGCGCCGGCTGAACGCCGCGACCACAAGCCGAACGACTTGCGCGACGAGAATTCCGGCGACCATCCATGCCCACCAGGGAAGAACGTGCATCCACGCGACGGTCGCGCGTTGCGTCGTGAGCGAGTCGACGCGGCCGGCGACGAATGCCCCGATAGCGACGGCCAGCAGTGAGATGGAGAGCGTCAAGCCGAAGCTGAGCCGTGCTTCGAGGCCGACGCCGGCGTCGGCGCGCCGCCGGGCGTACTCTTCGATCTTGCGCTGCGTGGCCTCGATCGCGGCGGCTTCGCCGCGCTGCTGCCCGAGCGTGGCAGCCTCGCCGGCCGCGGCCCTGACCTGCTCGGGAATGCGGCCGGTCAAGATGACGAGGATCGCGAGGGGGTCAAGGGCCGGGTATCGCTTGTAGATCGAGGCGAGGCTCATGGCTTCGCGCTGCTCTTCGACCGTCGGCGGGCGACCGCGCAGTTCGGTGAACGCCGCGTCGAACTCAGCCACGGGCGACGACGCGCTTCGCAAGACCGGCGCGCTCGGCGATCTCCTCAAAGGCGGTCGCGGTGCGCTGCCGCCAGCGCCGCAACTCGGCCTGGTCGCCGAAACGCAGCGCATCGGCGCGGGAGAACGGCACCGGCGGCAACGCCATCGCCGTCAAGTCTGCGACGCGCTCGTGCAGGTCCGGGAGCTCAATTTCGAGGCCACCGGCGGTGATAAAGGCCTGGCGCGTTTTCGAGTCGTTCCAGCGCCGGAACCGGTCCGGTTCGCCGAAGAAGAGGTTCTTCACGACGACCATTGCACGAGCGCTGCCCTCGAACGTTTGCAGCGCCGAGCGCAGCAGATTGATCGAGTCGGCGGTCCGGTTGATCACCCAGTAGAGCACGACCTCACGCCGCAGTTCGCGCATCGATTCGAGCCAATCGACCGCCTCCCGCTCAAGCACGTCGCCGATCCCCGCCGGCAAAGAAACGAGGATCTCATCCTCGTCCGCTTCGTGGACCAGCGACGCTAACTCTATCCAGCCGTCGTGGGTTCGTAGGTCGACCTCGCGCGTAGGCGCGATCCCGGCGAAGAGTCGCGCGACGTCGGGATTGCGCATCTCGGCGTCGACGATGAGCGGCACCGTTCCGCGATCGGCGATGAGCCAGTCACCGAAGGCGAAGCTTGCGAACGATTTCCCGACGCCGCCCTTATCGCCGTGGAAGACATGGATGCTCACAAATCCTCCGCCGCCGGCATGGCGACCGCCGTGCTCGTCGCTTTTCGTTCAGGCGTCGCCGCAGATTCGGGCGCGTGTGCAGCGGCTCGTTTCCGGCGCGTTCGCTTGTTCACCGTGGTCGTGGCGGCTCGGGTCTTTCGGTACAGGTACGCCCGTAACGTCGGAACCCCAACGTCAAACTGGTTGTCCTTGAGCGACTGCGCGATGTCCTCGAGCGTGTAACCGCGCTTGAGCGCAGCTTGAATCTCGGTCTTCATCTCGCGAATCGACTGCGCGAGATTGAGCGCTTTGGGTTTCTGGGGGCGTTCGGGAAGCGCTGACAGGGCGGTTTTTACGGCGCCCATGTGTTCAAGTGTGAACGTTTTCGGCACGTACACCTCCGATTGAACGGGACGTTCGGAGGTGCCCCGCGTTCGTTCCTGCCATCTTGCGCCGACGTTCGAGAAGCGGTAAGATCGCGATTAACTAGGCGAAAGAAGATGATTACGCAGGGTATGCCTTTGCACACCGCGCGGTGCGCGCGCTGCGCAAAAGGCGGGAGCGGCATGCTCGGCGCCCCTGCGGGCTTCTCGCACGCTACACGATCCTCAGGGGCGCGCCCCCCGAGACCCCGACGGAGGGACGATGCCTGGTACGGAACAGCGTCAAAAACGAGTCGCACTCAGCGTACGGGTGAGTGATCGCGATCGCGACGCCATCGCGGAAAAGGCCGCGTCATCGGGGCTGCCGGTCGCGGAGTACGTGCGGCGCTGCGCGCTCGGTCGGCAAACCCCGTCGCGGCTCGACGCGCAGGTGATCGCGGAGCTACGCCGGCTCGGTGGCCTTCAGAAGCACCTCTACAACGGCGATCGCGACCGGGGCCACCAGTACGCGGAGATTCTGCTCGAGCTCACGGATGCGATCCGGCGCGTCGGCCGGTCGCGCGACCCCGGGTGATCGCAAAGATCATCCCGCGGCGCGCTTCTCGCGACGATCGCGCCGGCGCGCTGATCGGCTATATTGAACGCGACGGGCGCGAGGGCGCCGAGCGGCTCCACGCGCGCCTGGATGACGCCGGGAACCTCATCGCATACGTGAGCCGAGACGGCCAAGACGGTGCGCTCGTCGACGTCGACCGCGTCATGGCCGAGCGCAAGCATTTCTTAAGCCGGGTGTCCGACGTCGACGCCGGGACCGGAGAGGTGTCTTTTCGCGAGTACCCGGTCGAGACGCAGGGCGTGATGTCGCTCGACACGGCGGCCGACGAGTTCCGAGCCGTCGTGGTCGAATCGCGGGCGACAAATCCGTACGTGCATCTCGTGCTCAGCTGGCGTGACGGTGAAGCGCCGACGAACGCTCAAGCGTTTGAGGCAGGACGGGAAGCGCTCCGCGCGATCGGTCTTGACGAGCACCAGTACGTGATGGCTGTGCACCGCGGCGAGACGGGGAACGACCACCTGCACATCGCGCTCAACCGCGTCCATCCCGAGACGCACCGCGCGCAGCACCTCTCGAAGTCGTACTACGCGCTGGATCGGGCGATGCGGGAAGTCGAGTTACGGCAGGGCTGGGAGCGCGACAACGGCCCCTATCATGTGCGCTATCGCGACGACGGCTTGCCGGAGATCTTCCGCGCTGGCAACGGCGATGGTTTCCATGCGCGGGGCGAAGACGCACCGGCGAACGTCAAGACGCGGGCACGCGACGGGCACGCGTGGAACGGCGATCGGCCGTTTACCTCCTGGGTTCGTGAGGTCGCGCCGGTCTTGCGCGAGGCGCTCGCGCAAGACGGTGCGACCTGGAAAGACATCCGCCGTGTCCTCGGCGACTTCAATCTCGAATTGCGCGAGAAGGGGAGCGGGTTCGTGGTCGTCGATCGCTCCGACGATCGACTCGTCGCCAAGGCGTCACATATCGGGCGCTTCGCGTCGCGTGAGCGCCTGGAGCAGCGCTTGGGGCCGTTCGGGCGTGAAGCGCACGGCCAACGCATCGATGATCCCCGCCGGCTCGAATACAACCGGCCTGCGGGCCGCCGGCCGCGGGACGAACAGCGCGGTCGGTCGCACCACCGGCCGGGAACCCCGCGTGAGGACCGCGCGACGGGTTCCAACCGAGCCGAGCCACAGTCGGAGCGTCAGTATAAGCGGGACCCCGAGAAACGCGCGCAGCGGCGTGAGGAGCGTACGGAAGGGCGTCAGCGCTTGTACACGGAGTTCCGTTCCGCTCTCGACGGTCGCGAGCGCTACGCCGAGGCATGGGCGAAACAGCATCAGAGCGAACGCGATCGCTCCGTTGAGATCACGCGGCAGAAGCACCGCGATCGCGACGAAATGCGCAAGACCTTACCGCCGCGTGTCGCGGCATCGCTCGCCGCCATGGCCGCCGCGCAACGTCGCGAGCGACTGCGCGAGGACGTCACCGCGGAACGGCGCGAGCTCGGAGAGCGGCTGCGCGAACAGCGCGCCGTGTCGTGGCGCGAGTTCATAACGGAACGAGCCCGAACTGGCGATGACGCGGCGCAAAGCGCACTACGCGGGCTGCGCTACCAGGACCAGCGCGAGCGCCGGCAGGCCGAACGCGAGCCCGACGCTATGACGGGTCCAGACATTGCGGCGAATCCGGCGGAGAAGCGGTTGCGTGGTCTGGAGTTCCGAGTACGGATCGACGGGACGGTCGCTTATCACGATGCGGGTGATGTTTTACGGCGCGAGGTCATTCGCGACGAAGGATCGCGGATAGTCGTGCGTCAGCAATCTGACGAGATGATCTCGGCCGCGTTGCGGCTCGCGGCCGAGCGGTGGGGCGGCGAGGTGACGATCAACGGCAGCGCGGCTTTCAAAGAGCGCGCGTTACATATCGCTGTAGAGTTTAGCATTCGGGTACGTAATGCTGAACTGCGCGATCGTCAACGCGAGCTTGTTGCGCTGGGACGGAATGTTGAGCTCTTAGGGCCAAGAGCGGACGCACGCACTCGCTGAAACCTCCTGTCAAAGGTCCGGCAGTCACTCAATCAGTGGTCAACGTGGCAAAGGACGCGCCAAATGAGAATGCGGCCAGTGTTCCGAAACGGAACCGTCACACGACGCTCGGAAAAGTAGTGTTCATGCGTGATCCGCGGCGTGCGCCGGCTTAGCGAAGACACAATTTCGGCCGACGTATAGCATAAATTGTCGGCCTCAATGCCGTACCACGAACTGCGAAAGAAGCCGTTTGGGAAGTGCTTTCACGCGCCACCAATATCCGTGATGTCAGTCGCAACAGCGAATGATACGCCAAGCGCCTCAAAATGCGCTTTCCCACATCGCACCTTGTCGCTTTCCGAGTTTCGCAATTTCAGGAAGTTCTTCGTGCTCTTGGTTTCTCGCACGAGATACGCAACCGTTTCGTCTCTTTTGACGATAGCCCAGTCGGGATTGTAGGTGCCGATCGGCGTCTCTATCTTAAACCAGCTCGGAAGTTTTACGAAAAGTTTGATATCGTCGCTGGCGTCTAGATCGCGAGCAAACCGGAGTTCCACGTCAGAGTCATAGGGTACATAGTCGTACACCGAATTGTTCACTTGAACAGACGTAAGGTAATCGATTATCTCGGGATCTTTGAAAAGCCATTGCTCCCATTCCGCATGTTCCCCCAAACCCTCGATTCGTTCATATTTGATGCCATCTATCATAAGCGCGTGTAACTCGTGCTTTATTAGGCCGACGACGGCGTCCATAAACCTCTGCGGGTTTACAAAAAAGTCGGCGAGTCTTCCGGAATCGCTTAGGATGCGGTAGATCGTCGAGCGCGTCAGTTCCGTCTGCTCCTGAAGATAGGCGAGAACGTCGGGCAGCCCTCGAGCCGCGACATCAACTTTCTCTTGGGCGCTTGACAGGGCGCTAAAGTCAACGCCTCCGCGCTTGGGGTCCAGCCTGCCTGCGGTCACGAGGACGGTTGGGGCGCTTACCCTATCCATGAGTTTGACCGCTCGTACCACATGAGCGACAAGCGTTTCAGTATCAAATTCCACTCGGTAGGTCGTTTTAGGCTTGATGCGCTCCCAAAGCTCTATAAATTCCGGGCTTAGCAGCACCTCTTTCTTGAGGCGATTGCGCCCTTCGTCGCGCTCGCGCTTGATGTGCCGTTCGAGGCGGTACGATGAAAGCAAGTCGATAACGGCGGGTACAAGGTCCTTAAAGCCATCCGGAAGCGCGAGCTGAAAGGTGCGCCTCGCGGGATCAAACGCCGGGCCGATCCTTCCATCGTTTCCGACCATTTGTTGCGACGCGAGAGATTCAAAAATCGCCACCGCGTCCGCAGCCCTAATCTGCTCCTCACGGCCATCTACCTCGTGCGTCAACTTACTCAAGGCGCGTATAGAGATTCTACCAAACGACACGCCGCAATCGTCTTCGTACTCCGTCTGCAACGCGCGAGCGAACTCTTCGTACGACTCGTTGGCCATTACGTAAAGCTTGTTTATCGAGTCGTCGAAGATGCGCTTGCCATCCGCATCAACAGGAAGGCGCAATCCCCGGCCAATCTCCTGTCGTTTCGCTAACACGCTGTGTCGTTCGTTGAGTGTGCAAATTTGGAAGACGTTGGGATTATCCCAACCTTCGCGAAGCGCCGAGTGCGAAAAAATGAAACGCAGCGGCTCGTCGAGCGACAGCAGACGTTCCTTGTCCTTCATAATAAGATTGTAGGCGTCGTCGTCGGCCTGCGTCTTGCCGTTCGTGTCCTTCAAACGTCTGCTCGTGTCGCTGGCAAAGTAGCCGTCATGCAATCTATCGAGCGGAAGCGCGAGCCACGGGATAGCTTTATAGCGCTCATCCCGCGCCGCCGCTGCTAGTACTTCCTCCACTGCAGCGGCAAACTTCCCTGGCGTCGGCCTACCGTTAGCATCGTAGTCGCGGTAGTTCCCGACACGATCGACAAAAAAAAGACTCAATACCTTCACGCGACGAGACTGCAACTGCAGCTCACGTTCGAGGTGTTTCTGCACCGTGTGCTTGATCTGCGCGCGCCAGACATCGGCGCGCATCCCACCAAGCTCCTCTCCGATACGCAACATTGTGCCATTGGTGAAGCGGATATACTCAGCGCCGGGCTCAGCATAGATTTCCGCAATCGAGTAACCATCGCGATAGGCCGCGCGTTCATTAGACGCAGTGTGAAGATCGGCACCATCGCGGACCGTAATCACTTTTGCCTTCGGCCCCTCCGTCGTTTGCACATGGATACAAACTTTTGCGCGTATAGTCGGGCGCCGCTCGACTTTATCAAGCCGCACGTAAGCTTGGGCGCCGACGCCGTCTGCGACGGCACTGGCAACAACAATCTGCTTTACGAGACGCAGTTCGAAAGCCTTAATCGGATCGAGCCGATAGACGAGGTTATACGGAGTGCGATGTGTCGCGGAGTAGCGAAGAGTACACAGCGGATTCAGTGATGTGATTGCCTCTTGTGCCTTCTCTGTGTTGTCCACGGATTGCGGCTCGTCGATAATTACGATTGGGCGGGTCGCCTGGATAAACTCGATCGGCTGCCGTCCGGATAACCGATCGCTCTCTTTGAACATAACATTACTCTTGCGCTCGTCCTCGGTACCCGTGAAGTTCTTGCGGAAGGCGTCGATATTAATAATCGCGATTTGGATTGTGTGCGCTGTTGCAAACTGTCTAAGCCGATCGACACGTCTTGCGTCGTACACAAAGTATTCCATCGGCATATTGTCGTAAAGCGCCCGGAAATGCTCTGCGGTTATCTCCAGATTTTTAAGCACGCCTTCTCGGATGGCAACACTGGGAACTACGATTACGAACTTCGTGAAACCGTATTTCTTGGAGAGCTCCATAATAGTCCGGAGATAGACGTACGTCTTACCGGTGCCCGTCTCCATTTCTACTGAGAAATGCGGGCAGAGGCGCCCCTGATTGGACTGCAAATCGAAAATAGGCCAAGCCTCGATGGGTGCGTCGTCCGGGACGTCAATATCGTTACGCCGTTGAACCGCGCGTAGATTCTTGCGAAGCGTCTCGTCGTCGAGAAGCAGCTGGTTACCGACACCCAGCTCATTCCGCAATTGACCGCCGAAGAGCCCTTCGTCATTCGAGACGCGAATGACACTGAACGCTGGGTCACCTTGAGGTTGACCATCGAACAGGCTTACAATCGCACCAATCGCGTCGAGTTGGAACGACTGATTCGCGTCAAACTGCAGCTTCACGTCTCACAGCGTCTTCAAAACGATGTTCTTGCTTTTGAAGGTCTGATCCGCATTCGCTTTTAGCTGATCGTTACGGGCGAAGCCTTCATCGAGAAGCAAGACGCGTGCCGGCATTCGCTTAGCAATGGCTTTCAAAAGATCGAAGTCAAGACGTCGATCAAGGCAGATCAAGAAGGCGCCGTCCGCAATGCTATAAACCGTCCTTCCTGCGATCGTCTCATTAGCGAGACTCGATGAAAGTGCGAAACCTTCTTTCAAGAGGATCTCGAAGATAACATCGAGATCGCTTCGGTCATGCCGCAAATGATCGATGTGGAGCGATAGCTGTTCCTTGAGGACGTCGACGTCCACACTTTCAGTACCGCGAACAGCCCTAGCGTCCCATTCTTTGACGTTGGACTGTGCGAGTCTAAATACCCGGAAGCCGCGCTCCTGGCATGCCTGCTCCGTGCCAAGTGTGCCCTCTTCTCGCTTGTCAATGGTGGCTATCGCATGTCGTACGCGAGCCTCGGTAAGATCTGAAATCGTTGGATATGTGCTATCCTGCGTTGGCTCAGGTAACTGCACAAGTATGAAACGGCGCTTGCCTCCATCGTTCTTATTCTGTTCAAGCACCGCATGGCCGAGGGTGCCGGAGCCGGCAAAAAAATCGAGGAGCAGCGCGTCAGGATCATTCTTTGTAAATACGTCTGCAAGGTACTGAAGCAACAAGAGTGGCTTAGGGTAAGGGAACTTAAGCCCCCAAGAAGCCAGGGCGTTGCTATTCTGCTTAGTGGTACCGACGTTCCGTATCACGGACAAAACATGCCCTTGCTGTGCCGAGCGCATCTTATACATATAGATGGCACCGGTTGCCGTAAGTGCAAACGTCGTTTCTTTGCCCTCAGAATCGTTGATCGGAACGCAGCCATTCCGGATAAAGAGATCCAGTAAATTGCGCGAACTCCACCCGCTATAGACTCTTGCAGTATCGACAAGCGAGCGAGACTTGACGCGTATCGGATCGAGAATATGCGGCCACTCTTGATCGCGTGTGGCGATAGTGCCATCGTCAAAAACCGCGGGAAAGCCAACAGGAAGAATGACGACTGACGGAGGGTTGGCTGGGCCGTTTTTTGTTATTGAATTCTCGATACGCTCATTGTAAAGCTTACTCGACTCTTCGATATTTAGGTCAATAACTGTAGGTCGCGAAATGCCGTCTGGAATTTTGGAAAAGCATAAAACGTATTCGTGAACGCCCTTGATCTTGCTTTGCTGGTCGATGTTGCCTTCGTTGTTCCAGACGAATTGCGTAACGAAGCAATCCTCACCGAAAATCTCATTCAGTATGGCGCGCAAATTGTACGCTTCGCCGTCGTCAATACTGACGAGGAGCACGCCGTCGTCGCGCAGTAGGTTCCGCGCTAAGTAAAGACGCGGGTACATCATGTTAAGCCACTTGGAGTGAAAGCGTCCGTCAGTATCGATGTTGGTGCCGAACTTGCGTCCTTCCGAATCCGCCTGTCCGGTGTATTCCAAGTAGGTCTGCAGTGATTCGTTGTAGTTGTCTGGATAAATAAAGTCGTTACCGGTGTTGTAGGGCGGATCGATGTAAATCATCTTGATCTTCCCGAGGTACGCCTTCTGCATGAGCTTGAGCACCTCGAGGTTGTCGCCTTCGATGATCAAGTTCTCGGTCGAATCGAACTTTACGCTCTTGTCCTTCACTGGTAGCAGCGTCGCCATGCTCGGCGCCTGAATGGTCTTGAAGCAGCTCGCCTTGCGCGGCCAGGTCAAACCGTAGCGTTCCTTGCCGACGTCGACATGTTCTCCTAGCGCGAGTTCCAAACGATCAAAGGCAATCTTACCGCCTTCGGTTCGCGCCTCCGGGAAGAGCTTAAGCAGCTCGTCGCGCTTTCTGGCCGAAATATCTAACGACGATCCGTCGAGTTGTTCAATCTCTGGTACCGGCTGCTCTATCATGCCACGCTCCAACGTATCGTGAATACTTCGGTCTCGTCGGCGCGTTGGCCGAGTCGGCGGGAAATGTCATCCAGCAAGGTGTCTTTTTGCGCATCCACGTCGCGCCCAGCTAGATCGTATGCGCGCCAGGCCTCATCTCGTTTCGTTTCGTATTTGTGCACGTCACGCTGGCGAGCAAGTTTCTCCGGCAGTGTCTGCGCGATACGAGCCGCGCGCTTCGCCGCTTTAACTGCATCTTCTGCTTCCGCCAACTCGGCTTTCAGCGTCGCACGAAGGTCATCGGCCCACCGATCGAGCTTGTCGATCTCTCCCTCGAACCAGACGCCGCTCCGACGGCTTGCTTCATCGGTCACGAGTTGCTTGGCGCGAGCGAAGCTCGCGTCCAGCGCTGCCTTTGGCGCGCTTTTGATACTGCATGCCTCTCCAGTGACCGCGGGCAGATCGAAGAGGCGCCGACATTGCTCGGCATCGAGTATCGAACCATCCTCAGTGACAGCGGCAAAGACAAGTTGCTCCTCTTGGTCGAGGCCTGCGAGCGTCACGGTACGCAGGGTCAGCCACCCCATTTGCGCACGAAGCGCTTCCAGGATCGTAATCTTCCTCTCCAAATGGAACGTGACGTCGGCGGACGGCAATGGTGACGCCTTGACCCGCTCAAGTACGCGCTGCGCTAGAGGATGCCCAAGACGATATATATTCGCGTCGTCAGCCTCGGCACGCCCGAGGCGGTATGGCCCGGAATGGATTGTATCCGCTGGGAACGGGTTCTCACGCAGCGTGAAGACGTGTTTGCGATCATCAAAAGCCGCAACGTCGGCAAGTGAATAACGCGTCAGGTCCCAAAGACGAGCGTTAAAACGGTCGAGCGCGTCTCGACTCTCTAAACGGATCTTCTCAATTACTTCCTGGTCAAAGTTATCGAGTAGCTTTTCGCGAGTCTCGTTCTGAACTTGGCCGATTTCAGTTTCGAGTTCCGTGCGTAGGGAATCGAACTCGAATTCGATTTGTTGCGCTGTCCGGCACTTCTGATAGATAGCGGCGATGCGCTTTTCGAAGTCGACACCGGATTCCACCGCACCGAGCACTTCGTCACTTGCGCCGAATACGCCGTCGAAGAGTTGGAACTTTTCGCCAAGCAATTCGTATACGCGCACGTCGGCAGCGTTGGCTTTGTTCAAGAAATTGACGACTACGACATCGAACTTTTGACCATACCGGTGACAGCGGCCAATTCGCTGTTCGATACGCTGCGGATTCCACGGCATATCGTAGTTGACAACGAGATTGCAAAACTGCAAGTTCACGCCTTCGGCGGCCGCTTCGGTCGCGATCATAATTGTCGCGTCGTCACGAAAAGCCTCGACGAGAGCGGCGCGCATATCGGCTGTAGGTGAGCCGCTTACTCGATCAGAATCGGCGTGCCGCTTAAGCCAGTCGTGATATATCTGCTTCGATAGTGAGTCGGTGTTGGTTCCATTGAATAAAACAATCTTGCCTTTGAACTCCGTCGCTTCAAGGATACGGAATAGGTAGTCTTGCGTTCGACGTGACTCGGTGAAGATGATGGCCTTTTGCTGCATCTGCGCGGCCTGCTTACCCTGCGCACTCGCAGCTGCCTTGAAGCCGCGTCGCAGCGCTGTGAGCAGCACCGCGCCCTTCGAGTTGTCAACGATGGATCGCGCAAGGTTGGCGAACTCCCGTATCTGCTGTGCCTCGGCGTGCATCTCAGCGCGTCTTTCCGGAGCAACGAATTCGGGATCGGGGGAGACGTCGTCATCGTCCCATTCGTCAGTAAGTTCCTCGAGCGCCTCATACTCCTGACCCAGATCGCCGTCCTGAGCCTCCGGGCTGGCGCTAAGCTTTGCTTCAAGACGTTGAACTAAACCGTCAAGCGTGCTGGATATTGCATACGTCGACGACGCGAGCAGCTTGCGAAGAATCAGCGTCATCAGTTGACGTTGACTGGGCGGGAGCGCGTACAACATTGGACGTTGCAAGTACGCAGATACTTGGTCGTAGAGGCGTTGTTCGTCGGCGGATGGCACGAACTCTTGCACGAGTGCATGGCGATTCGTATAGGGAACGTACTCAAGCACTTGTCGGCGCAATGTGCGTTTACAAACCCCCGCGAGCCGCTCTTTAAGCGCCAAAAATTCTGAATCGTTCGGCCGAACG
>Ga0302324_100007959_pt1 | contig 22439 bp, 15 predicted proteins | sample Palsa_T0_1_FD_201949 | JGI IMG/M metagenome (GOLD analysis project Ga0302324, IMG submission 201949) | Peat permafrost microbial communities from Stordalen Mire near Abisko, Sweden - Palsa_T0_1 | ecosystem: Environmental > Terrestrial > Soil > Palsa > Peat permafrost | place: Sweden: Abisko...
ACACGACGATCACGAACAGCCGGTAGGTTGGATACACCGTGAAACCGAGGTTCGTCGCGCCGCTCAGGATATCGGGCGCTTGGTACGGCGAGCCGAGGGCGCCCGCGGCCAGCCGCATGAGGTCTTCAATCACGAGCACGAGCGCAAACGTCAACAGCAGGTTGTAAAGCGGATCGAGGCCGTACAGCCGGCGCAGCAGCGTCACCTCGATTCCGAGCCCAAATGCGCCGACGAGGATCGGCGCGACGATCAGCGCAGCGAAGAAAGGCAGGTGGAGCAGCTGCGCGCCGTAGTATGCCACGAACGCGCCGAGCATGTACATCACGCCGTGCGCGAAGTTCACGATGCGCAGCATTCCGAAAATGATCGAGAGTCCGAGGGCCAAGAGCGCGTAGAAGCCGCCGTTTACGAGGCCGTTGAATATCTGGATTAGCAGATAGTCGGGCGTCATCTGCCGCCCGCGCTTACCAGTCTTTGTTACACGTCGATTGCGATTCGGGCCGGAAAGCCTTATCGGCCGGAATCGTCTCGATGATCTTGTACCACGCGTGCGGTTCCTTGATCTGACTCTTGTCGAGCACGTCGACGACGATCATCGTATGGATCACGCGATGGTCGCGCGCGCGCCACTCACCGTCGTGCGCGTAGAAGTCGTTGAACTTCCGGCCGTCCAAGTACGTTTGCACCTTGTCGGCGTCGACCGAGCCGACGGCCTTGACCGCGTTTAGCCATTGCATCGTAGCCGAGTAGTTGGCCGCCTGGATCGACGTCGGGCGCAGGCCCCCGCCGACGCGCGCCGTGTAGCGGTCGGCCCACGCGCGTGCGGCCTTGTCTTGGTTCCAATACCAGGACGTCGTGATGTGGGAGCCCGCGAACACGTCGGGCAGCGCGTCGACGTCGGAGAGGAAGAGCAAGCCGACGGCGAGCTTCATCGTTTTATCGAGGCCGAATTGCTTCGCTTGCTTCGTGATGTTCACGGTGTCCGCGCCGGCGCTGAAGATGCCGAGTACCTGGGCTTTGGATTGCTTTGCCGCCAGCAAGTAAGACGAGAAGTCGGTCGTGCCCGGGAACGGATACATGTCGGAATGGACGAAGCTGCCGCCCTCGGCCGTGACCGCGGCGGTGAAGTCGCTCAGCATCGATTGCCCAAAGACGTAATTGGGAACGATGCCATACCACGTTTTTCCATCGGCCTCTTTTGCGATGTTGTGCCCAGTCGACGTGGCCAGCGAGTACGTGTCGTAGGCGTAGTGATACGTGTAGCGGCTGCAACTCGCGCCGGTCAACGCGGACGACGCGCCTCCGGTGACAATCTCGAGTTTGTGCTTCTGCTTTGCGACCGCGTCGACGGCGACGGCCGTCGCGGAATTCGTTAGATCGAGTGCGAGTTCGGCGCCGTTGTCGTACGCCTCCGCGGCCTTCGTCGCGGCTTCGGGGCCGTTGTTGCGGTGATCGATGGCATCGACCTCGATCGTCCGCCCGAGGACCTTGCCGCCGAAGTCTTCGACGGCCATCTTGGTTGCCTCGACCCCGCCCTGACCTGCGATCGCGGCATACGTTCCCGACATGTCCGTGATGACGGCAATTTTGATCGGACCGGCGTCGGCGCCGAGGCCCGTTGGTGCGAGCAGCGGGAGCGCTATTGCACCCGCAGTGACGAGGGAAAGCCAGAAGCGACTGGTGTTCAAGTGAACTCCTTTACGCGAGACGAAGACGTGCAACGGATTCATCGGTATGCGGGAGATTCCCGCGCCCGGCCCATTACAGGAGTTTCGCATCTATGTTCGTCGAGTACCGTGGAAAGGCGCCGCGAGTGGCGGCGAGTGCCTTCATCGCACCGACAGCCGTGTTAATCGGCGATGTCCTCGTCGGGGAGGAAGCCTCGATTTGGTTCGGCGTCGTGCTGCGCGCCGATAAGGGCACAATCCGCATCGGCGCGCGCAGCTCGATCCAAGACAATGCGGTCGTCCACGCCAGCGAACGCGGGTCGACGAGGATCGGCAACGACGTTACGGTCGGCCACTGCGCCGTTCTCGACGATTGCACGATTGAAGACGGCGCGTTAATCGGAAGCAACGCCGTCGTTCTCAACGGAGCGCTCGTGGGCACGGCAACGGTCGTCGCCGCCGGCAGCGTCGTCACCGCCGAAGAGCAGGTCGGCGACCGGATCGTCGTCGCCGGAGCGCCGGCCAAGGTTCGCAAGTTGCTCGGCGGCCGCGCCGCCGATTGGATCGCCCATCAAACCAGCGACGCGCTTGCCTCAGCTCGCGCGTACCGTCGCGACAACCTCGGCGACCCGCTCCATCACGAGCTCAAAACTTCAACCCGCGGACGCAAGGCAAGCACGGTGATCTAGACCTCGGAGGTTTGACATGGGGATTTCTACCTGCCGTTGTCCGCACGCGCCGTTTTCGGCGCGCGCATTTCACGAAGCGGAGACGCTCTTCGGACGCCGGACCTTCCTCTCGGGCGCGCTCGCTACGTTTGCCGGCATGACCCTGCTCGGCCGGCGCGCCGCCGCGGCCGAAAACGTCATCGTGCTGAAAGCGGCCCGGATGTTTGACGGCACGACGATCCACTCACCGGGGGTCTGCGTCGTTCGGGACGATCGGATCGTGTCGCTAAGCGCCGGCGACGCCGGATCCGACGCGCGCGTGCTCGACTTCGGGGATGCGACGCTCATGCCCGGCTTGATCGATGCGCACACGCACGTCTCGGCGGGAGCCGTGACGTCCTATTACTTGCATGTTTTTGACACGCCGGACCAGCCGTCCGGAGATTCGGTCGCCGAAGCCGCAATCCTGAGCGTGCGAAACGCCCAAGCGCTGCTGCGCAACGGGTTCACGACCGTTCGCGACGTCGGCGGCGGAAATGGCATCGACCTTGCGATGCGTAACGCGATTGCGCGCGGATTTGTGGTCGGACCGAGGATCCTCGCGGCGGGTACGGCATTGTCCATCACCGGCGGACATGGGGATCTCAACTCTTTGCCTGACGACGTGAAGGTCGAGCGGCCCACCGGCGTGGCCTACGGCCCGTACGGCTTTCGCGAACAGGTGCGCGAGCACATCAAGCATCACGTCGACGTTATCAAAATCCTGGCTACCGGCGGCGTGCTCTCGTACGGCGACGTCTGGAACGTGCCGCAGTTCAACCTCGACGAGATCCAAGCCGTCGTCGACGAGGCGACCAAATTCGGCCGCAGGGTTTCCGCGCACGCCCACGGCGACCCGGGGATCGCGCTGGCCGTCGAGGGCGGCTGTCATTCGATCGAACACGGTACGGGCGTCAGCGAGAAAACGCTGCACGCAATGGCGCAGCGGGGCACGTATCTCGTGCCGACGATTTGGGCCCTCGATTCGATTCTGCAGCCCGGCAACCCGAACAAGATTCCGGCCGATTCGCTCGCGAAGGCGCACGCGATCGGTGTGCTTCGCAACGAGGGCATGCAGCGCGCGCTAGCCGCGAGCGTGAAGTTCGCCTACGGTACCGACGCCGGCGTCTTCCCGCACAAAGAAAACAACAAGGACTTCGCCTTGCTGGCTTCGATGGGGATGAAGCCGGTCGACCTGCTGCGCTCGGCAACGTCCATGGCCGCGGATTTGCTCGGCACGACCGATCGCGGCAGGATCGCCGCCGGCAACCTCGCCGATATTGTCGCGTTCCACGGTGACCCCTCAACGAATATCAGCGCTCTCGAATCACGGCCGGCACTCGTAATGATCGGCGGAAAAGAGATCCCGCCCGACTTCAGCTAGCCCTCTGTCACCCCGAGCTTGTCGAGGGGCCGCCGGGACCTCGACTCGCTACCGTTCGCTCCGTTCGCCCTTCGACTACGCGCCTGCGGCGCTCCGCTCAGGATGACATGGCTGCGGCGCTCGGTCTTGGTGAGATGGCTGGGGAAGCGCTAAATGCTTGCGGTTGCGAGGCCGGGGGATTCTCCGTGGGTGCGGTCGTCGGGGGGCGGGGGCTCGTGCGGATGGTGCGGGCCGACGCGATCGCGGATGCGCGAGATGAGGACGTAGATTACCGGGACGAGGACGAGGTTGAGGATCGTCGAGACGATCATTCCGCCGAAGACCGGCGTGCCGAGGCTGTGGCGGCTCGCGCTGCCCGCGCCGGTTGCGAACACGAGCGGCGTGATGCCCAGGATGAACGCGAACGACGTCATCAGGATCGGCCGCAACCGCGTTTCGGCGGCTTGTTTTGCCGCGGACACCGCATCGAGACCCTGGGCGCGCAATTGGTTCGAGAACTCAACGATCAGAATCGCGTTCTTGCTCGCGAGCCCAATCAGCATGACGTAACCGACTTGCGCGTAGACGTCCGAACTCACGAAGCCGATCCCGAAGTTGTGCGTGAGGATCGCGAGCATGTTCCGTCCGAAAACCGCGATCAGCGCGCCGAGAATCGCGAGCGGCACCGACATCAGGATCACGAGCGGGTCCGTCCAGCTCTCGTACTGCGCCGCGAGCACAAGGAACACGACGATGATGCCCAGGCCAAAGATCAGCACGGACTGGCTTCCGGCTTCGATTTCATCGAGCGAGATGCCCGACCACTCGTGGCCGACGCCGGACGGCTCGATTTGCTTGGCAAGCCCTTCCATCGCCGCGATCGCGTCGCCGGTTCCGGAACCCTGCGCGGCTTGACCGTTGAGTTCGATCGCGCGGAACAGATTGTAGTGGAAGATGATCGGCGCGGTGAGCTGCTGGTTGTACGTAATTAAGGTCGAGAGCGGCATGATCGGGCCCGGACTGCCGTCGGGGTTCGGGTTGGCGCGCACGTATATCTTCGAGAGGTCGGCGATCGAGGACCGGTAAGGCGCGTCCGCCTGCACGTACACGTGGTACGAGCGGTTGAGGTAGTCGAAATCGTTCACGTAGAGCGAGCCGAGATAGATCTGCATCGTCGAGAAGATGTTCTGGAGCGGGACGTTCAGCGACTCGGCCTTGAGCCGGTCCGGATCGACGACCAGTTGCGGGTTGTCGTTGCGGAACGTCGTGAAAACGCCTGAGAGCTTGGGATTCTGAAAGGCCGCATACTCAAAGTGCTGCGCGACTTTATTGAGGTTCGCGAGCCCGACGTCTCCCTGGTCCTCCAGTTCGTACTGGAAGCCGCCCACGTTGCCGACGCCTTGGATCGAGGGCGGGTTGAACGCGAAGACCTGGGCGCCCGTGATCTGCGCGAAGTCCGCCGACAAACCGTGCGGCCCGTAGAGCATCGAGCTGATCGAATGTTCGAAGCCCGGGCGTTGCGACCAGTCTTTGACGAGCACGAAAATCAGGGCTGCGTTGGGCGTGGTTCCGTTGAACGAGAATCCGTTGACCGTGAAGACGCGCAGAACTTCGGGGTGCTTGTGAATGAGGTCTTCGACTTGCGTCGTGACCTTCTCGGTCTGATCGAGCGACGAGCCTTCCGGAAGCTGCACGGTCGCGATGAAGTAGCCTTGGTCCTCGGGCGGTGTGAAGCCGGTCGGCGTCTTCGTGTAGAGTAACGCCGTCAGGCCGAGTGCCACAAAGAACAAAACGATGATGACCGGCCAAGCCCGGAAGATGCCCCCGAGCGACGAGTGGTACGTTCGGCGCAGCCACGCCACCCACGCGTTGAAGGCGCGGAAAAACGCATTGCGCGGACGCTCGCCGCGGCCCAGCAGCAGTGCGGAGAGGGTCGGCGTCAACGTCAGGGCGTTGAACAGCGAGATCGTGATCGAGCACGCGATCGTCAGCGCAAATTGCTTGTAGAGCTGCCCCGTCGTTCCGGGGAAGAACGCAACCGGAATGAAGACCGCGAGCAGGACGAGCGAGGTCGCAACGACGGCGCTCGTGATCTCGGCCATCGCGGCCGACGCACCTGCCAGCGGGGACATCTTCTTCTCTTGAATGAAGCGCGCGATGTTCTCGATGACGACGATCGCGTCGTCGACGACGAGTCCGGTCGCGAGCGTCAGCCCGAAGAGGGTCAGCGTGTTGATCGAAAAGCCGAGCGCCTTCATCAACGCGAACGTGCCGATCAGCGAAACCGGGATCGTGATCGCCGGGATCAACGTCGTCCGCCAATCTTGCAAGAACAGGTAGATGACGATGACGACCAGCAGGATCGCGATGAACAGCGTTTGCACGACCTCTTTGATCGACTCGTCGACAAAGGTCGTCGCGTCGAAGGCGACGTCGTACTGGAGTCCCGCGGGGAACTTCGGAGCGAGCTTCGCCAGTTCTTCGCGAACCTCGCGCGAGACGTCGAGGGCATTCGCGGTCGGGAGCGTTTCGACGCCGATGCCGGTCGCCGGCCGGTGATTGAACGTCAGCAGGCTCGAATAGTCCTCGGCGCCGAGTTCGACGCGGCCTACATCGCGCAGCAGCACGTGGCCGCCGTTGGGCGTGTTCTTCAGAACGAGCGCCGCGAATTGGTCGGGCGACGTGAGGCGCCCGAGCGCGCGGATGCTGTACTGATAGGGCTGGTTCCCGGTCGTCGGCGGGGCACCGATCGCCCCGGCCGCGACCTGAACGTTTTGGTCGAGCAAGGCCGTCTGCACGTCGGTCGCGGCCAAGCCGTTGTCGGCAAGTTTCTTCGGGTCGAGCCACAACCGCATCGCGTATCTGCGCTCGCCGAAGATGATGACGTCGGAAACGCCTTTGAGGCGCTTGATGTCATTGCGGATGTGGAGATCGAGGAAGTTCGACATCAAGAGCGGCGTGAGCTGAGGATTGGTCGAGACGAAACCGACTCCCATCACAAAGGAGCCCGCGTTCTTGCTGACCGTGATCCCATATTGGTTTACCTCGGGAGGTAAAACGCCGGTCGCGCTTTGAATCGCATTCTGGACGTCGCTCGTCGCCGCATCGAGGTTGCGCTCGAGATCGAACGTGCAGGTGATCGTGCTCTGGCCGTTGTTGCCCGAGTTCGAGGTCATGTAGCGCAGGCCCTGAACGCCGTTGATCGCGTTCTCGAGCGGAACCGTCACCGACGACTCGACCGCTTGCGAGCTCGCGCCGATGTAGGTTGAGGAAACCGTGACGACGGGCGGCGCGACCTTCGGGAACTGGGCGATCGGCAACGTCGGGATCGAGACGAGCCCGGCGAGCACGATGATCATGGAACAGACGGCTGCGAAGATCGGCCGCCGCAGAAAGAACTCGATCACGCTGGTTAGGACGCTCCCCCGCTTATGATTGTTTCGGGGGCAACTTGGCTGCCGCGGACCGTCCGTCCCGCGACGAGCACCCGCTCGCGTTCCCAAGGAACCCGAGGAAGCCCGCGCGGCGCACCGAAGGCCTGATCCCCTGCCACGGAGAGACCTTCAATCTCCCCACGTACGCCGGTGCCCCACTAGCCTTTACCGTGCGCTTCGGGCGCGACTTGGATGCGTCCGACGGCGCGTCCGGCGACGTTACGCACCTCCGGGAAGGCGAACTCGGCGAGACGGTGCGTTTCTGCTTCATCCAAGGCTCCGAGGCGAGACAGCAAGGCGATAACGGCGGGCGAGGCGGCGCGGCGCGTGCCGTCGACGACCTTCAGCGCGGTCCCAACGCCTTCGCGCAGCAGGGCGCTCCCGTGCACGCCTTCGGCACCGGCCTTGCAGACGATCCGGCCGTGCGTCGCTTCCATCAAGGCTGTGTCGAGCCGCCCGGTGCCGGCGACATAACGCGGGTGAGCGGCCATCGCGTCGCGCACGATTCGCAGCGGCTCGCGGTCGCGCTCGTCGAGTGCATCGAGCGTCGCGAGCCGCGCAAACGCCCGGGCCGCGCGGCGCAGCGGCGTCGCGAAGACCGGGATGCCGCATCCGTCGACGCCGAGCCGCAACGCCGCCGGATCCTCGTCGACCATGCGCGCGCAAAAAGCCAAGATCAGCTGCTGCGCCGGGTTGGCCGGCTCGAGGTACGTCGCCGCCTCGAATCCGAGGTGCACGCAGATCGCAAGGATGCCCGCGTGCTTGCCCGAGCAATTGTTATGGATCGCGGCCGGCGGCTCGCCGGCGAGCGCGAGCGCCGCCGCAGCCGGATCGTAGACGGGCGGATGTGCGCCGCAGCGAAGGTCCGCAACCGAAAGACCGATCTTGGCAAGGATGCCGAGCACGGCTTCGACGTGATACGGCTCGGCGTTGTGCGACGCGGCGATGACGGCGAGTTCGCGCGAATCAAAGCCGAAGCGCTCCGCGGCGCCCGAAGCCACGATCGCAGCGGCGATAAACGGCTTGGCGGCCGAGCGAAGGTAGACGGGCACGTCGACGTCGCCGAGCGCCAGTCGGACGGTGCCATGCGCATCGACGACGCACGCGTTGACGACGTGGCGCGACTCGACGAGCGCGCCGCGCGTCACCTCAACTCGGATTCGGGCCCTCCACGACCTGAACGAAGCCGCTCGGCCGGATGTACTTCGCGAATGCCGCCCGGACTTGCGCCGCCGTCAGCTTCGCATAGATGGTCGCGGCGCGATGGGCTTCGTCGAGGGGCAGACCCGCAAGCGACCGCGCCGCCAACGCCTCGGCAACGGCGTCCTCACTCCCCTCGCCGAGCGGCAGCTGGCGCAACAGGATCGCTTTTGCCTGCTCGAGTTCGGCCGGGGTGACGTCCGTCGTCGCCATCGCATGCAGATCGCGGGTAATCAGCCGGCGCGCCTTCGAGACGTTCGGCGGATCGCAGCCGTACGAGACCGTGTAGCTCGAACGCGACTTCCCCGCACTGAGGTTGTTGCCGACGTTGTAGACGAGACCGGTGATTTGACGCAGATCGTGGTAGAGCCGGGTCGCGTAGAATCCGCCGCCGAGCACGTGATCGCCGAGCTCCAGCGCGTAGTAGTCGGGACTCTGGCGCGTCACGCCGACCATCTCGACGAGCGATGTTTGATCCTGGACGCGGCTCGCGTCGGGGACGACCGCAGCCGACGGCGCGTTCGGCTTCAGCGGCGGCAGGTCGACTGCGGGCTTCGGCGCGGCGACGCTCCAATCGCCGAAGTACTTTGCAATCGTCGCCTGGGCGTCGGCCGGCGTGATGTTCCCGATCACGACGATCGTCGTCAAGTCGGGCCGGTATACGGCGGCGTGAAACGCCTTCACGTCGTCGAGCCCGAGCGCCGAAACGGACTGCGGCGTCGGTTCGCGCAACGTCGGGTCGCCGGGCGGCACGAGCGCTTTCACGATCGCGCGCTGCGTCAAGTACGACGGGCTCTTCTGTTCGCCGGCGATGCCCTGGGCCGTCTGCTGCCGGACGATCGCAAACGCAGCGGACGGAAGGGCGGGATGCAGTTCGTTATCGGCGAGGAGTTGGACACCGCGATCGAAATCGGACCGCAGCACGTGCAAGCTGAATTCAGGTCCGGCCGATTCTTGTGCCGAGATGTCGTCGAGCGCCTTTTGAAAGGCGAGCCGGTCGAGCGACGTCGTACCGTACGAAAAGAGCCCGTCGAGCACCTCATCGACGCCGTCCTTACCGGCGGGCGTCTGCAAGTCGTCCTGATGTTTGATGTCACCGATGACGGTCACCGTATCGCTCGCGCTTTCGGGCTGAACGATCAGCCGCAGGCCGCTCGGCAGCGTCGTGTCCGTGGGAGCCAATGTTGAAGGCGCGATGTCGAGCTGTGCGAGCTTCGCCTGAGCGAAAGCGGGCAGCGGGACGGGTTTGCGCGGCTGCGACGTCAAGGTCTCGCCACCGCCGAATCCTTTTGCCGCGACGGCTTTGCCGGACGGTTTCGGAATCAGATTGGCCGTCACGCCGAGGCTCGCGTCGAGATACTTCTTCGCGACGCGGTTGACGTCGCCGACCGTCACCTTGGCGATCGCATTGACGTCGTCGTCGGGCGATTGGCGCCCCTCCCCGGCGAGTGCCTCCGACCACGTTCCGGCCAGGTCGGCGATCGAGTTGCGATTGAATTCGTTCTGTGCGATCTCGCTGCGCTTGGCCGCGTCGACGAGCTCCGCCGGAACGCCGTTCTTGGCGTAGTCGGCGACCACCGCGGCCAAGGTCGCCGCGAACGACGTCACGTCGGCATCCGCCGAGAGCGCACCGTAGACCAGCATCAAGCTCGATTTCGGATAGCTCGCCGCGAGCTCGGCGCCGGTCCCCAGCGCCTTCCCTTGCACCGTCAAATCGTAGACGTTCGCGCGCTGGCTCGCGAGCACGTCGGCGAGGACCTGCGCGGCCGCGAAATCGGCGTCGTCCGAGCCCGGCATGCGATAGCCCGTGAACGTGAGTGCGTACGGCAGATCGCTATCGAGGGTGAACGATTCCGATTTGACCGGCTCGAGCGCAACGTCGGGGTGGGCCGGCACCGCGCGAGACGGGATCGAGCCGTAGAGGCGGGTGACCGTCGCGAGCGCTCGCTGTGGATCGACGTCTCCCGCGATTACGAGGATCGCGTTGTTCGGTGCGTACCAGGTCTGGTAGAACCTCTTGAGCAGGGCCCCGGTCGTCTTGTCGAACGACGGGCGCGTTCCGAGCGCGTCGTGCACGTAGGGGGTTCCCGCGTAGAGGTCGGCCGTCAAGCGCACGAAGGCTTTGTACGTCGGGTTGGAGTTGTCCATCGCAACTTCTTGCTCGATTGCGCCGCGCTCTTGGTTCCACTGCGCGTCTTGGTCCTCGATGTCGCGCATGCAGCCCGCATCGACGTTCAGTTCGACGTCGAGATCGTCGGCCGGTACCGTCGCGAAGTACTGCGTTATCGTTTGTTGCGTATCGGCATCTTCGTCGCCGCCCAGTTGCGCGAGAACCGCCGAGATCTGGTCCGCATTCACGCCCGAGCAGCCGCGAAAGGCCATGTGTTCCTGGGCGTGCGCCATCCCCGGGAAGTCCTGCGGCGTGTCGTCGGCTCCGACGAGGTAATTGTCATAGACCGTCACGACCGGCGCGAGCGGATCGCGCACGATGACGACGCGCAAACCGTTGTCGAGGGTGGCGCGCGTGACCGACGTCTCGCCGGCCGGCGAAGGCGCGCTTGCCGGTGGCGGCACGGGCCCCGCGCCGAGCAAGGCGACAAGGGCGGCCGCCGCAGCGACCCGCTGAAAAGGAACGGTCATCGATCGGAACTCCAAAGAACGGAAAAAGGCGCGTACCCAATTTGGTACGCGCCCGAAAGTTCCGTGTTTCGCGCGACCCCTTGTCATCCTGAGCGAAGCGAGCGCAGCGAGCGCAGTCGAAGGACAGCCGTGGCTTCGCGATTCCCGTCGGCCCTTCGACTGCGCGCCTGCGGCGCTCCGCTCAGGGTGACAGGGCGTTAGACGAGGGCGGGCTCGACGATTTGGGCTTCCTGATCGGCGAAGACGGGGTTGGAGAGGTAGCGCTCGCCTGTGTCGCAGCCGATCGTAACGATCGTCTTGCCGGCGGATTCCGGACGGGCAGCAACCTGCAGGGCGATCCAGATGTTGGCGCCGGACGAGATGCCGAGCAGCATTCCCTCCTCGCGGGCGGCGCGGCGCGCGACGGCGATTGCGTCGTCGTTCGTCACGCGGACGACTTCGTCGTAGATCTTCGTGTCGAGGACCGCTGGGACGAATCCGGTACCGGTCCCTTGGATCTTGTGGGCGCCCGGTTGGCCGCCCGAAAGCACGGGCGACGCGTCCGGTTCGCCCGCGATGATCTTTACCCCGGGCTTGCGCGCGCGCAGGACCTCGCCGACGCCGGTGATCGTGCCGCCGGTGCCGACCATCGCGATGAAGATATCGACGTTGCCGTCGGTGTCGCGCCAGATTTCCTCGGCCGTCGTGCGCCGGTGAATCTCGGGATTCGCGGGGTTCTCGAACTGCTGCGGCATGAAATACTTGGCGGGGTCCGAGTCGTGGATTTCCTTGGCTTTGGCGATCGCGCCCTTCATGCCGTCGGCTCCAGGCGTCAGCACGAGCTGGGCGCCGTAGGCCTTGAGCAGATTGCGCCGCTCGATCGTCATTGTGTCCGGCATCGTCAGCACGATCGGGTAGCCTTTTGCCGCCGCCACGAACGCAAGCGCGATTCCGGTATTGCCGCTCGTCGGCTCGATGATGATCGTGTCGGGCCGCAGCCGTCCCTCGCGCTCGGCCGCCTCGATCATCGAGACGCCGATGCGGTCCTTTACGCTGCCGGCCGGGTTGAACGACTCAAGTTTCACGAGGATCGTCGCGTGCAGCCCCTTGTTCAGCCGCGGGATCTTGACCAGCGGCGTGTTGCCGAACGTGTCGGCCAAATTATCGTAAATCCGTGCCACAATAAGCTCTCCCGTGTGCTGTGTGTCGCTTCTAACCGTCCTGCGAACGCAACGGCTGCAGTTGCGCACATCGAACGCGTGTTCCCCCTCTTGTCACCCCGAGCTTGTCGAGGGACCGCCGGGACTCGCGCCACGTCAGCCGCCGACGTCCCAGGTGAGGCCGGGGTCGCGTTTGGAGTAGGCGCGGAACGCGATGAGCGTCTCGGTGCGAATTACGCCGTCGAGCTGGGCGATGTGTTGGGTCACGAGATCGGCCAGCTCTTCGTGATGCTTGACGCGCACGACGGCCACGAGATCGAACGGGCCGGAGACGCTATAGACCTCGCTGACGCCATCGACGTCTAAAAGCCGTTCCGCGAACTGTTTGACCTGTCCGGGTTGGATCGTAAACATCACGAACGCGGTAATCATGGGCTTGCGCGTGAAAGGTTTGGTGGGATGATTGCCTTCGCCTCCGCGAGCGACGACATCGCCGCGGCGGCGGCCACGACGGCGAAAATCGAGCGGCTCGCCGCGTATTTCCGAACGCTCGACCCCGAGAACTTGCGTGCCGCGGCCCGGTTCGCAACCGGAAATCCGCTGGCCGCACGTGACGACCGGCGTCTTGCGATCGGTGGCCGCACGCTGGTCGCGGCGGCGCGCAACGTCTGGGGGTTCGACGACGCCGCGCTGACGGCGGCGTATCGCGAGACGGGCGATCTCGGGGAAGCCCTCGCGCGCATTTGGGATCGGCCCGCAATGCCGGGCTTATTCGCCGAGACCTTGACGCCCGCGAGTTTCGCTGCGCTGCTCGACGAACTTGCCTCAACTGATGGGGGCCATCGGGGGGCACGCCGCCCCGATTTTAAAGGTAAAACTGCGGGCAAGCGTCGCGAACGCTTTTGCGAGCGCGTTTTTCGCGCGTGCGGCTCGCCGCGCGAAGTCGCCTACGTCGCGAAGATTCTGACCGGGGACTTGCGGATCGGATTGCGCGAGGGCCTCGTCCTCGACGCGATCGCGCGCGCCTTCGAGCGCGATCCGCGGACGGTCCGGCGGGCGGCGACGGCCGCCGGGGACGTCGGGGCCGTCGCCCTCGCGGCGCGCGACGGAGTCCTCGAGCAGATTGCGATCCGCTATTTCGCGCCGATCGGTTTCATGCTGGCCACCCCGGTTACGTTCGGCTCGTCGTATCGCGAACTTGCGACCGGGGAATGGCTCGCCGAAGACAAGTACGACGGCATTCGCGCGCAGGCGCACGTGCGTCACGGCGAGGTGCGCCTCTTCTCGCGGACGTTCAGCGACATCTCTCGCTCCTTTCCGGAGGTCGTCCGTGCGCTTAGCGGCGCCCAACGCGACCTGATCGTGGACGGCGAGATCGTCGCCCGGCGCGACGGCGCCGTGTTGCCGTTCCGCTATTTGCAGCCGCGCCTGCAGCGCATCGACCCCACGCCGGAATTGCAGGCGGAGATCCCCGTTCAATTCGTTGCGTTCGACCTGCTCGCGGCCGGCGAAGAATTTCTGCTCGACGAACCGCTCCTCGAGCGGCGTGCACAGCTCGCCCTGCCGGCGTGCGCGGGCGAAGCGTTCGCGCTGGCGCCGTGGCATGCGCTCGATCCGGGCGTCTCGCCGGACGTCATCGCCGGCCTCTTCGAGGCCGCTCGCGCGCGCGGCAACGAAGGGCTCATGCTCAAGCGCGCGGACGCCCCGTACGTACCGGGCCGGCGCGGCAAGTGGTGGATCAAGCTCAAGCGCGAGCTCTCGACGCTCGACGTCGTCGTGGTCGCCGTCGAATGGGGCCACGGCAAACGCAATCGCGTCCTCTCCGACTATACGTTCGCCGTGCGCCGTTCCGCCGGCGACCCGGAGCTGCTCGCGCTTGGGAAAGCGTACAGCGGCTTGACCGATACCGAGATAGCCGAAATGACGACGTGGTTTCTGGCCCACACGACGTCACCCGCCGGAGGACACGCGCTGCCCGTCGAGCCGAAGATCGTCATTGAAGTCGCCTTCGACATTATCCAGAAAAGCACGCTTCACCCCAGTGGCTACGCGCTGCGCTTCCCGCGCATCGTGCGCTTGCGCCCCGACAAAGCGCCGCACGAGATCGACACGCTCGCGGACGTCGAGCGGATCTATCGCGAGATGCTCGACCGCGAGGGCGTAACCCGCTAATCGTCGCCCAGGGTAAACGAGAACGTCGCCCCGTTGCCGGGCGAGGACTCGCCCCAAATCTTTCCCCCGTGACGTTGGATGATGCGCGCGACGGTCGCGAGGCCGATACCCGTGCCTTCGAAGTTCCCGCCGTGCAACTGCTTGAACGGCGTAAATAAATCGTCGGGCTGCTCGGTCGCAAAACCGATCCCGTTGTCCGTCACCACGTAGACGGTCTTGCCGCCCTCGACGTGCGATTCGAACCGGATTACCGCGGGGTCTCTTTCGCGGGTGAACTTCCAGGCGTTACTGAGCAAGTTCGTGAGCACGTCGCCGAGCAACGGCGCATCACCCGTGACGACGAGCCCGTCCGCGATAATCGCCGTTACGTTGCGGGCCGGATCGCTTGCCCGCATTTCGGCGATGATCGCGCGCGCCTTCATGGTTAAGTCGACGCTGCCCGTGGACAGTTCTTTGCGCGACAACCGGGCAAGGCCGAGCAGCGCGTCGATCAGGCCCCCCATCTGGTCCGCGCCCTTCACGATCAGACCGATGTAGCGCTGGGCATCGTCGTTGAGAGCGGTCCCGTAGTCCTCTTCGAGCGCATTTGCGAAGCCGGCGACCGTGCGCAGCGGCGCGCGCAAGTCGTGCGCGACCGAGTAACTGAAGGTCTCGAGTTCCGCGTAACGGTGCTGTAACTCGGCGTTGAGCTGCTTGATGCGTCCTTCGCGGCGATCGCGATCGATCGCCATGCCGATGATCGTGCCGATGTTTACAAGAAAGGTCACGTCGTCTTCAGAGAAGACGTGCAATTCGCGCAGACCGACGTGCAGCAAGCCCACGACGGCGTCCTTCCCACGAATCGGGATCGTCGCCGACGCGACGATCCCAAGCGCGGTTGCCTCCTGCGACGGCCGCAAGGAATCGGCAGCGTCGATGCGTTCGAGAAAGACCGGCCGCCCCGAGCGGAGGCTCTCTCCAGCCTGCGGGCTTGCTGCGACCGGGAAGTAGTGGTCGTCGATCAGGTGCGCGGGCCAGCCGACGCCGGCGGTGAACACGATCGCGGTCCCGGCCGCGTCGAGTTCGCCCAACCGCACGAGCGGCGCTTCGAGCGTGCCGGCCACGAGCTCGACGGCCTGCTGCTTGAGTTGGGCGAGGCCGGCTGTCGCGAGCGCTCGCTGACCGAACTCGGCATTGAGCTGGCGCAACTTTTCGGCCCGCTTGCGCTCGGTGATGTCGCGCGTCGTGCCCAACATGCGAGCCGGCGCGCCGGCGGCGTCGCGTTCGACCTTCGCTTCGGCGCAGAGCCAGCGCACCGTTCCGTTCGGAAGCGCGACGCGGTAGTCGAGGGCGAGCGGTTCGCCGCTCGAGCGCGACTCGCGAACGATCTGGTCGACCCGCGGTGTGTCCTCCGGATGAACGAAGCGAATAAAGCGAGCGTGGGAAAGCTCGCCATTCGAAGGTACATCGTGTAGGCGGCAAACTTCTTTCGACCAGGAGAGCGCGTCGCTTGCAAAGTTCCAATCCCAGACGCCAATGTGCGCTACCCGCTGCGCTTCCCGCAGGCTCGCTTCGCTCGCTGCAACGGCGGCCTCGGCGCGCCGGCGTTCGCGCTCGAGGTCGGTCGTCATCGTGTTGAACGACTCGGCGAGCTTGCCGATCTCGTCCTTACGGCGATCGTCGAGCGCGACGCTGAAGTCGCCCTGGGCGACGCGTTTGGAGGCAACCAGCATCGCTTTCAGACGCAAAGAGATGCCGCGCGTGATCGTGGCGGTCAGCAGCAAGCCGGTGAATTCGACGATGAGTGCCGCGCCGAGAAGCACTTTGAGCACGAGATCGGTGAGCCAGCGGGAGCCTTCACCCAGTGCTTCCGAAAAGCGCCCTTCGAGGACGGTCAGGCGCGCGTTGGCTGCGCCGATCTGCTCGAGTGTGCGGCCGATAACGATATCGGACTTACCCGACTCCACTTCGCCATGAAGCTGCGAGCCAAGCCCGACGAACCGAGCCATCTCCGCGCTTGCCACCGTCCAGGCGGTGAGCGCGCGTGCGACGTAGCTGACCTTGTTGAAGCGGAGAAACAGCGCGCTGACGCCCGGGATGTCTTCGGGGTCGATGCCCCCTCGCGCGAAGCCCGCGCTCATGCGATTCGTATCGGGGTTCGGCTTCGCCAGCTCCGCGTTCGCTTCGAGATCGCCAAGGTAAACGTTGAGATTTCCGAGGTAGGCCTGATACTCTTTGGGATCGCGCGTGCGCCCGTAGGCTTCCAAGTGATACGCGGCGTCCTTTTCGGCTTTCGACCAGATGCCTTCACCCGCGACGGAGGCGCGGACCGCGGATAACGTGTGAATCGTAAACCAAAGCGCGGACAACTCGGCGGTGATGAGCAAGACCATGATGCCCAGCACCAAGTACAGGCGGCGCGCGATCGTCAATTGCAGCCTTCCCGAAGGTGGCCGTCCGTTGACGAACCGGGCGCACGCCTACAGAAACCATCGCGACGTGCGAAAGCGCACATGAACACCTACCTCCTCTTGTGTTGTCGGCCCGCTGCTTTCCCCGCCCCGGATTCGTCAAGAACCCTTAACGGCTATAGCTCAGTAGAGGGCCAGGCGGCCTAACCCGCGGCGGCAGGCGCCCGCTCGAGGTCGAGCCGAAGACCGTCGTCACCGTGGCCTTCGAGATCGCCCAAGAGAAGACGACGCGCCCCAGTCGTGGTGCGCCCAGCCTCGCGTCGGTGGAGCGGTGATCGCTTCGGCCCGGGTCGCGGTCGACAGCGAGCTGACGCTCGTACCGCGGCATCCGTCCGACGCCCCGGAGCTATTTGCACTCGTCGAGCGGCATCGCACGGTGCTGCGCGAGTGGCTGACCTGGATCGACGCGACGCTTACCGTCGGCGACGCGCGCCGCTACGCGCAATTTGCCGAGGCCCAATTCGAGAGCCGCGTTGCGTTCGACTATCTCGTGCGCGCGGGCGGCAGGCTCGTCGGTGCGATCGGCTTGCACGGAATCGAATGGGCCGGGCAAAGCGCCCAGATCGGTTACTGGCTCTCGCCCGAGGCCCAGGGGCGCGGCATCGCGACGCGGGCCGCGCGCGCACTGGTCTCGCACGCCTTCGCGAAACTCGACCTGCACCGCCTCGAAATCCGCTGCGTCGTGGAAAACACGCGCAGTCGTGCCGTCGCGGAGCGGCTCGCTTTCCAGTTCGAAGGCACCCTCACCGAGGCGTATCTCCTCCACGGCGCTTTTCGCGACATCGCCCTGTACGCGATGACCGTGACCCGCTGGCGCCGGCACTAGCTTTTGTCACCTTTTAAAGCAGTTCACTGCCGCGCTTGCGGCCGCGGGACTTCCTGATCGGTTTGCAACGTGACGAGCGAGTTGCGCGGGACAACGAAATCGGATTTGTGGTTGCTCGCGTAGACGAAGCCACCGACCGCGCCGGCGAATCCGCCAAGACCGGTTCCGAGTTTCTTGCCGATAAAATTGCCGACGAGCATCCCGATCCCGGCGCCTGCCGCCTGGGTGAGAGCGGCGCTCTTCTTCTTCGGCTGTACCGTCAGCACGTGACCGGTGAGCGGCGAAGACGAGCCGTCGGCGAGCACGATGCTGTCGAATGCGAGATCGATCTCGGGCTTGCGGCCCTGGCCCGCTTTGATGACCCGTGCGACATGGCCGCGCACGACGGCGCCGGCGTAGGATGGATCGCCGTTCGGATACGGGCGAACGATCTGCAGCGAGAAGCCGTCGCCGGCTTGCGTCTTCCCGCTATCGAGGTCGGTCGAGAGGTAACCGGCGATCGTCGCGCCTTCAGGGATGGCGTCGGCGGCGGAGGCAGACGGCGACCCGAGCGGCGCAACGATTGCGAGCGCGAACAATCCGGCGAGCAGGCCGGTTACGCGACGCACGTTCATGTCCTTTCAACGGACGAGACCGGACGCCCGTTCCCCTGATGCGCGGTCCGTTTCGCAAGTTCGATCTTCGCGACCGTAACGCGGTGGACTTCGTCGGGGCCGTCGGCCAGACGCAGGGTCCGCGACCCGGCCCACGCGTGCGCTAAGCCCGCGTCGGCATTGACGCCCGCACCGCCGAACGCTTGGATCGCGCGGTCGAGCACGCGCAGGGCCATGCTGGGCGCGACGACCTTGATCATCGCGATCTCGGCGCGCGCGGCTTTGTTGCCTTCGCGATCCATCATCTCCGCCGCGTGCAGTGTCAAGAGGCGCGCCTGATCGATCTCGATCCGCGAGTCGGCGATCCACTCGAGGATTACGCCTTGTTCTGCGAGCGGCTTGCCGAACGCGACCCGCCCGCTCACGCGGTCACACATTTTCTCGAGCGCGCGCTCGGCCGCGCCGATCAGGCGCATGCAGTGATGGATGCGGCCCGGCCCGAGCCGCCCTTGCGCGATCTCAAAACCACGCCCCTCGCCGAGCAGCACGTTTGAGGCCGGGACCCGCACGTTCTCGAAAACCATCTCGGCGTGGCCGTGCGGCGCGTCGTCGTATCCGAAGACGGTGAGCGGCCGAACGACGCCGACGCCGGGTGTCTCCATCGGCACGAGGACCATCGATTGCTGCAAGTGACGCGGCGCCGCGGGGTCGGTCTTACCCATGAAGATCAGGATCTTGCAGCGCGGGTCCATCGCACCGCTCGTCCACCATTTTCGCCCGTTGATGACGTAGTCGTCGCCCTCGCGCTCGATGCGTGCTTGGATGTTCGTCGCATCCGAGGATGCGACGTCGGGTTCGGTCATCGCGAACGCCGAACGTATCTCGCCTGCAAGGAGCGGCTCGAGCCACTGCTTCTTTTGCTCGGCCGAACCGTAACGCGCGAGCACCTCCATGTTCCCCGTGTCCGGGGCATTGCAGTTGCAAACTTCGGGTCCGATCGTCGAGCGGCCCATAATTTCGCACAGCGGCGCGTACTCGCGATTCGTCAGGCCGGCGCCGTATTCGCTCTCGGGTAAGAACAGATTCCACAGCCCGGCAGCGCGCGCTTTTGCCTTGAGTTCGTCGAGCACGGGCGGAATCGACCAACGGTTCCCAAGCGCGGCGTGCTGCTCCCAATACGTGCGCTCGCCCGGCTCGACGACGTCGCGCGTGAACTCGCGTAAGCGGGCTTGGAGCGCCGCGACCTCGGGACGAAGTTCCATCGACATGATTTTCGCGTTCGCCCTGCGCCTGGAGGGTCCATCCCCCGGCCGGCCCGGCAAAGACTTACCCGGCCGGAGGAGGTCTGCGTTCGATCCCAGGCGCGTCTTGCGCCAACTGCGCCTGCGCCTGGCGCCGCGATTCCGGCGAGCCGAGATCGAGGTAGATCCCGACGTCGCGGCACGCAATCGCTAGTTGCGCGAGCGACTCGTCGGCGCGCACCGCGCGCAAGAGGTCCCCGTCCGGCATAGAGGCGAGGCGTTCGCGCCCAGCGGGCGACAGGTAGACCGGATATCCCGCCTGGCCGCCGGCAGCCGGGTAGCCCGCATCCTTTCCCGATGCATCGAATTCGCGCTCGCACTTGTCGAGGGTCTCCTTGCGAACGCCGGCCTGATCGACCGAAAGCACGCCGATTGTCTTGTCGGATTCGATCGAACGGCTTGCGAGCGCCACGGACGCCACCATGCCGGCTAACGGGTTCGCGGCGGTAAGGAGCACGTGCGCCATCGGGATCGCCTGCTGCACCGCGACGTGCCCGACGTGTTCGGCGACCGCGAAAACGGCATGGTCCTCGACGAGCTTTCCGACGCGCTCGAGGCCGGTCGGACCCTGGTTTTTCTCCCGCTCCTGCGGGAGGACGCGAATCGTTTTTCCGTCGACCAGAACGACGTAGACCACCTCACGCATCGCGACGCTCGCTGCGCCGGTCGTAAACGCGGCGGGCCTTCCCCGCGGAGGGTTCGATCGTGCCGCGCGGCACGACGCGAACGATCGCGCTGATCCCGACGAGGGTCTTGATCCGGGCTCGCAGGCCGGCCGCCGCGGCGCTGCCGTCGAGGGCATCGGCCGCGGGCTCGACCTCGACGGTCATCTCGTCGAGGCTTCCGCTGCGTTCGAGCACGATCCGATACTGCGGGGCTAACGCGTCCTCGCGCAGGACCAGTTCCTCGATCTGCGTCGGATAGACGTTGACGCCGCGCACGATCAGCATGTCGTCGCAGCGCCCAGTGATCTTCTCGATGCGGCGCATCGGGCGAACGCTCCCGGGCAGGAGCCGGGTTAGATCGCGCGTGCGATAGCGGATCACCGGGAGCGCTTCTTTCGTGAGCGAGGTAAAGACCAGCTCGCCGCGCACCCCGTCGGGCAAGACCTCGCCGGTCTTGGGATCGACGATCTCCGGATAAAAATGATCCTCCCAGACGTGCAAGCCGTCTTTGCTCTCGATGCACTCTTGCGCGACGCCTGGGCCGATCACTTCGGAGAGCCCGTAGATGTCGACGGCATCCATTGCAGCGCGTGCTTCGATGTGGGCGCGCATTTCGTTCGTCCACGGCTCGGCGCCGAAGATGCCGATCTCCAGGCTGCAGGCGCGCGGATCGATTCCTTGGCGTTCCATCTCGTCGATCAGCGCCAGCATGTAACTCGGCGTCACCATGATGACCCGAGGTTTGAAATCGCAAATGAGTTGGACTTGCTTTTCGGTTTGTCCACCCGACATCGGGACGACGGTGCAGCCGAGCCGTTCGGCGCCGTAGTGTGCGCCGAGGCCACCCGTGAACAGCCCGTACCCATAGGCGACGTGGACGATGTCGCCCGGCCTGCCGCCGGCGGCACGAATGCTCCGCGCCACAACGCTTGCCCACATGTCGATGTCGTTTTGGGTGTAGGCGACGACGGTCGGCTTGCCGGTCGTCCCGCTTGAAGCGTGCAGGCGGACGACGCGCTCGCGCGGCACCGCGAGTAATCCAAACGGATAGTTCTCGCGAAACGCGGCTTTGTCGAGGAACGGAAACTTCGCAAGATCGGCGAGTTCGCGAAGATCTTCGGGACGGACCCCGCGTTCGTCGAAGGCCTTGCGGTAATGCGGTACGTTCTCGTACGCATGGCGAAGCGACCACGTCAGCCGCTCGAGTTGCAGCGCACGAAGCTCGTCGCGACCGGCCATTTCGATTGGCTCGAGCTGAGCCGCAAGGCTAGAAGGCATCTCGCTACAAGCGCGGTTCCGGAGCCTAACGGCGGCTCCTGCGCCGGGCGAGGGACGATCGTACGACTGCTCTTAACCGCGCTTTGGGAGATAGATGACGTCGCCGGCATAGATCTCGTTCGGATCGCAGATGTGGCTCGCGTTGAGCGCTATGGTCGCGAGCGGGTTTGCACCGTTTTGTACGGCGATCCCCCACATCGTCGCGCCGCGCTGCACCGTTACGGCTTTGTATCCTTCACGCGCTAAAGCCGGATCGGTGCGTCCAGCCGGCGCCGCCGACTTCGGGGGTGTGGCCGGCGCCGGCCGGTGGACGTGCGCCGGCGGGGCCGGTTTTGTGCCCGGCTCCGGCCGCTGATTCGCGGACGGCGGCTTCGGAGGCGCCGGCGGTGCGGGCGCTATCGGCGGGTAGCTACCGGTCTCATCCTTGTAGTATCCTAGCGGGTCGTAGGTGTTGAAGAACGGCGCAACGTTGTATTGTTCGCCCGCGGTCGTAGCGGCGGACGCACCGATGCTCGCGCCGTCGGTGATGCTCTGACCTTCGAGGCCACCGGGGTCAAGCTGGCTGATTTTCGAGAACCAGCCGTCGTACATCGCGTTCATGAGACTTAGCGGCGCCGAGTCGGCCGATCGCTGTTGGCCTTCGAATTCCTGATATTGTTTTGCCGCGTCGGCTGGGTCGGCAACTGCGTCCAAGATCAACGTCCCGGCTGAGCCGCTGAAAAGCCCGACGCGCCCAAGAGCGCCGACGAGCGCACCATTGGTCGCGGTCGCGCCAAGCCCGATCGCGAAGGGCGCATCCGTGCCGCCGGTCACCCAAACGGAGGCGAGCAACAGTCCGGTCCCGACGCCGCGCGCAATGTCCGTTGCAATCCGTTCGTGATAGGCCGCCTGACTAACGGCGCCCGCTTTGCCCGCTTCCTTTTGGAGCGAAATGTCATTTTGGTTGTAACCCGCGATGAAGCTTTGCGTCGCCGCCGCGTAGATTTCGGCTGCCGCGTGACGCG
>Ga0302324_100007966_pt1 | contig 22435 bp, 21 predicted proteins | sample Palsa_T0_1_FD_201949 | JGI IMG/M metagenome (GOLD analysis project Ga0302324, IMG submission 201949) | Peat permafrost microbial communities from Stordalen Mire near Abisko, Sweden - Palsa_T0_1 | ecosystem: Environmental > Terrestrial > Soil > Palsa > Peat permafrost | place: Sweden: Abisko...
GGCTCCGGGTCAGTTGGCTTGGGGACAGGCCGCCCCACCCCGACCGCGGCCGCGGGCGGCAAAGAGGAATCCGCCGGGCGCAACCGGCGCTCCAGTTCGCTCAGCCGGTCTTTTTTTTTTCCACATTCGCCGATGTCCCCGCCTTGGCGAAGACTTGCGCCGGAACGTCGGCGGACGGGTCCCCGGCAGCCCCGGCCGGGGTCTCCGCCGCCAGCGCGGCGAGCTCCCTGATCAGCGAATCGATCGCCCGCGCCCGGCTGGCCTCGACCGCCTTGAGCAGTACGACCTCAAAATTTATCTTTTCCGCCAGTCCAAGCTTCACGCTCCCTTCGCCTTCGCGCAGCCCATCGAGCAGGCGGGTCAGCTGCTCCGTAGTGAGCGGCACGCCTCCCAGGCGGTCGCTGCTGCCGCCCCGGGCGATGGCGTCGAGCAGGACCCCGCGGGCCAGCGCCTGCAGGTCGGCCAGGAGCCGCACCAGATCCCGGCCGGAGGCGTCGCATTCGTCCACCAGGGCGACGATCCTGCGGTGGTCACCCGCGGCCAGCGCTCCGCCGAGTTCGGCGACCTTCTCGGCCGAGACCAGGCCGTAGACGTCGAGGACGTCGGGCTCGGCGATCTCGCCGCCGCAAAAGGAAATCATCTGCTCGAAGATGGACTGGCCGTCGCGCATGCCGCCGTCGGCCAGTCGGGCGATGCATGCGAGCGCACCATCGCTCACGGCGACCTTTTCGTCCCGGGCGATGCGCCGGAGCCGCTCGGCGATCAGCTCGGGGGGAATCGGCTTGAGGTCGAAGCGCTGGCAGCGCGACAGGATGGTCGGGAGCACCTTCTGCACCTCCGTCGTGGCAAAGATGAATTTCACGTGGGGCGGCGGCTCCTCCAGCGTCTTGAGCAGCGCGTTGAAGGCCGAGGTCGACAGCATGTGGACCTCGTCGATGATGTAGATCTTGAACCGGCCTTGCGCCGGCGCGTAGCGGGCGGTGTCCCGCAGATCCCTGACCTGCTCAACGCTGTTGTTGGAGGCGCCATCGATCTCGATCACGTCGAGGTGGCTGCCCTCGGCGATGGCCTGCACCGCGGGATCCTCCAGGGAAAAGTCGGCCCGGGGACCGTCCGTGCAGTTGAGCGCCTTCGCAAAGATCCGCGCGGTCGAGGTCTTGCCGGTGCCCCGCGGACCGACGAAGAGATAGGCATGGGCGATGCGGCCCTGGGCGATGGCGTTCTTCAGGGTCCGCACGACATGGTCCTGGCCGACGACATCGTCGAACGTCTGCGGCCGCCACTTGCGCGCGATGACCTGATAGGACATGGAAAAGGAGTGGCCAGGCACTCCACGGCACTGGGAGGACGTCGCTGCCGTTGCTGCCTTCCGGCCCTGGCGGAGTTCACGCGCCTGCCCATGCATGGCACCTGGCCGATGCGAAACATGCCCCGCTCCGGGGCCCGCGCAACAACAATTCCCGCCGTTAGGGGGCGGGAGGTGTGGCGACGGGCGACGACGGCGCCGGCGGCGGACCCGCCGGCGAAGCGGTGGGAGCCGGGGAAGGCGTTAGCGGGGGCTTTGGCTGCTGTTGCTGCCGCCGCTGCTGCGCGCGCTGGAGCTGCTGTTGCTCCTGCAAGCGCTGCTCGGCCTGGCGCTGCTGCATCTCGGCATTGAATTTCTGGGTGGCATCGCGCCAACGCTGGATGGCGTCCGTGAACCGGTCGCGCTGCGCTGGGTTGAGCGTGGCGGCGATCTGGTCCTCCAGCTGCTGGAGGATCAGCTCGGTGCTGTGGGCCGTATCGCGGCGCAGGCGGCGCAATTCCTCAGCCGCCTGATTGACCATGGGCCGGATCTTGTCGCGCTGATCGGCCGTCGGCCTGGGGTTGATCTGGTTGACAAAGCGCTGCATGAGCTGAGGGCCGAATTGTTCGGGCGCGGGCAGCGCGCGCCCCTGCGCGGACTGCTGCGCCGGAGGCGGGCGCTGTTGCTCCAGCTGCTGCTGCAGTTGCTGCTGATCGCGCTGCTGCTGCGTGCGCAGCTGCACGACCAGCTGGGTGAGCCTTTGCTGCTCCTGCTGGCGCTGGTGCTGCTCCTCGCGGCGTTCGTTCTCCATGCGCTCAAACCGCCCCTTTCCGTACTGCGCCATCGCGATGCCTCCCACGACGCCGCCGGCGAGGAAGATTCCGATGAGCGCCAGGGAAACCAGCGCGACTCTGAAGGCCTGATTCACGGCTGAAACGCCAGATCAGGAGACAATGTCCACGAGTTCGGCCACGGGATCATCCGAAGAGGCCGGGCTGACCGCGGGTGCGTCCGGGATCGCAATGCCCGGTGCGACGTCTTCGGAATCAGCCGGGCCCGCGGCGGAGAGATCGGAGGCCGGGACCTCAGAGGCCATGGGATGGTCGGAGAAGATCTTGACGAGCGCCGGATAGCTCGCGCCCGCGGTGATCACCGCCAACAGGCTGGCGGCGCCCAGGGCCCGCAGCGACAGGCGCAGGGAAAAATGCGCGAAGAACGAAACCGGCTCGGCCGAGGCCGCCCAGGCCTGGGCGACGACGCGCCCAGCGAAGGCATAGGGCGCGGCGGTCTCGCGCCCATCGGGCGCCCGGCGGGCGGCGGCGGCCAGGAGCTGCCAGGAATCGGGGGTATTCATGAGCCTTCCTTTTTCTTAAGTTCGGCAAAAAGTTTCTGCAACTTCCTTCTGGCGCGAAAAGCACGCACCTTCACCAGCGACTGGTTCCAGCCGGTGATGGCGCTGATCTCGGCGATGCTCTTCTGCTCGAGGTCCAGCAGCTGCACCACCAGCCGATCCTCGGGCTTCAGCTGGCCCAGCAGCCGGCCGACCAGCTCGCGGGCGGCGACCGCGTCATCGGGGGCGGTGCTCTCGTCCGCGGTCACGGTCTCGAGCACCTCGACCTCGCCCTCGGAGAGATCCGCCCAGCGGAACTCGGGACGGCGCTTCTGGGCCCGCAACTGGTCGATGCATGTCGTCACGGCGATGCGCGAGACCCAGTGCGGAAAGGGGACCGCTCCCTGATACTGTGACAAGCGGGTAAACATCTTCAGGAAAACCTCCTGGGTAAGATCCTCTTCGGCGACGCGCCGCGGCAGATGGGCCCGGACGATCCGAATGACCAGGGGGTGGAGATGCTCCACAAGTTCTCGCGCAGCAACCTGATCGCGCAGACGTACGCGATCGAGACACCCAGCCAGATCGAACGGCTGGTCGTCAGGCATAGGTACATGGAAGATACGTCGAACACATCGGACAAGACGTGGTTTTAAGTCAGCAGGTTACAGCTCCTTGACTTTTGGGCCGGTCCACCGATATACAATGGAAATTCGATGCGATCCGAGGCCGAGGCTCCCCGACTTACCGACGCGCGCGACCGTTAGGCCGCCCAGCGGCTGGTTGCGCGTAGTCCCTGATAATTCGCCCTTTTCCGCCGCCCCGTTGCGGCGTGACAATTTGGCCGTGTTCGTCCGGATCCCTGATCGTCAATTTTCCCCTTTTTTGATTTCCTCGCTCCCATGCCACCCGCTTCCGTGAGCAAATATCGCCCTTTTCCGCCCGTGGCGCTGCCCAATCGCCAGTGGCCGGACCGCACGCTGACCCGCGCCCCCCTCTGGTGCAGCGTGGACCTGCGCGACGGCAACCAGGCCCTGGCCCAGCCGATGAGCGTCGAGGAAAAGCTCGAGTACTTCGAAATGCTCACGCGCATCGGATTCAAGGAAATCGAGGTCGGCTTTCCCTCGGCCTCGCAGATCGAGTTCGATTTCACGCGCCGCCTGATCGAGGAAAACCGCATCCCCGACGACGTCTCGATCCAGATCCTCTGCCAATGCCGCGAGGACCTGGTCACCCGCAGCCTCGAGGCGCTGCAGGGGGCCAAAAGGGCCATCTTCCATCTCTATAACTCCACGTCGCCGGCCCAGCGGCGGTACGTCTTCGGCCTGGAGCGCCCCGGCATCGTCCAGATCGCCACCCGCGCAGTCGAGCAGCTCGTGCGCGAGGGCCGGGCGCTCGCCGCCGCCGGCACGCAACTGCGCCTCGAATATTCGCCGGAAAGCTTCGTCAGCACCGAGCTGGATTTCGCCCTCGAGATCTGCGAGGCGGTCTCCGACGTCTGGCAGCCGACGGTCCAGGATAAGATCATCCTCAACCTGCCCGTCACGGTCGAGTATGCCACGCCGAACGTTCACGCCGACCAGATCGAATGGATGTGCGGCCGCCTGCGCCGCCGCGATGCCACCATCGTGTCGCTGCACGCCCACAACGACCGGGGGACCGGGGTGGCCGCGACCGAGCTGGCCCTGCTGGCGGGTGCCGATCGGGTCGAGGGCACCCTGTTCGGCAACGGCGAGCGCACCGGCAACGTCGACTTGGTCACCGTCGCCCTTAATCTCTACACGCAGGGGATCGATCCCGGCCTGGATTTTGGCGATATCAACGGGATCCGCGAGGTCTACGAGCGCTGCACCCGGCTGGAGGTGCCGGTGCGGCAGCCCTACGCGGGCGAGCTGGTTTTCACCGCCTTCAGCGGCTCCCACCAGGACGCGATCAAGAAATCCTGGGCGGCGCAGCGGCCCGGCGCGCCCTGGGATGTGCTGTACATTCCCATCGATCCCGCCGACATCGGCCGCAGCTACAAGGCCATCATCCGCATCAATTCGCAGTCGGGGAAGGGCGGTGTCGCCTACGTCCTCGAGCACGAGTTCGGCTTCCAGCTGCCCAAGCCGATGCATAAGGAAATCGGCCGGATCATCAACGAGGTCGCCGACGCGCGCGGCACCGAACTCGGCCCGCAGGAGGTCTACGACGTCTTCAAGGCCGAATACCTCGACAATCAGAAGACGCCGCTGGAGCTGGCGACGATCCGCTTTCAGGCCCGGCCCGACGAGGTCGCCTGCGAGGCCGCCGTCGTGTTCGCCGGCGCGAGCCTCACCGTGGCGGGCGCCGGCAACGGGCCCATCGCGGCCTTCGTCCGCGCCCTCCAGGACGAGCGGCTGCGCGCCGGGTCCGGGCCGAAGCTGCCCAAGTTCGACATCCTCAACTACGCCGAACACTCCCTGGGCAAGGGCGCCGAAGCCAAGGCGGTCAGCTATATCCAGATCAAGACCGACCGGGGTCGCTCGTATTATGGCGCCGCCACGCACACGAACATTGAGCTGGCCTCGGTCCGTGCGATTGTCAGCGCCATCAACCGCGCCCTGGCGCGTCCCTGACATGCGCGCCCCGCTCCTCCTCATTCTCGCCGTCTTGTCCGCAACGGCCGGCGCCGATCCGGCGCCGGACGCCGTCCGGGCTGATTTCCTCAGGCTGATCGGCCGGCCGCGGGTCCCCCTGGCTCCGGAGGTCTCCCCGCCAACGGCGGATGGGACCCTGCTGCGGCTCGATTTCAGTTTCGAGACGGAAGCGGGGCAGCGCGTGCCGGGCATTCTGGTCGAGCCGGCCGCCCCGGCGGGCCGCCGCGCCGCGGTCATCGCCCTGCATGGGACCGGCGGCAGCAAGGAGAACGAGCTTCCGCTGCTTCGGGAGTTGGCGCAATCCGGCTTCGTGGCGGTGGCGATCGATGGACGCTACCACGGCGCCCGCGCCCCGGGCGGAAAGGCCGATTACGCGGATGCGATCCTGCGCGCCTATCGCACCGGACAGGAACATCCCCTCTTTTTTGACAGCGTATGGGACGTCATGCGGCTGGTGGATTGGCTGCAGACGCGATCCGATGTCGACCCGTCGCGCCTTGGGCTGATCGGCATCTCCAAGGGAGGCATCGAGACCTACCTGACCGCGGCGGTCGACCCCCGGATCGCGGTCGCCGTGCCCTGCATCTCCGTCGAAAGCTTTCGCTGGGCGGACGAGCACGACTCCTGGCACTCCCGGATCGGCACCTTCCAGAGCGCCTTCGACCAAGCGGCGAAGGACGCCGGCATAGCCAAACCGGACGGCGCCTTCGTGCACGCCTTCTACGATCGCGTGGCGCCCGGCATCGACGGTGAGTTCGACGGACCGTCCATGGTTCCCTTGATCGCACCCCGGCCCCTCCTCGCGATCAACGGTGACTCGGATCCGAGGACTCCCCGTCCGGGACTCGATGAATGTCTGGCGGTGGTAGGCGCAGCCTACCGCCGCGCTGGCGCTGATGACCATTTCGCCGTGCTGATCCAGCCTAACACGGGACACAAGGTCACCGATCTCGGCTACGCCCGGGCCCGGGCTTGGTTCGTCCGCTGGCTCCATCCGTGAAATTCACCCCGGCCAAGCCGGCGCTGACCGGCGAGACTCTGGCCTCCCTCACCGCGCGCCTCCGGGAGCACGGCGAGCCCGCCTTTCGCGCCCGGCAGATCCTGGAGTGGGTCTACAAGAAGCGCGCACGCACGTGGGACGAAATGACCAACCTGCCGCGGCCCCTGCGCGCGTGGCTGGGCGAGACCTTCGCGCTCCTGCCGGCCGCGCTGGTGCTCAACCGGCAATCGGCCGACGTCACCGACAAGCTGCTGCTCGAAATGGAGGACCGCTCGCTGATCGAAACGGTCATCATCCGCGTGCCGCAGGAGGGAGTGGGCCTCGACCATTCGCGCAAGACGATCTGCATCTCCACCCAGGTCGGCTGCGCCATGGGCTGCGTGTTTTGCGCGAGCGGCCTCGAGGGCCTGAAACGCGATCTCTCCGCCGGCGAAATCGTCGCGCAGCTGCTGCAGGTCTGCTATCTCGAGGATGCCCGCACGCCGCGGGCCCGGGCCGAATTGGCCTCCTTTGACAACATCGTCGTGATGGGAATGGGCGAGCCGCTCGCCAACTACGACGCCCTGCTGGCCGCCCTGACGATCGTCAACGCCGACTGGGGCCTGGGCTTCGGCGCGCGGCGCATCACGATCTCGACCAGCGGCCTCGTGCCGAAGATCCTGCAGCTGGCCGACGAGCCGCTCGGCTTCCGCCTGGCCGTCTCGCTGCATGGAGCCAGCGACGCGGTGCGCGAGAGGATCATGCCGGTGAACCGGGCCTATCCCCTGGGGCGGCTGCTGCCGGCGGTGAAGACCTTCAGCGAGCGGCACGGCCGGATGGTCACGCTCGAATTCATCCTGATCGAGGACGTCAACGCCACGCTCGAGCAGGCCGACCTGCTGCGCGACATCGCGTCCGATCTCCACGCCCACGTGAACCTGATCCCCTACAACACGGTGGAGGGCCTGCCGTGGCGGCGGCCCAGCCAGCTGCGCCAGGAGGAATTCGCCCGGGTCGTCCGCGCCGGCGGCGTCTCGGTCACGCTGCGGCGCGAGAAGGGCCACGACATCGACGCGGCGTGCGGGCAGCTGCGGCTCAAGACGGAAGCGGGGGCGCTGCCGCGCTAGGCTTGCTATTTTTTGGCTGGCGCAGCGGGATGCACCCCTTACAAGGGAACCTTTCCAAATTTTTCCCGTCTTCCTCCACCCCAGCATGATCGAAGTCCGAGGCTTAGTTAAAACCTATGGCGCCAAGCGCGCGGTCGACGGCGTGAGCTTCGTCGTGAAGCGGGGCGACATCCTCGGGTTCCTCGGGCCGAACGGCGCGGGCAAGTCCACGACGATGAAGATGATCACCGGTTTCCTGCGCCCCGACGCCGGGGCCGCCCTGGTCGACGGGATCGACGTCGAGGCCAACCCGGTCGCGGTCAAGCGCCGGCTGGGCTACCTGCCGGAAAATTCCCCGGGCTATCCGGAGATGACGGTCGAGGAATTCCTGCGCTTCATCGCCGAGGTGCGCGGGTTCCGCGCCCCGGCGGCGCGGCAGGCCCAGGTGGAGCGCGCGGTGGGGCTCACCCAGCTCGGACCGGTGCGCCGGCAGACCATCGAGACCCTCTCAAAGGGCTACAAGCAGCGGGTGGGCTTCGCCCAGGCGCTCCTCCACGATCCCCCGGCGCTGGTGCTCGACGAGCCGACCGACGGCCTCGATCCCAACCAGAAAAACGAGGTGCGCGCGCTCATCCGCAGCATGGCGGTGGAAAAGGCGGTCATCCTTTCGACCCACATCCTCGAGGAGGTCGATGCGATCTGCAACCGCGTGATCATCATCGCGAGCGGCCGCATCGTCGCCGACGAGACCCCCGCCCAGCTGCAGGCCCGCCGGCCCGGCGCCCGGCTGGACGAGATCTTCCGGAGCCTCACGCAAACCGACTCATGAGCACCCAAGTCGGCCCCATCTTCAAGCGCGAGTTCCTGGGCTATTTCCGCTCCCCGGTCGGGTATGTCTTCCTGGTGGCCTTCCCCGTCATTTCGGTCGCCCTCGCCTTCTCCCGCTATGGCGGATTCTTCCAGGCCGGCACCGCCGGCCTGGACAGCCTCTTCATTTTCTATCCCTGGCTCTTCCTTTTCCTGGTGCCGGCGGTCGGGATGCGGCTTTGGTCGGAGGAAAAGCGTTCCGGCACGGTCGAGCTGCTCTTCACCCTGCCGGTCACCACGCTCGACGCCGTCCTCGGAAAGTTTCTCGCCGGCTGGGCCTTCCTCATCCTCGCCGTCGCTCTCAGCCTGCCCATGGCGGCGACCGTGGCCTATCTCGGATCGCCCGATTGGGGCATCATGGCGGTGACCTATCTCGGGGCCTTTCTCATGGCGGGCGGCTACCTGGGGGTCTGCTCGCTCGCTTCCGCCCTGACCAAGAACCAAGTCATCAGCTTCGTCGTCGGGCTGGCCGCATGCGCCATCCTGCTCTTCCTCGGCCTCAGCAGCTTCACCAACTTTCTCGAGGGCTTCCTGCCCGTCCGCGCCGCCGATCTCATCTCCAATTTCAGCTTCGTCACGCACTTCGACGCCTTCCGCCGCGGCATCGTCGACCCGAAGGACGTGATCTTCTTTCTCTCGCTCATGGGCGCGACGCTTTTCCTGAACGCCGTCGCGCTGGAACGCTGAGCCCGCCGCCATGAAACCCAGCCGGAAAATCCTCACCTGCGCGCTCCTCTTCGTCGGATTGGTGCTGGTGAACTATCTCGCCTCCTCGCTGCCCGTGCGGCTGGACGCCACCGCGGAGCATATCTACACGCTCACGCCGGGGACGAAATCGCTCCTGGGCGGGGTCGCCGAGCCCATCACCCTCGACCTCTACTGCTCCAAGGACGCCACCGGCCAGTTCATCGAGTACAAGAATTACGCCGAGCGCGTCCGCGAGATGCTGCGGCAGTATGTGCGCAGCGCGCACGGCAAGATCACGCTCAACCTGATCGATCCCGAGCCCGACACCCCGGAGGAGGAGCGGGCCACGGCCGCCGGCCTGGAGGCGCAGACCCCGCCGAATGGCGCCGAGCCGTTCTATTTCGGCGTGGTCGCGACCCAGGCCGACCAGCAGAAGGTCATCCCCGCGCTGGCCCCCCAGCGCGAGCAGTTCCTGGAATATGACCTGTCCGAGCTGATCTACGGCGTGCAGCAGCTCGACAAGAAGAAGCTCGGCCTGATCACCAGCCTCCCGCTGCAGGGCGCGCCGGGCAACCCGATGATGGGGCAGCCGGGGAGCGACGGCCAATATGTCACCACCGCCTGGGGGGACACCTTCGCGATCACGCCGGTGGAACCCGCCGCCACGGAGCTGCCGACCAATCTCGATGCCCTCGCCGTCATCCATCCCGAGAATCTCTCGCCCAAGCTGCAGTTCGCCATCGACCAGTTCCTGCTCGCCGGCAAGCCGGTCTTCATCGCCGTCGACCCGTCGTCGCAATATTTCAAGCGCCAGGGCGGCCAGATGGCCATGATGCAGGGTCCGCCCCCGAATGTCTCGAGCGACCTGCCCATCCTGTTCGGCGGCTGGGGCCTCAGCTATGACCCGCGGAAAATCATCGGCGACAATTCCGCGGCCCTGGAGGCGCAGAACTCCACCGGCAACCCCGTGCATTACCCGGTCTGGCTGGGCCTGGACCGCGACGATTTCAATGCCCTCTCGCCGATCACCGCCCAACTGAGCGCCCTCTGGTTCATCGAGGCCGGCAGCGTGGCGCTTAAGCCGGGGTCGGGCCTCACCTTCACCCCCCTGGTCGAGACCTCCGCGCATGCGGGCGAACTCGACGCCGCCGCCCTGCAATTCGCCCAGCCCGACGACATCGCGCGGCAGATCACGCCCTCGGGCAAGAAGACCATCGCCGCGCTCGTCACCGGAAAGTTCAAGTCCGCTTTCCCCGATGGGCCGCCGGAGGGGACGCCGGAGCCTTCCCCGCCCGACGCAGGCAAGGCGGCCCCTCCGCCCGCCGTAGCTTCAGCGAAGGCGGGCACCCCACCGTCGCTCAAGGAGTCCAAGACGACCTCCACCCTCCTCGTCGTGGCCGACACCGACTGGCTCTTCGACGACTATAGCCTGCGCAAGTTCACCTACCTCGGGCAGTCCGCCGCGGAGCCGCTCAACGACAATCTCTCGTTCGCGGCCAACGCCCTCGATTTCCTCTCCGGGTCTCAGGCCCTTCTCTCCATCCGCGGCAAGGGCACGTCCCTGCGGCCGTTCAAGGTGGTGCGCGCGATGGAAGAGGCGGCCAGCGCCAAGTACCGGGAAAAGCTTACCGCACTGGAGGCCCAGCTCAACGAGGTGCAGAGGAAGCTCGGCGAACTGCAGGGCAAGAAGACCGAGGGCAACCGGCTGGTGGCCTCGCCGGACGTGGCGAAGGCGATCGAGGACTTCCAGAAGCAGGACGCCAAGCTGCGCAGCGAACGCCGCCAGATCCGCCTGGTGCTGCGCGAGGGCATCGACGCGCTGGAAAACCGCCTGCTCGCCATCAATCTTCTCGCCAGCCCGCTGCTCATCTGCGGCTTCGGCCTGTGGTTCTACCGGGCGCGCCGGAAATAATCCTACCCTGGTCCGCTGCGATGAAACTCAAGACTCTCGTCCTCAGCGTCGCCATCCTCGCCGTCCTCTCCGGCATCGCCTTCTGGGCCAACCGGCCTCCGTCCGCTCCCCCGGCCGATCCGCGGGTGGGCCAGCCCCTGGCCGATCCGGCGGCCATCACCCAGGCCACCCAGCTGCGGCTGACGGACGGCGGCAAAACGGTTCTGCTCAAGCGCCAGCCCGACGGGACCTGGAGGGTGCCCGGCTACTTTGACCTGACCGCCGACTTCTCCAAACTCTCCTCCTTTGTCGGCGACCTGACCTCAGCCAAGATTCAGCGGCTGGTGAGCGTCAATCCCGACCGCATCAACCGCCTGGAGTTCGGGGGCACAAAAATCGAGCTGCTGGCCGACGACGGCCGGACGCTCTGGTCGGTCCTGCTCGGCAAGTCGGCGGACACTGGCGGCAGGTTTGTGCGCTTTGGCGACGAGCCCAAGGCCTATCTCGCCAGCCTGAATGCCACGATCGACACCGAGCCCAAGGCCTGGGCCGACGCCAGTCTCTTCGTCCTCAAACCCGACGACGTCGCCCGGATCGAATTTCCCTTCGACGGAGGCATTCCGGTCATCGTCTCGCGAAAAACGAAAGACGCGGCCTGGACCGCGGATCCCACGCCCGCCGGGCAGAAGGTGAGCACGGAAAAAATCTCGGCCGTGCTGAGCACGCTGGGCAGCCTCCGCTTCTCCGACACCAGCGATCCGGCGGATCCGCAGGCGAAGACGGCGCAGGCGCACCTCCGCACCTTCCTGCTGACCACCTTCTCGGGCCAGACCTATCAGGTGGCGCTCGGCCGCAAGCCGGAGGAAAAGAAGCCGAAACCTCCCGCGCCCAAGGATGCGAAGGCCGAGCCAAAACCCGCCGCTCCGGCGGCGGACGCCGCCGCGGCCACGCCGCCGCCCGAGCCCGAAGCCGACACCATCCCCGCCGGGCCGGTTTACGCCTTCATCACAAGCTCGGACGCCAAGGCGCCCGTGAACGCCCTGATGCAAAAGCGCGCCTTCCAGATCGACGACTACATCTTCACCGGCCTCCCCCAAAAGCCCGACGAACTCTTCGAGCCCGCGCCGGCACCTTCCCCGGCCCCTCCCCCTGCGGCAAAATAAGGCCTCTTTACATGCATCAACGAATTTGTATACGTTGATGCGTAATGGCCCCCGATCGCCCCATCTCCGAGCTCCTTGGCCAGGATCGTCCGCTGCGCTCGCTCGAATTCTTTCCGCCCAAGGATGAGGCGGGGGTCGAGGCGCTGCGGCAGACGGCCACCGCCCTCCGCGGCATCGCGCCGGATTTCGTCTCGGTCACCTATGGCGCCGGCGGCAGCACCCGCGAACGCACGGCCCAGGTCAGCGCGCTGCTCAGGAATGAGCTCGGGTTCACCGTCATGCCGCACCTCACCTGCGTCGGGCACACCCGCACGGAATTGCACGAGATCGCCGATCGAATCCATGCCAGCGGATTCCGCAACATCATGACGCTCCGCGGCGACCCGCCCAAGGGAGCGACGGAATTCAAGCCCGCCCCGGACGGCCTGCGCCATGCCGACGAACTTGTGGCGCTGCTGAAGGCGCGCCACGCCGATTTCTGCCTCGGCGTGGCGGGCTATCCCGAGAAGCACCCCGAGGCGCCGAGCGCCGAGGCTGATCTCTCCCGCCTGAAACACAAGGTCGACACCGGCGCGGCCTTCGTCACCACCCAGCTCTTTTTCGACAACGACGCCTATTACCGCTTCGTCGAGCGCTGCCGCGCCGCCGGCATCACGGTCCCCATCGTGCCCGGACTCATGCCCGTGCTTTCGCTCAAGCAGATCCAGCGCTTCACGACCATGTGCGGCGCTTCGCTGCCGGCGAAGCTGGTGCGGCGGCTGGAGGCCGCCGGTGAACGGCCCGAGGTCGCCGAGGCGATTGGCATCGACTGGGCGCTCGGCCAGATCCGCGACCTGCTGACGCAAGGCGTCCCCGGCTATCACCTCTACATCCTCAATCGGGCCAAGAGCGCCCTGGCCCTGGCGGCGGGCCTGGCGGCCTAGCGCGGCCTAGCCACCGGCGAATACCGGCCGGAATCCCGCCACGGCCAGGATTTCCGCAATGGCCTCGCGCTGGTCGCCTTGGATCTCGATCTGCCCATCCTTGACGGTGCCCCCGCAGCCGCAGGCCGTCCGCATTTTCTTTGCCAGCTGCTCTTTTTCGGGCAGCCCTATGCCCGTGAATCCCGATACCACGGTCACCGTCTTGCCGCCGCGCCCCTCCTTCTCGCGCCGGATCTCCACGCGGCCCCGGTTCCTGGCCGGCGGAGGCGCCTTCCCGGCCGCCCGGGCCGGGACCCCCGGCGCCGCGATGGGCAAACCGGCGCCGCTCAATCGGTCAAAGGGGTTCTGGCGGAGGCCCTCCCCACCGCCCGTCGGAATCCTCTGGTCCCCCGGGCTCACTGCGCCGGCCGGCCTCCGCATGCCCCCGCCGGGATGTCGGTTGCTCCGCCGAGAAACAGCAGGGCCTTGGCGTAGCTGCGGCGTTCGAGGAAATGCACCAGCTGCGGGTGCAGGGCCGGCCGACCGCGGGAGAGCAGATCCTCCAAGCGGCCCATCTCCGCCGCGATCGCGGGACCGTCCGAACGCTTGATGCCGTCCAGCAATGAGTTGAGTGATTCTTTTATCTGCGATTCCATGGCTGTGTCTTATGCCCCGAATGCGGCCAGTAAGCCCGGTTGCAATCTATGTGGCAGCGCTTGAGCTCCAGTGCAAGTTGATGCAGCCTTTCAGCGAAAAATCCGCTCTTTCCGCCGGCTGGGCCGAACACGATCTCATCGCTCCAGCGCTGCGGGCTTTTTTTCCCATCTCATGAATTCCCAGAGCCTTCCCATTCGAGCCAACGCCGATGTCATCGACGAGATGCACCGGCTGTGGCTGGACAATCCCGATGCCGTCGATCCAACGTGGCGCGCGTTCTTCCAGGGCTTCACGCTCGGAAACAACGGAGGCAGCCCGTCCACCGCCCTCGAGGGCGCGCCGGCCGGCGTGGCGATCGTCGACAGCCTCAAGCAATCCCACGTCCATTACCTGATCGCCGCCTACCGGGCCATCGGCCATTTCCAGGCGCACCTCGATCCGCTCAGCGAGCCGCCGGCGCCGGCGCCCAAGCTGGGACTGGAGCAATTTGGCCTGGCCGAAGCCGACTTGGACACATCCTTCGACGTCGGCACCTATCTGGGTGGCGGGCAGATGAAGCTGCGGGACGTCATCGCCGCGCTCCGGCAGACCTATTGCGGCCATATCGGCGTCGAGTACGCCCACATGCAGGACCAGGATTGTCGCCGCTGGCTGGAGCAGCGCATCGAATCGACGCGCCTGCGGCCGAGTTTCAGCAAGCAGCAGAAGGTCCGGATCCTGCGGCGCGTCTTCAAGGCCGAGCTCTTCGAGAAGTTCCTGCACGCGAAATACGTCGGCCAGAAGCGCTTTTCCCTCGAGGGCGGCGAGACCCTCATCGCCGCGCTCGATGCGGTGATCGATCACTGCCCCAACGTCGCCGTCGAGGAGATCGACCTGGGCATGGCGCACCGCGGCCGCCTCAACGTCCTCTGCAGCGTGATGCGCAAGTCCTTCGACCTGCTCTTCGAGCAGTTCTCCGAAAATTACATTCCCGACGCGGTCGGCGGCGATGGCGACGTGAAATACCATCTCGGCTATGAGTCGATCCTCTCCACCACCTCGGGCCAGAAAGTCGAGGTCCGCCTCGCCGCCAATCCCTCCCACCTCGAGATCGTCAATCCGGTGGTCGAGGGGAAGGCCCGGGCGCGCCAGCGCATCCGCGACGATATCGCCGATCGGCACAAGGTGCTGCCCCTGCTGATCCACGGCGACGCGGCGCTCGCCGGCCAGGGCGTCGTGGCCGAGACGCTGAATTTCTCGCAGCTGCCCGGCTACCGCACCGGCGGCACGCTGCACTTCGTCATCAACAACCAGATCGGCTTCACGACCGATCCGGGTGACGCGCGCTCGTCCCGCTACTGCACGGATGTCGCCAAAATGATCGAGGCGCCGATCTTTCATGTGAATGGCGACGATCCCGAGGCGGTCTGCCTGGTCGCGCAACTGGCGCTCGAATTCCGCGTGCAGTGGAAGCGCGACGTCTTCATCGACATGGTCTGTTTCCGCCGGCATGGCCACAACGAGGCCGACGAGCCGTCGTTCACGCAGCCCACGCTTTACCGGAAGATCGCGGCCCATCCGCTGGTCTCGGCCATCTACACCGAGCAGCTGGTCGGGGAAAACAGCATAACCCCGGCGCAGGGCGAGGCGATCAAGGCCGAGTATTCGGCCTCGCTCGAGGAAAACCTGGCCAAGGCGAAGAGCCGGGAGGCCAGCCGGGCCGCCCGCGCGGCCGATCCCGATGCCGCCTTCAAGGGCTCGACGGCGGTCTTTCAGCGCCATTACCACCACACGCCGGTCGCCACCGGTGTGACCGCGGCGGAAATCGAGCGGGTCGTGCGCGGCCTGACGACCGTGCCCGCGGGCTTCCGGGCGCATCCGAAGATCAAGCGGATCCTGGAGGGACGTCTGCAGGCCCACCGCGACGGCGGCCCGATCGATTGGGGCTTCGGGGAGGCGCTGGCGTTCGGCACGCTGCTCGCCGAGGGCACGCCCGTGCGCTTGAGCGGCCAGGACTGCGAGCGCGGCACTTTCAGCCATCGGCACGCGGTGCTCGCCGACGTCGAGACCGGGGAGAAATACACCCCCCTCAAGAACCTCGACCCAAAGCAGGGGCGGTTCTGCGTCTATAATTCCCTGCTTTCCGAGGCCGCCGTGCTCGGCTTCGACCTCGGCTATTCCGTCGATTACCCGGATATGCTCTGCCTGTGGGAGGCGCAGTTCGGCGATTTCGCCAATGGCGCCCAGGTCGTCATCGACCAGTTCATCGTCAGCGGCGAATCGAAGTGGCAGCGCACCTGCGGCCTCGTGCTGCTCCTGCCGCACGGTTACGAGGGCCAGGGGCCCGAGCACTCGTCCGCCCGCCTGGAGCGCTTTCTCCAGGCCTGCGCCGAGGACAACATCCAGGTGGCCAACCTCACCACGCCCGCGCAATATTTCCACATCCTCCGCCGGCAGATGATGCGCGATTTCCGCAAGCCCCTGGTCATCATGTCGCCCAAGTCGCTGCTGCGCCATCCCGCCGCCGTGTCCCGCGTCGAGGACTTCGTCAGCGGATCGTTCCAGGAGATACTGGAGGATCCGGGCCAGGCCGGGGCCGCCCCGGTCGAGCGGATCATCCTCTGCACGGGCAAGGTCTACTACGATCTCGCCGACCACCGCGCCAAGCACGGCCTCACCGACACCGCTCTCGTGCGCGTCGAGCAGATCTATCCCCTGCACCGCAACCGCCTGGCGAAGCTGGCCGATTCCACCGGACACCAGGCCCGCCTCGTCTGGTGCCAGGAGGAGCCGGAAAACATGGGAGCGTGGCGCTGGATCGCCCCCCAGCTCGAGGAGATCTTCGGGCGCAAGGCCGCCTACGCCGGCCGGCCGGCCTCCGCTTCGCCCGCCGTCGGCGTCCTGGCCTTGCACAAACTTCAGCTCAGCGCCTTCCTGCAGGCTGCCTTCACCGTTTAAACCGCCGCGTCCCCGCGTTTTCCCCTCCCCGCCTTACCTTCCCATGCCGCTCCTCGAAGTCAAAGTGCCCGCCATGGGCGAATCCATCAGCTCGGGCATCCTGGCCAAATGGCATGTCGCCGAAGGCGACACCGTCAAACGGGACCAGCCGCTCTTCGAGCTGGAGACCGACAAGATCACCTCGGAGGGGACCGCCGAGGCGGCCGGGCGCATCTCCCTCAAGGTCGCAGCCGGCGCCGAGGTTGTGATCGGGCAGGTCGTCGCCGCGATCGACACCGAGGCCGCCGCCGCGCCGGAGTCGGCGCCCGCGGCCCAGGCCCCGGCGCCAGCCGCGGCGCCGCCGAGCCCGCCGGCCGCGGAGCCCAAGCCCCAGGCGGCGCCGCCCGCGCCGCCGCCGGAAATTAAGAAGGCCGCCGCCGTCCCCGCCGCGCCGGTCAAGCTGCCTCCGGCGCCGCGCCCCGCGCCCGCGCCGACGGGCGAACGCCAGACGCGTCGCAAGCTCTCTCCGCTCCGGCAGCGCATCGCCCAGCGCCTGGTGGCCGCGCAGCACGAAGCGGCGATGCTGACCACCTTCAACGAGGCGGACATGTCCGCGATCATGGGCCTGCGCGCGCGCTACCAGGAGGACTTCGTCAAGAAGAACGGCGTGAAGCTCGGCTTCATGTCCTTTTTCGTGAAGGCCGTCGTCGGGGCGCTCCGGCAGGTTCCGGCCCTCAACGCCCAGATCGACGGCGACAGCGTGGTGGAGAATCACTACTATGACCTCGGTGTCGCCGTCTCGACCGAGAAGGGGCTGCTCGTCCCGGTCATCCGCGACTGCGATGCCCTGAGCATGGCCGGGATCGAGCAGGCCATCGGCGCGGCCGCCCAGAAGGCGCGCGAGGGCAAGATCGCGCTGGCGGACCTCGAGGGCGGCGTGTTCACGATCACCAACGGAGGGGTATTCGGATCGATGCTCTCCACTCCGATCATCAATCCGCCCCAGAGCGCGATCCTCGGCCTGCACGCCATCACCGAACGGCCGGTCGCCGTCGGCGGCCAGGTGGTGATCCGCCCCATGATGTATCTGGCCGTCAGTTACGACCACCGGCTGGTCGACGGCCGGGAGGCCGTCACCTTCCTCGTCAAGGTCAAGCAGGCGATCGAGGATCCGCTGCGGTTGATGCTGAATGTCTGAGACCATCGCGGGCCTGCCGTCCGACCGCTCCCGGCACCTCGGCGGCGTCGCGCTGATGGGCGCGTCGGCGCTCGGTTTTGCGGCCAACGCCCTGCTCATCCGCGAGCTCGGCCGCTTCCTGACCGTCGATGTCTGGCTGCTGACGAGCGTGCGCTTTCTCGTCGGGTTGGGGGTGCTCGCCCTCTGCTTCCGGCGCCAGTTCGAGCCCGGCCACCTTTTCCGCAACCGCAAGCTCCTCGAACGCGGGCTGATCGGCGGGGCCGGCGTGTGGACCTACTACGAGGCCATCGTGCACGTGGGGGCGGCCCGCTCGACGTTCATCAACAGCACCTACATCTTCTGGGCGGCCCTGATGGCCGCCTGGGCTTTTCGCGAGCGCCTGCGGCCGCTCACGCTCGCCCGCGCCGCCGCGGCGCTGGCGGGCGTCGCGCTGCTGACCAACGTCTTCACCGCGGGCGGGGGCGCCGGGCTCTATGACGGCCTCGCGCTGCTTTCCGCGCTCGGTTCGGCCTACGTCGCCATCGCCATCCGCCAGCTCCACGCCACGGAGCACACCGCCACCATTTTTGGCGCCCAGTGCGTCTTCGGCCTCCTGCTCTGCGGGCCGCCCGCGGCCCTCCACCTGCAGCCCCTGGCCCCGCCGGCCTGGGGGCTCGTCCTCCTCTCCGGGCTCTGCGTCGCCGGCGCCCAGCTCGCGCAGACCCGCGCCTATCGCGACCTAAGGGTGGCCGAGGGTTCGCTGCTGCAGATGCTCTCGCCCCTCGGGACCGCCGCCGGCGGCGCGGTCTTCTTCGGTGAGCGCCTTTCCCTCCGGGAATTGGCCGGGGCCGCCCTCATCCTGGCCGGGACCGTTTCGGTTGCCCTCCGGCGCCCCGGCACCTAACCATCGCCCGTCGGTCCATTCTGGCAAGAGACCTGCTAAAATCCAACCGCCCGGCCAAAGGGCCGCCCCGTTCCGCCATGTCCCTGCTTAACCCCCCCTATGAAGTCGGAGCCTTCTTCGACGAGATGTTCGGCGCGGCCCGCGAGGTCCGGCCGCACTACCGGCGGCTGGCGGAGCGCCTCGGCACCCTGCCGGTGGACGATTTCAACCAGCATCGCACGGCGGTCGAGCTGGCCTTCCTGCGCCGCGGGGTGACTTTCACCGTCTACAACAACGCCGAGGGGACGGAGCGCATCTTCCCCTTCGACCTGATCCCGCGGATCATTCCGGCCGCCGAATGGAAGCGGATCGAGGCCGGCCTGATCCAGCGGATCACCGCCCTCAACCTCTTTCTGCACGACATCTATCACGAGCAGAAGATCCTCCGCGACAAGGTGGTCCCGGCGGCCCAGATCCTGAGCGCGAAGCATTTCCGGCGCGAGTTCATGAATTTTTCCGTGCCGCGGGACATCTACGTGCATATCTGCGGCACCGATCTGATCCGCGACCACGAGGGGCGCTACCTCGTGCTGGAGGACAACCTGCGCTGCCCCTCGGGCGTTTCCTACATGATCGAGAACCGGTCCGCCATGCGGCGCGCCTTCTCCACCCTCTTCCAGTCCTACCGCGTGCGCCCGGTGGAGACCTATGCGGACAACCTGCTCAAGACCCTGCTGCACCTGGCTCCGGGCCGCCAGGAGAAGCCCAATGTCGTGCTGCTGACGCCGGGCGTGCATAATAGCGCCTATTTCGAGCACACCTTCCTCGCCCGGCAGATGGGCATTCCCATCGTCGAGGGTCGCGACCTGGTCGTGCGCGATGCCCGCGTCTTCATGCGCACCACCGCGGGACTCGTGGCGGTGGACGTGATCTACCGGCGGATCGACGACGACTACCTCGATCCGACCGTCTTCCGCGCGGATTCCCTGCTGGGCGTGCCGGGCCTGGTCGCCGCCTACCGGGCCGGCCACGTCTCCCTGGCCAATGCCATCGGCACGGGCGTCGCCGACGACAAGGTCATCTACGCCTACGTGCCCAAGATCATCAAATACTACCTCGGCCAGGACGCCCTGCTGCCGAACGTGAACACCTACCTGGCGTCCAATCCCTCCGACCGTAAATTCATCCTCGAAAACATCGGCAAGCTGGTCGTGAAGTCGGCCAATGAGGCCGGGGGCTACGGCATGCTGATCGGACCCGCGGCCACGGCGGAGGAGATCTCCTCGTTTCGCGCCCAGGTCGCCGCCCAGCCGCGCAATTTCATCGCGCAGGATCCCATCATGCTCTCCCGCTCGCCGACATGGTGCGACGGGCGACTGGAGGGCCGCCATATCGACCTGCGGCCCTATATCCTCTGCGGCGAGAAGACGATCGTCACGCCCGGCGGCCTGACCCGGGTCGCGCTGCGCCGGGGCTCGCTGGTGGTCAATTCGTCGCAGGGCGGCGGATCGAAGGACACCTGGGTGCTCCAGGGGGACGAATAGGCGGACCCCGGCCAACCCTCACCCCGCATGCCACCCGCCGCCAAAACCCCCGCCTATCGGCCCCAGGCCACCGTCATGCTCTCTCGCGTGGCGCATTCGCTCTACTGGATGAGCCGCTACATCGAGCGCGCGGAAAACGTGGCCCGGCTGCTCGACGTCAACCTGCAGTTTCTCCTCGATTTTCACGGGCTCACCGATGCCAGCCGCCAGGAGCATTGGGGCTCGATCGTGGCCAGCACCGGGGACGAGGCGCTCTTCGCGACCCACTACGAAGCCGCGGACAGCCGCACGGTGACGGAATTCCTCGCCTTCGACCCGCGCAATCCCGGGTCGATCCTCGCGTCGGTCTTCGCCGCCCGCGAGAACGCCCGCATGATCCGCGACCAGATCTCCAGCGAGATGTGGCAGGCGATCAACGAGCTTTTCCTCTTTCTCAAGGACCGCACGGCCGCCAGCGTCTGGGCCGCCGGCCCCTCCGAATTTCTCCAGCACGTCAAGCTCAGCTCCCACATGTTCCAGGGCCTGACCGAGGCGACGTACTCCCGCAGCGAGGGGTGGGAGTTCATCCAGTTCGGGAAGTTCATCGAGCGCGCCGACAAGACCACGCGGATCCTCGACGTGAAGTACCACATCCTCCTGCCCAGCGCGGTCGACGTCGGCGGATCGGTCGACACCGCGCAGTGGCAGGCGGTGCTCCGCTCGGCCAGCGCGCTCGAGGCCTACCGCCGGTTCTACGTGCGGGAGATCCTGCCGTGGAAGGTGGCCGAGTTTCTCATCTTTTCCGACTCCTTCCCGCGCTCGCTGCACTTCTGCATCGCGCAGATCGACGAGCTCCTGCGGCGCATCCTCGGCGAGCCCGCGACGCGTCCGCGCTCCGCCGCCGCCCGGGCCTCGCGCCGGCTGCTGGCCGACCTCGAATCCCTCCCCATTGACGCCGTGCTGGAGGAGGGTCTCCACGAATTCCTGATGGAGGTGCAAAAAACCCTTGACCGCATCGGCGACGAGGTGGTTGAGACGACAATGTTTTATCCCGCCGAACTTGGGCCGGAAGAACAGCAGCACCAGCAGCAGCAGCAGTGATCGGTGCCGCATGCTCCTCACCGTCCTCCATCGCACCACCTTCGTCTACGCCGGACAGGCCCACGACAGCTTCAACGAGGTCCGCCTGCACCCGGTGGACGAGCCGTTGCAGAAGTGCCGCCGCTACGGGCTGCGCGTCGATCCCGAGGCTCCGGCCCGCGCGTACCGCGACTTCTACGGCAACGAGGTGCAATACTTCGACGTCACCGCCGGGCACAGCCGCCTGGTCGTCGAAGCCGAATCCGAAGTGGAGACCGTCCCCGACGCCGAGCGTCCGCCGATCCCGACCGTGGGCGCCGCCGAGCTCGCCGCCTCGCCCGAGCGCGAACTGCTGGCCGAGTTCGCCGCCGGCTCCCACTATGTGCCGCTCGAGCCCGAGATCTGGCGTGAGGCCCAGGACGCCCTGGCCGGCGGCCGGACCGACGTCTGGGGGGACGTGCGGCGGCTGAGCCGGCATGTCCACAGCACCTTCGCCTATCGGCCGAACGTCACCGGCGTGAGCACGCGCGCCACCGACGCCCTGAAGATCCGGGCCGGCGTCTGCCAGGACTTCGCCCACGTCCTGCTCGGCCTCTGCCGCTGCGTGGATATCCCGGCCCGCTACGTCAGCGGCTATTTCTTCAACCGCAACCGCCGGCGAGGGGAGGTCGAGGCCTCGCACGCCTGGATCGAGGCCTATGTGCCGGGCTACGGCTGGGCGGCCTATGATCCGACGCATGACCGCGTGGCGGACGATCACTACGTCAAGGTCGCGGTGGGCCGCGATTATGCGGACATCCGTCCGGTCAGCGGCACGTATCGGGGCGCGGCCACGCGTGAACTGCGCGTGGTCGTGAAAATCCGCGAGGCGGCCGAGCGCGTCGTCTCCGCCTAGGGCGTCTCCTGCTGGATCGAGACGGTGCGACCGTTCTCGAATTCAACCCGGAAATAGTCGCGCGCGAAACGGCCGGGATAATCCAAATAATACGGATAGGCCCCCCAGCCGTTCAGGCCCCGCCAGCGATGGTAATAGCCCGAATAGAGGTAGACGTCGTTGTAATAATAATTGGCATAGTGCCAGACCTGCATCGTGCCCTGGGCCGTGGTTCGGGTGGTCACGCGATCCGGATCGCCCTTGGCCAGCCTCACGGTGTCCATGCTCATGCCGATCGATACCTTGCCTTGTTCGACCATGGCCTTCTGGTCGGGGGGGAGGCTGGCGAACAGGCCGGGATTCGCCTCGATCCGGGAGCCGACCGACGAACAGCCGGCCAGCCAAGCCGCGCCCAGCGCGGCTGAGACCAAGAGAAGCTTGGAGGTTTTCATGGCGAGCATATCTTGAAGGCATTTGTGACCCTTTTTCGCGCCCCT
>Ga0302324_100007967_pt1 | contig 22434 bp, 14 predicted proteins | sample Palsa_T0_1_FD_201949 | JGI IMG/M metagenome (GOLD analysis project Ga0302324, IMG submission 201949) | Peat permafrost microbial communities from Stordalen Mire near Abisko, Sweden - Palsa_T0_1 | ecosystem: Environmental > Terrestrial > Soil > Palsa > Peat permafrost | place: Sweden: Abisko...
TGGCGCGGGGTCTGCCTTCATTTGGCTATCTGACCGGCCCGGCGTTCGCTTGGGAAGATTCGGCCACGCGGGGGCGGCGGTGGCAGCATCGAGCCGGCGCAGGCGCTCATCATCGACACCGAGAACGGAGATTGAAATTCCAGCCATGTCCAGCGACGAGAGAAACGTCCCCGCATAAATTCGCTCGACGGTAAATCCTCTGCCCTCCACAAAGGAAACAGCATGGCGCGAGACGATTGCCAGCTCCATCTCGGTGGCCGCTCCAAGATTGTTAACCATCACGGCCACTCGCTTTTCCGGGGTGAATGTGCCGTGGCAGAGAATCTGCCCCAACAGCATCTCGGTCAACTCATCTGCCGGCTGAACCTCCGTCCGGCTAACGCCCGGTTCGCCGTGAATGCCCAGGCCGAGTTCCATCTCGTGCTCGCCTAACTCGAAGCTCGGCTTACCGACCGCAGGCGAAGTCCCGGCCGAAAACGACACTCCCATCGTGGCCAGAGCCCGAACCGCAGCCTTGCCGACGGCCGCCACCTCTGCCAGGCTTTTGCCTTCCGCTGCCGCGGCGCCGACCAGCTTGTGAACGAACACCGTGCCCGCGAGGCCGCGTGCCCCGGTCATTTCGGCGGTTCCCTTCAGGGCAACGTCATCGTCGACGGTGACGATTTCCACGGGAATCCCCTCTGCATGGGCCATTTCAGCGGCAAGGCCAAAGTTCAACCGGTCTCCGGTGTAATTCTTGACTACCAGCAGGGCACCAGGTTTACCGCTTGCCGCTCTGATCGCCGCAAAAACGGCATCGCTGCTGGGCGAGGTGAAGACTTCTCCCAATACGGCGGCGCTCAGCATTCCCGAACCAATATAGCCTGCGTGCGCGGGTTCATGGCCGCTTCCACCACCGGAGATCACTGCGACCAGTTGCTCGCGAACCTGCTCGACATCCGCTCGAACCAGCACTTTATGACCGGCCAGGCGGGACGTGCCGCCGTGAAGGACTACCAGCCCTTCCAGCATTTCTTCGACCACGTCTTCGGGACGATTGATGAACTTCTTCATGGGGTAAACCGCGCCTCCCGGTCTATCGGCGGGACACAACAGCACTACGCAACTTCGAGGCGGCTGATCATCGGGACCCGATCCTCTCGGGCGCGTTCGTCTATGCCGGCGGGGAGTCAAAAGCTTCGAAAGAAGCGCTTTCCTGGTTCGATACCTCGGCGGAAGCTTGCAGCAGCCGCGCGCAGCGATTCCAGCGCAGGATCGCGTCATCGTTGCCTTCCGGCTGAATCGCTTCCGCCTCCGCGAAGAATCGCAGCGCCTGCTCGAAAAGCGGCAGGAGGCTATTGGCCGGCTGTCCGGCCCGAAGCTGCGCCTTCGCGCGGCGTTCGTAAACAATCCCGGTGTAATAGAACCGCTCGTAGGGAGCATTGAGGCTCTGGAAAATGCGTTCCGCCTCCTGGTCGCGATCGGAAGGACCGCCGGCAAATTGATCGGTCAGTGACAGCCCGAGCAGCCGCAATGCAAGCTGATGCTCAGGTTCGACGACCAGAATGTCGCGGCAGATCGACTCGGCTTCTTCGGGCTCATTGAGGCCGCGGTAGAGCTCTACTTTTGAGATCGCCTCGGGAATCCCTGCTTGCGAGATGCGTTTTAGTTCGTAATCCATGGCCTTACCTCTACAACGAACTTCTTCCAACGCTGCGGATCTTGCGAACCAGCATCAGCAGCGGATCGTAGTATTCGTCCACAACCCGCTCCTTGAGCGGAATGATGGCGTTGTCGGTGATGTGAATGTCTTCCGGGCACACCTCGGTGCAGCACTTCGTGATGTTGCAAAGGCCGATGCCCAGTTCATTCTTTAGTACCTTGGTTCTCGATACGCCATCCAGCGGGTGCATCTCCAGGGCGGCCGTGCGCACGAAGAAGCGGGGACCGCCAAATTCCTCCCGCTGGTCGTGATCGCGCAGGACGTGACAGACGTTCTGACAAAGGAAACACTCGATGCACTTGCGGAACTCCTGCACCCGGTCCACGTCGCGCTGATACATCTTCCACTCCACGCCGGGACGCGGCTGGAACGGCGGAATCTTCCGATTCACTTTGAAATTCCAGGAAACGTCGGTCACCAGGTCCTTGATGACCGGAAAGGCTTTCATCGGGAAAATGGTGATGGGTTCATCCAGAGGAAGAGCGTCCATACGCGTCTTGCAGGTGAGGCGCGGGCGGCCGTTGACTTCCGCAGAGCACGAACCGCATTTGCCTGCCTTGCAATTCCAGCGCACGGCCAGGTCCGGCGCCTGGTGAGCCTGGATCCAGTGCAGAGCATCGAGCACCACCATTCCCGGCACCAGGGGCACAACATAATCGACCGCACCGCCATCTTTCCCGTCGCTACGGAAGACGCGCAACGTCACGTCTTTCGCCGGAACCTCAGCCATTATCAGCCTCCAACTAGCTGGTTACGCTCTCTTCGGTCAACAACTGTTTCAGATCATCCGGCATCTCGGCGACCGGGGATTTTATGAGCATCATGGCCTCCTCCATCTTGACCACGACATTGTGATTCTTTCCCCACGCCGTATCCAGGTCGGGGTAATCGATGCGGCTGTGAGCGCCGCGGCTCTCCCGGCGCGCCAGGGCGCTGAGTGTGACTGCCCCGGCAATGGTCAACATGCATTGCAGATCCCTTGCCAGGTGCCAGCCCGGATTGAAAAGCCGGGAGCCCTCTACGCGTACCCCAGCCAACCGCTCCTTCAGCTTATGGATCTCCGACCCGGCGCGAAACAGGTCCTCCTCGGTGCGGAAGATGCCGACCAGGTGCTGCATCATGCTCTGCAGGTCCTCATGAATGGTGTATGGGCTTTCTCCCTCGGTCCGCTCGAAGGGGGCCAGCATCTGCCGTTCGGCATCTTCGATTTCAGACGAATCGACCGCCGCTTCCCCGCTTCGTTTGGCGTGCTCGGCGGCCGCCAGTCCGGCGCGGCGGCCAAACACCAGCAGGTCAGAAAGCGAATTTCCTCCCAGCCGGTTGGCGCCGTGCAGACCCGCGGCCGCTTCCCCGGCCGCAAACAGCCCGGGGACCGAGGCCTGCGCCGTCTCCGCATCGACGCGGATGCCGCCCATCATGTAGTGGCAGGTCGGCCCCACTTCCATGGGCTCTTTGGTGATGTCCACATCCGCAAGTTCCAGAAATTGGTGATACATGCTGGGCAGCTTTCTCTTCACGTATTCGGCGGGTTTGTGGGAGATATCGAGAAATGCCCCTCCGTGCTCCGTGCCGCGCCCCTCGCGCACTTCGGTATAGATCGAGCGGGCGACCACGTCGCGGGTGGAAAGATCAAGCCGCTTTGGATCGTAACGCTCCATAAAACGTTCGCCATTCTTATTGCGCAGGATCCCGCCCTCGCCGCGCACCGCCTCGGTCACGAGAATCCCCTGCACGCCTGGCGGCCAGACCATGCCGGTGGGATGAAACTGGACGAACTCCATGTCGGTCAGCTCCGCGCCGGCATCATAGGCCAGGGCCATGCCATCGCCGGTGTATTCCCAGGAATTCGAGGTGATCTTCCAAATCTTGCCGATGCCGCCGGTGCAGATGACCACCGACTTCGCCTTGAAGATCACGAACCGTCCCTGCTCACGCCAGTAGCCGAAGGCGCCAGCAATACGGTTGCCATCCTTCAGCAGCCGCGTGATCGTGCATTCCATGTAGACGTCGATGCCCAGATGCACTCCGCGGTCTTGCAGGGTGCGAATCATCTCTAGCCCGGTGCGGTCGCCGACGTGGCACAGCCGTTTGTAGGTGTGACCGCCAAATGCCCGCTGCAGTATCTCCCCGTCCTCGGTGCGATCGAACAGAGCGCCCCACTGCTCCAGTTCGCGCACCCGCTCCGGCGCCTCCTGGGCATGGAGCTGCGCCATGCGCCAGTTGTTCATGAACTTTCCGCCTCGCATCGTATCGCGGAAATGGGCGCGCCAGTCGTCCGCCTGATCCACATTGGCCATGGCGGCCGCGATACCGCCTTCCGCCATCACGGTATGGGCCTTGCCGAGCAATGACTTGCAAACTACGCCAACGCTCACGCCCTGGGCCAGCGCTTCAATTGCGGCGCGTAGACCCGCGCCGCCGGCGCCGATGATGAGTACGTCGTGTTCGTGGGTTTCGTATTTGATGGTCACAGAATTCGAATGTCCTTGAGCAGGCCGGCGGAGATCATGCGCACGTAGAGATCGGTCAGGCCAACCGCGATAAGACTGGCCCAGGCAAAGAGCATGTGGCGCGAGTTCAGCTGGCTAAGCCAACCCCAGGCAGTGTGGCGCGAGGGACCAAACGCGGTGCATGAGAAACAGTCGAGCTTTCCTCCCGCGAGGTGGCGCAGCGAGTGGCAGGAAAAGGTGTAGAGAGTGAGCAGGGTGATGTTGACCAGCAAAATGAGCGACCCTACGCCGATGCCAAATCCGTCGGGGAAGAAAAACCCGCGAATCGCGTCGCGCCAGAGGAAGATGAGATACACGATTGCCAGATAAAGAAACCAGCGATGAAGATTTTGCAGAATGAACGGAAACGCGGTTTCGCCGCGGTACTTCCGCTTGCCGCCTTCGCTTACCGCGCAGGCCGGGGGGTCGAGGAAGAACGCCCGGTAATAGGCCTTCCGGTAGTAGTAGCAGGTGGCGCGGAATCCGAGCGGCCCGGCCAGAACCAGAAGCGCCGGAGAGAAGCGCCACCAGTGATGATGGGGATCGATCAGCGGAGAATAAAACGGAGACAGGTACGGTCCCCACTCATAGAACTTGCCCTCGAACGCGCGAAACGTAGCGTAGAGTCCGAATCCGCCCAGCAGGGCGACGACGGGAAGGATTTCGCCCCACCAGGCGTCACGCCGCCGTGTAACCCCGAAACCGTCGATTTGAACCACTGCAGAAGACTTTGCCATGGGTGTTCCGCGCCGCTCATAAGAGTAGTCATAAAACAGGATTTTGCAAAATGGAATTTTCGAGCTATCGTTCCAGCCTTGGGAGACGAGGCACAGATGGCTCGGGCGACGGGTATCAAACTTGTGTCTTTGCTGCCGAAGAGGAAATTCAAAGGAGCTAGAAACGAGAGGAACCTGTAGGAACAGGCGCGCCATTCTCGCCCATCTCCACACAGCCAATCGTCCCCGCTCTGGCAGGTTCGAAGGCGCCGTTCCAGATGGTTGCAGGGAGCGGCGGCTTTACCTAGGAAACAATTCAGATCGTAGTTTCCCAGGCGCGGTGTCGGACGATGAGAATTCGTCTCTGACCTTGCCGGCCCGGCTTGGTTGAAAGCGATGAAGGTAGAGATAAATGACTGGCGTGATGTAGAGAGTCAGCGATTGCGAAAGCAGGAGGCCACCAACCACCGCTATTCCCAGCGGACGGCGTGCTTCGCCGCCGACTCCGCTGCCAAATGCAACCGGAAGCGCGCCGAGGAGCGCAGCCATGGTGGTCATCATGATCGGACGAAAACGTTGCAGACAACCCTGATAGATTGCGGCCTCCGGGCTCAAGTCCGAGTGGCGCTCCGCGTGGAGCGCAAAATCGACGATCATAATTGCGTTTTTCTTCCCGATGCCGATCAGCAGGATCACGCCGAGGAATGAATAGAGATTAAGGTCTTCGCCACACGCCCACAGCGTCAGCAGTGCACCGACGGCCGCCGGCGGCAGACCGGAGAGGATGGTGATCGGGTGAATGAAACTCTCGTAAAGCATTCCCAGAACGAGATAGATCACCATGACTGCGATCATCAGCAGAAGGCCGAGGCCTTTCAGGGAACTCTGGAACTGCGCGGCAGTCCCTTGAAAGGCGAAGCTCATGGTAGCCGGCATGCCGATCTCTTCCGCTGCCCGCCGGACGATGTCGGTTGCGGCGCTAAGCGAGACCCCCGGTTTCAGGTCGAATTGAAAGGTGACGGCGGGAAATTGGCCAATGTGGTTGGCGGTCAATGGTGCGACCGTTTGGTTTAGGGTGGTGACAGCGGAGAGCGGAACCAGCCGGCCGGTATCGGATCGGATGTACAAGTCTGCCAGGGCTGCTGGGTCCCGCTGATATTGTTTCGCAACCTCCAGGATGACATCATAGCGCTCAGACGCCACCATGATGGTGTTTGTCCGCCGATTTCCGTAAGCGTCGTAAAGAGTGTTGGCGATTTTCTCTGGATCCACATTCAGCGACATGGCCAGGTCGCGACGAATGTCGACATTGACCCGTGGCGCGCTCAGCTGCAGGTCGCTTGACACGTTGCTCAGCTGGGGCAGGGATTGTAATTTTGCCTTGAACCGCGGCGCCCAGCGGTACAACTGCTCGGCATCGGGGCTTTCCAGCGCGGCCGAGTATTGCGAGCGGCCTTCGTCCTGGCCCAGGTTGACAAACTCCCCTTGCCGCACATACACGTTCAGACCAGGAATGGTATTCAGCCGCCGCTCTAGATCGGCAATGATCACCTTCACATTTGGCCGACGTTGGTCGGAAACAAGATTGACCCAGAACCATCCGGCATTCTGCGACTCGACGCCAGAAATATTGCTTTCCATCCACGGAATGGTCGCAAGGACTTTATTGACTTGCTCGCCGTAAGCAATCATGCGATCGAAGGAGTTGCCCTCGGAAGCTTCCAGCGTCCCGTGAAAATAGGGCACATTGACCTCCGGCATAAAGCTCTTGGGTATCGCAATGAAGAGATACACCGTCAGCGCGGTCATTGCGATGCTGACGAAAATGGCCGCGCGCCGACGCCGCAACACCACATCCAGCGATCGTCTGTATGCGTCCTCGATCGCGGCGTACAATCCTTCCGAATGCTCCTGGAACCAATTGCCCGCGACTTCCCGCGAGCCCAGAAATCGACCGCACAGCATCGGCGTGAGCGTCAGAGCGGTGAGACCGGACAGCAGTATGGATACGGAGATCGTCACTGCGAACTCGCGCAGCAGCCTTCCCAGCACCCCGCCGAGAAAGACGATGGGCAGAAAGACGGCGACCAGCGAGACAGTCATCGAAACGATGGTGAAGCCGACCTCGTTGGCGCCATCGAGCGCGGCCTGCATCCGCGTCTTGCCCGTCTCGCGATGACGCACGATGTTCTCGATCATGACGATGGCGTCGTCCACAATGAAGCCGACCGAGAGGGTTATCGCCATCATCGAAAACATGTCTACGGAATAATGAAGCAATCGCATGACGATGAATGATCCGAGAATCGATACCGGGATAGTCGCACTGGCAATGAGCGTGGAAGACGCGGTGCCGAGAAACAAGAAGATGACCAGCACGACGAGACCGATGGTGAGGATAAGAGTGCGGTTGACCTCGGCGACGGACTCGCGGACGAGATCAGCATCGTCGGCGACCTTGCCAAACGAAACCCCCGGAGGCATGGAGTCGTGCAGGGATTGAATAACAGCCTTTACCTTATCGGCCACTTCGACAGTATTTGCGCCCGGCTGCTTGCGGACGGCGAGGATGACGCTGCGCCGGCCGTTGATCCAAAACCTGCTCCTGTCGTTCCGTGAACTATTGAAGATCGCGGCGACCTGATTGAGGCGTAGAGGCGAACCGTCCCGGTAGGCAACGACGATCTGGGAAAACTCTCCCGCCGAGCTGAGCTGGCTATTTGCCTGAAGTGAGTAGTCTTTGTTGACGCCGTGCAAGGTGCCCGTGGGCAGGTTGGCGCTGTTGGTCGTCAGCGCCGTCCGAAGCTGCTCGAGATCGAGGCCATAAGCGGCAAGCCGGGTCGGGTCCGCCTGCACGCGTATGGCAGGCGCTTCCGGTCCATAGACCTCTACCTGGGAGACGCCGCTGACCATGGAGACGCGCTTGGCGAAGACCTGATTGGCATATTTCGCAAAGTCGTCGAGCGCAATTGTTTTCGAGGACATCTCTAGCCAAAGGATGGGGCTTTGGGCGGGATTCACCTTCGAATACGAGGGTGGCGAAGGCATATTTGCCGGCAGCGCGCCGGCAGCGCGGGAGATTGCGGCCTGAACATCTTGGGCGGCCGCATCCACACCCCGGTTCAAGTCGAACTGAAGCGTGATGTCGGTCTCTGCCACCGAACTCGAGGAGGTCATGCGCTCGATGCCGGGAATGGTGGAGAATTCGCTTTCGAGCGGAGTCGCGACGGTCGATGCCATTGCGTCCGGATTCGCTCCGGGCAGCTCGGCTGACACCCGGATGGTCGGATACTCAACCTCCGGCAGGTTGCTGACCGGAAGGGAAAAATAACTCAGGAAACCAAAGCTGGCGATGGCCGCGATCAACAGTGTGGTGGTGGTGGCGCGGCGAATAAAGAAGTCGGTCATGCGCATGTTCGTTCCCCTTGAAGGCGGTAGTGAGCGGGGCGCGCCATCATGGCACCGGCGTTGGGTTTAAGTTTGGCGACACTGTGGCCGTCGACTCGAGCAGCTCGACTTTTGCGCCAGATGTGAGCCGGAGCTGCCCTTCGCTAACCACCATGTCGCCAGGCCTTATGCCAGCGGCGACGATTGCCTGCTGGGCGCCCTTCCGCGGGTTATAAGTACGCACTACGGTGACCGGCGCAACGGAAGCGATTCCCGACTTGACGAGCCAGACGTATTGGCTCTCCAGGCCGTCCTGAATCGCGGACGCCGGGACCACGGTTTTTCCCACTTCGATTCCAAGCCGCAGCCGAACGTTGACAAACTCGCCTGGCCAAAGAGTCTCGCCGGAATTGGGAAAGGCAGCCTTAAGCCGAATCGTCCCCGTGGTTGCATCCACGGCATTGTCGATAAAAACGAGCTGCCCTTCTAGGGCAGGCCCGCTGCCATTAGTGGCTTCTACAGTCAGGCGTCCATCCGTGTTGAGCCGCCGCACTTCAGTCAGGCTCTGCTCGGGAATTCCAAAGGTGACGTAGATTGGGGTCAATTGCACCAGGGTGACCAATGGAGTGTCGTTGTCTCGCACCAAATTGCCCGCCTTCACCGTCACTGCGCCCGTGCGCCCGCTCATCGGAGCCACGACGTCGGTGAAGCGAAGTTGCAGCTCGGTTTCAGCAAGCCGCGCCCGGTCGGCTTTGGTTGCACCGAGGGCCGCTTCGACCGCTGCCTGGTCTGAGCGAAGGGCTGCCTGCGCGGTGTCGCCGGTCGTGATCAACTGGCTGACTCGCTGGCCGGAGAGCACACCGAGCGTCCCGAGTTGCCGGGCCACATCGGCTTCCGACTGGCTCTGCTTCTCTGCGGCCGTATCTCGCGCCACCACCGCTCGGGCTTGCTGCTCCATCGCCGCGTCGCGTTCCAGCTCAGCCTGCTGTTCCGACGCCTGCCGCTCCAGCGGCTCGCGGTCGATGGTGAAGAGCAGCTGGCCCCGGGTCACCTTCTGCCCTTCGGTAAACGCCACCCGATTGATCTGCCCGGCAATGCGCGACTTCACTTCTACGCTGTCTATTGCTTCAACACTGCCCACCGCGGCGATCTCTAGCGGAATATCTCCAGACACGGCCCGGACGGCGCGTACCGGCACCGCTTCGAGCGCGGCAACACTTGCTTTGGCCGCCACCCGCGTACAGGACGTGAGTGGAATACATATCAACGTCCCCAAAAGCACCAGTACCCGGCTGAGCTTCATCCTTGCAATACCTCAGCGCCAGCATCTGCGTCTCGGATATAAGGGACCATCGGTATGCAGCCGAAGGCTGGGGAAATGCAGGGAGCGATAGGAAATGCGCGACCAAGACTTGCCGCACTGCCCCGGGTCCCCGCGCTTTTCGGCGCGACTCCGACCGGGGGCTGCTCGGCTGCAATTGTGGGTGGACCTCAAGTTGAGAATGAAATACGGCTGGAGGTTATTCCCGCTCCCTGCAGGAATGACGGCGTTCCCTGCAAAGGATTGGAAATACATCGGCGCGGGTCAGATTCTCAAGCAATGAGAGTTTCGTCCGCGGCCGCGACGATTATCCTGAATACAGAGAGATTTAGGAGAGGCGCGTCAAATCCGCGGCGGTTGAACCATACGCTTGGGGAAGACCTTATTGCAGCAAGAAAGGACGCACATGAACGCACTTGCGACTGTTTTAGAATATACGCGGACCTCGTCCAGCTCTGAGAGAGTTGTATCCAAGACCCCGTTTCGAGATGCCGGTCTGCGCCTCAATGGTCACGCCTTCATCTTCACTCTGGCCTCGGTTCTCGCTCTTGCCACCGCGGCGGAATGCCACTCGATCTTCTACCTTCCCTCGCTGTTCTATGGCGCAGTGCTCTGGGTGTGGTGGGCCGGCGTTGCTAGCGCCATGTGGAAGCTGGGCCAACGAGTGCCTCTGGTCTCCAGCATTTCAGTGAAGGCGATTTCTGTTCACGTGTTCACCGCGTCGGCCCTAGGCTTCTCTCACCTTATGCTGCTGGGTAGCCTGGACATGACTGCGCCCGGATGGCAAACCCATGAGACCGTGCGCACTGCATTGATGAGCCCGCTCAGTATCAATCGTTTTGGCATGGAGGTGCTTCTCTATGGGTTTGTTTTTGGTATAACCGGAGTCGTCCAGTTCCAAATTCGGGCGCAGCGCGAGGCGTTGAAATCGGCAGAGTTGCAAAAGCAACTCTCGGCTGCACACTTGCGCGCATTGCAGATGCAACTGGAACCGCACTTTCTCTTCAATACATTGAATGCGATCACCACCCTGGTCGAGTTCGGAAGACAAAAGGAAGCAACCGCGATGCTCTTCCACCTCAACGCAATCCTGAAGAGCACATTACAGAGGACAACTCCGGAGAAAGTGCCCCTGTCGCGAGAGTTAGAGATGATCGAGAACTACCTGGCGATCGAGCAAGTCCGGTTCGCAGACCGGCTTCGCATCGAGATCAAAATAGAGCCGGCCGCCTTGGATGGGCTGGTTCCCTGTTTTCTGCTTCAACCGATCGTCGAAAACGCCATCCGCCATGGAATTGCCAACTGTGAGAATGAGGGGATGGTGGAGGCCTCGGCGAGACGAGACGGCGCTAACTTGCTCTTGACGGTGCGCGACTCCGGGCACGGCGTCAATGTTCAGCCGCAAAATGGCCATGGTATTGGGCTTACAAATACCCGCGAACGGCTCGCCTACTTCTATCACGACAACTATGTTATGAAGGCACAACCGATGAACTCGGGCGGCTTTGAGGTCGCCATTCGAATCCCTTACGAACGCACTTAACCATGAGACTGAAGACGATCATTGCCGACGATGAGCCACTGGCGCGGGAGCGGCTTCGGTTTCTGCTTTCGAGCGATGATGAGATTGAGATCTCGGCAGAGTGCCGTAACAGCAGAGAGGTCGTCGCCGCGCTCAAAGAAAGACGTATCGACGTGCTGTTTCTTGATATCCAGATGCCGGGAAGAGATGGATTCGAGGTGGTCGCAGAGGTCGGCGCGGCGCACATGCCGGTTATCGTGTTCGTGACCGCCCACAACCAATATGCACTGCGCGCCTTTGAGGTGCAGGCGCTCGACTACTTGACCAAGCCGGTAGAGACACAACGACTGCGGGAAACGCTGGTTCGGGTGAAGGAGCGGATTGCCTCCCACGCAGCCTTGTTGACCCAAGAGCAATTGAAGTCCGTGGTTACCAGCCTAGAGAACGGCGCCGCTCTTCGCAAGGACTATCCGCAGCGGCTCCTGGTTCGCAATGGCGTCAAGGACCTCTTCGTCAACGTCGCCGACATCGAGTGGATCGAGGCAGCGGACTATTACTCCTGTTTGCACGTTGGGACCAAGAGTTTTATGTTGCGGGAAACCATCAAACAACTCGCCCACACTCTCGATCCGAATAAATTTGTCCGGGTCCACCGCTCGATCATGGTAAATCTCGACCAGATACGTGAGATCTTTCGCGAAGGCCAGAGCGAAGGATCGATCGTTCTGGTGAACGGTCAGCGGCTGAAGATGAGCAAGAGCGGTTGGCAGAACCTGCTCGCGGTCAGCCGCTCGTAGGTGTCTTCGCCGATTTTGGCGCGCCCATTGCGTTATTAATAGCGCATCGGTTGTGCGGCCAGCGCTATCATCGTTATCGTTTCAGGACTTCCTCGAGATATGCCAGGGCGCGAGGATCATTGGTTTGACCCAGCCAGAAGATGGCTTCCTTGCGGACAGCCAGATTGGAATTGGTATTCGCGACCTGAATAAGTTGCGGAACACTCTCTTCCTTCGGTAGCTGGCTCAGGGCGAAGACAGCTTTCTTCTTTACCGCGAAGTCAGGGTCATTCTCCGTCGAGTCCCTCAAGGCGCCAATGGCTTTCTTGCCAGCCTTCTGCGCGAGCCAGAAAAGCGCCTGGCCGCGAACTTCGCTGTCGGTATCCGACCTGGCCATTCGGATGAGCTCATCCGACGTTCCCGGATCGCTGTTGATTGACAAGTCAAAGGCGAGCTTTTTGCGAAGCTGCGGGTCCTGTTCCTTCTGGACAAGCCGCTCGAGCGCCACAAATCCGTCGTGACCGCGCTCGGCGCCCAGCCAGAATGCGGCCTTTTCGCGGAGATACGCGCTGTTGGGCGGCGCGGCGAGCGAGGCGAGCACTTCGGTTGCTTTGGAGGTGTCATGCATGCTCACCGCGACCAGGCTCTCTTCGAACGCCTTATCGTGCCTGGCCTCCCCATGTTGGACGGCCAGCTGGCCGAGAAAAACAACGCTGTCGTCTGGCTGAACTCCGGTGAGCCATTCCAGCGGCAAGCCGCCGGAATTCAGCGTGCAGCCGGCCGGTGCCAGGCGAACTCTTTCCACCCCGCCGTGGTCGATCCGAAGCAGCACGTAGACAATCAGATTGGGAGAGTCCGCGCGGTCTGAAGTATTTAGATTGTCGCCGGTGTCCTCCAATCGATATTCATCGCAATATCCATCTTCCACTTGTGATGATCCGGTCCAAGACGAACACGTAGAAAGATGCGTTCGCGGAAGAGCCGGCACTTGATATCCAACCCATAGCGGCCCATCGGAGTGCTGAAATCGCTCCACCGTCGCGGACAGTCCCGGGCCCACCGGCCCGATGCGAAGCTGTGTGTTTACCGTCTTAGGCTGCTGGGCTGAAGTCCCGAACGTCGACGCAGCAAATACGAGGGCGAGAAACAAGCATTTCATAAATACTTCTCCTTGAGATTCCGGTCGTTATTTGTTCAGGATCTCGAGCATGTAGTCGGTCGCTTCCTTGCTGTGCATGATGCTGAGCTGTTGGACGATCTCCTGCTTCAGCCCCGGGTCTTTCTCAGCGCGGGCGAGCTCAACCAGATCGTGGCTATCGCCAGCCAGAAAGAGCGCCTGGATGACCGCCTTCCTGGTTTCGGTATCGGTATTTTTCCCATAGACCGAAACCAAAGACGGCGCCTCGGACATGCCTCCGGCGATACCCACGTTGCGGATCGCCTTGCGGCGCAACTCCGGGTTTGGCTCCGAGGCTGCAATTGTGCTCAGTGCATCGGCGCCCTTCTTCCCCGCCGCCACCAGACTGTTGATGATCTCGGACTTGGTCGTTTCGCTGGACGTCTTTCGATAGAGATCGAGCAGTTGGGAAGTGGCTCCCATTGCGCCCAGGCTGCGAACGGCAGATTTGGTAAGCTCCGCGTCCGACTCATGGCTTGCCGCCTCGACCAGCGGATCGGGACTACCGGTGATGAGGTAGGCCTGCAGAATTGCCTTCTTGACCTGCTCATCATTGCTCTGCCGGTAGATATCGCCGAGCATCGCGACCGACCGTTTCCCGCCGCTGACCGCAATCATCTGGATTGCCTTCTTCTGCAGCGCTGGATTCTTCTGACCATGAGCGATCCCTAAAAGGACTTCCTGCGCCTGGGGCGACGAGTCCTGGGCGAGCACGAAGAGCGCCTGGTCCTTCAGCTTCTCTGAATTGTCGCTCGCGAGGATTTGCTGGATGATGGGCAGCGCGCGGGATTCGTCCTGTTGCATCAACGAATTGAGCGCCAGCAGCTTGAGCTCCTGGTCCTGCTCCGCCTGCGGCTGCACCGGGTCGCCGCTCTTGCCGCGAATCTCGATCTCCAGCGCGCCGCACTCGTTGACCCAACTGCTATGCGGGTAGACATCGCGTAAATCCTTGCAACTCGAGAGCGCGAGTGCGGACTTCCCTTCCTTGTTCTCCGCATAGGCTTGCCAGTAGATCGACGCGTCGGCGCGGTCGCCTTTCTGCTGCGCGATCTTCGAGAAGATGGCTTCTGCGTCAGCCCAGCGGCCGTCGTTGATGGCACGGGTTCCATCGGAGTAGAGAGCGTCCCGGTTCGACGTTGCAGCTTGGTTGTCGCCGTCCACTATGGCGGTGTCGAATTCAAGCGGACGGAAGTCGGCCGCGAGTCCCATCGACGAGCACAACGTCGCGCCAAGGAGAGAAGTAAGTAACAGCGACGGTATTTTCATTAGATAGATGCCCCTTTCAACTCTGTTGCAGCGACCGGCTGTTGCTCCATGACTCGGGAACGCAAAACCCGAACATCAAAAAGAAGGCCGTCGGTGTTCATCTCCTGCCTGAGCCTGTTCAGGTCGGCTTCGCTCAGGCCGTTGGGTTGATTGGCAACCTCAACCAGCAGCCGCTCCAGGCGGTCGAGCGCCGCATCCAGCGCCGGGTCGCCGCTCTCGGTCGCGCTCTGCCTCACCAGCCGGTTGGCTGCAAGAAGCTCACGCGCCTCGCTTTGTATCGGCAATGCTGCAGCTGCATCTTTTCCGTCCGCGTGATTCAGCTCCACCAGCAATCGCTCCGAGCGGTCGAGGTGATCTCCAAGCACCCAAATCACGACCCGTTGCCGCGCCTGTGAATCGCTTGCCAGGGTCGCGGTCGGTGATTGCCTCCGTTGCCACACCCGTCCGGCGACAAAGGCGCCGGCCACCAGCAATGCACAGGCTGTAACCCAGACCAGCGGTCTCCAGAGACGGGGAGGCAACCAGCTCCGCCTGCGCCCCTCATACACCTGCAGAGAACCACGAATCGACTCCCAGACCTCTTCGCCATACCCCTGGCTGCGCGCGACAGGAGCCGGCGATTTCACGCCGCCCAGGTCCCGCCGAAGGTCGGAATAGTCTTTGGCGCACTTGGCGCACACTTTTAAGTGCCGCTCGGCCGAAGCCGCCGTTGCGTCTTCTCCGTAGTAGTGCTCGATAAGTTCTTCTTCGCTCAAGTGTTTTGTATTGGCCATTATCCGTTTGCCCATAGCGGCGCGAGTTGCCGCCGCAATTTCCGTACCGCGCGAAATACTGCCTGCTTGGCTGCGTTCGGAGCCATGTTCAGCGCCGCCGCTATCTCTTCGGTTGAACGATCTTCCATGTGCCGCAACACAAAAGCGGTCCGCTCGATGGCAGTGAGGGAGCGCATCGCAGACTCCTGGGTTGCGTCAATCTCGCGGCTCAATAGCAGTCTGTCCGGCCCCGCCTTCCTGTCGGCGACCTGGACGCCACCCTGCTCCGGGTCGTGGTCTTCGGCAATACGGTCCTCTGCGTTCGATTTCCTCCGGCCCACCAGGTCAAGCGCACAATTGCTGGCAATGCGATAGATCCAGGTCGTGAAGCTCGATCGGCCCTCAAAGCTTTGCAGTTTCTGATAGCCGCGGAGGAAGGTCTCTTGGACCACCTCGTCGGCATCCTCGTCATTGCCGGTAATGCGATAGGCCACGCGAAAGACGGTCTGGCTATGGCGCACGACGAGCGCGCCGAAGGCGTCCTTATCGCCGGCCAATACTGCCCGGCAAATCGTGTGGTCGCTTTCTTCCATTCAGCGCATTAGACAGGAAATCGACGCTCTGGTTAGGAAGTTTTTTGGAGAGTACGGAGGAGGTCATTCAGAGGTTTTGAACCCCGACCAGGCTATCTCGGGGGCCGCTATCTAGGAATCCATTGAGGATGGCTGGTGAAGAGCCCACCGAGAAAGCCAAGTTGATATACCAGGAAGGAGCCGAAAGAAAGACTTACCATGCCTGAGGCAACTCCAAGATACCGGCTCATTTTGGCGAAACGATCTCCGGCAAATGTGAGTGGAACGGCTATCGCAGCAGTCATGCACATCATTCCGACCATGGTGCCTGCGCCGAAGATGAGCAGATAGGCTGTCGCCCAGACGGGGTTGTGAATCGTAGACAATACCAGCAGCGCCACTGCCGCGGACCCGGCGAGGCCATGGACAAGGCCGATGACCAGAGGTCTAAGGCACTGATAGAGACCGAACCGGCCAACCGAATTGTCGAGCCACCCCTCGAACCTCGTTCTCCTCTTGTCCGGCTTTGCCAGGGCGAGGGTTTGCGTGCGTCCGGCAATGGATGGAGTCAGGTAGCTTGTCACCTGCTGCAGGACGCCAGTGAGGTTCAGGACGCCCAGCAGAATGAGCATGAGAGCAACACTGAACTCCATAGATAAACCTAAGCGGGGTGGAATCTCGACCCCGAAAAGGATGATCAGCGAGCCTACGACAAAAATAGTAATCGTGTGTCCCAGGCCCCAGACGGAACCGATGAAGGCGGCATTGCGGATGCTCCGCTGTTTGCTGACGATGGTGGAGATAGCAACTACGTGATCGGCGTCGGTAGAATGTCGCATCCCCAACACCAGACCCAAACCGGAGACAAACAGAATGGAGCCCAGCCTCTCCTGGGAAAACAAGTGCAGGTTGAGGTGAACCGCCGAAAGCGCCTGCATGGCAAGTATCACTCCCAGCACGGTGATGAAGGCCGAGGATGCGACCGGGAGCCAGCGCCGGGTGAGTGGGCCGTCGACTTGAAGACGGGTCATGAATCGGCGGGCAATTACCATCAACATACCGAAACCGATAAGCACGGCGGCCAATCCGACACTGAAGGCGACGATCAGGAAGAAACCCAGGCCGATCCTGTGCAGCGCGAACGCGCTTAAGAGCACGATCAGCGCGGCTGGGCATGGGATGATTCCGCCAGTGATTCCCAATGTGAAGAGCTGAGTGAGCGTTACCGATTTCGCAGGACTGCCGCCGTCAGCAACGGGATTGCTTTCATTCTCTTCGCCCGCCGGCCGTTTCCAGAATGTCCAGTGGGCATGGGACGAGCCCGGCGCGTGAGAATGGTCCGTGACGGTGCCGGTCAAGCGGCGCAGAAGCATATAGCCGCCCAGCCCAGCGATGGTGATCCCGGAGAGAGCGCCGAGCCACGGGTAGAGCTGCTCGGGCACAATGTAACGAGAAGCATACAAGGTGATCGCGCCAAGCGCGAATACTCCAGCCGTGTGCGAGGCAGTCACGATGATTCCCAAAAGAGCAGCATGGCGCACGGTGCCCCTGGAGCCTACAAGGTAGGCGGCGACAATCGTCTTGCCATGGCCCGGTTCCAATGCGTGGAGCCCTCCCAGGCCGATCGCAATGATGGCAGCGGTGAACAGGAACCAGCCGCTCAGGCGTTGGGCGGTAATCAATTGGGTAAATCTGCTGCGCGGAGTCTGCTGTCGATTTGCCTGCAGGCTCAGGATAGCCGACGGGGTTGCTGCGGTCTGCGAAGGCCTAAACGGCACTCCGGCGCTTGCCGTTGTGGCATACACCTCGGAGAGCGCAGGTCTCTCCGAGGTGCTCGGATGACTCTGCGGATGCATCGCCCCAGCCGCAGGCGCCTGGCCACGCGGCGACAGCAACGCGGAGGGGGAGTGAGCCTGAACTCCCTGAGATTTGATCCTCGCGATTGCCGGCGATGCAGGCGGCAACGTGGCTGTGAGTGCGGCCTCGAGATTCTGAGGCGGGCTGGTTAACAGATCGGTCGGATAATTGCTCAGTTCGCGGCTGCGGTCGATCGCCGGAACAGAGCTGCTGAGCAACGAACCGGCGGAGGCGACAGCAACGATCTCCTTCCAGCCGGTGTGCCCCGGATAATTATTGTCGGCATAACGAAGGTCTATCTTCTTCCGGTCTAGATCGGGCGAGAATGCCGCTTCGTAGACGAAACCCATCTTCATCGTAGGTAGACCGCCAGCGCCGGGAGGAAAGATCACTCCACTTGAGATCAGCCGCAATGGAATCTGTTTGCCACTTACCTCAAGAATGACATTGCGTCCGAGCGCTGCGCCCCGCGCAGCCACATAGTGGATTACCGCCGGCGAATTGGGGTCAATTGCGGTGGCCGCAATGTTTCCTTGCTGGAGTTCCTGATAAGTAGGAATCTCTGCCAGATCGATGAAGTACCGCACGAGGACTCGGTCAGTTTCCACATCGATCTTGGAATAGTGATTGACGCTGAAATTGCCCATGGGATGAGCTGAGGCCGAATGGCAGAGACCCAGCATAAAAAGTAGAGCAAGGAACCTGCCTGACTTCTTAGCGTCCATCTTCTTCCGTGCCTTTCCTGGATGCGAATTGCGCTTCCAGCGCGTTAAGTTTTTGTTGCGCCGTATTGGCATAAATCAGATGAAAGTGCGGATTGATCTGGAGCGCTTGCTTGAGTTCGCTGCGCGCCTGCTCCGCTTGCCCCAGCCGCTCGGCAATCATCCCGGCATGAAAGAGGATGATCGAATCTCGAGTTCCAAAGTGCATCGCTTTCTGGCTGGCGGCGCCAGCTTCGGTCAGTTTGCCATTCTTGTACAGTGCCCAGGCCAGCGCATCCCAGGTGTAAACGTCATGCCGGACCTCAAGCTCTTTCTGGGCGAGTTCCAGGGCTTCGGGAAGCTTTCTGTCGTGATCGGCGTAGAACAGCGCCAGATCGCGATTGTGCAGCACTTGATTGATATGTCCAAGCAAGCCAATGTACTCGACCAGCGCGTACTGCTTCTGGGCCTCCACCTGATTTCCAGAGCGCATATAGAGGTCACCAAGTTCCGCGATAAAGATGGGCATGGGGACGACGGCAATCGCCTTTTGGTAGAGAACGATGGCTTCGGCATATCTGCCGTGGTTCGCACGAAGCTTACCCAAGGCCGCTAAAGCGCGATAATCCCCGGGATGGATGGTCAGCGCGGACACATAAGCTCGATCCGCAGACAAGGAGTCGCCTGCCTGCGTATAGAACTCACCCAATTCGTAATAGAGCCAGCCAAGGTTCTCGCTCGGGAGCTGCGCTTGGACTCCCTCCGCTACCGCGGTCTTCATCAGATCGACCGCTCCGGTGGTATCGCCGGCGATGAACTTCAGATAGGAGATCCGGCTGTCTCGCGCATAGGCGGCGCGCGGCGAAAGCGTCATGTCGGGAGGCGTCAATCGGGCATACGCAGCGCCGGCTTTGTCGTACTCGCCCTCATCCGCATATGCGTCGCCCACGATGGCGAAGGGCGAAATGTCGCCGGTGCCCAGTGACAGAGCTTTATGAGCATAGCCAAGGGCGTCGGCGAAGCGATGCTCTCCCATACTCACTTCGGCCATCGTTCCCAAAGCAGAGTCTGCCGAAAAGTCCGCCGAAACAAGATCGAGCGACCGGGTAAGAGACTCCTCAGCGAGCTGATAGTCGCTTACATCGCCGGTCTCCCGGGCGCGCTGGAAATACGCAGCGCCCAATCCCGCGTATCCCGCGGCATCCTTCCGATTGCGAGCCACAGTCGCTTGAGCAGTTTGAATGAGTTGGTCTGTGGCTGTCGGATGAGGAGTAAGGAGTGCCTCGGGTACGGGAGCAAAGACGGAAGCGGAAGCCTCCATAGTAGCGGCGCTGGATGGGTTGTTATTTCGCCCATCGTCCGAAGCGGTTCTGGAACGACGTGCCGGTTCACCGATCGCAGTTGTCTGCAGCGAGGTCGGCTCAGCTGTCGGCGGATAGTCTTTCTTCTTCTCGTCGTCATCTTGGAGGGTGGCGAGGTTCGCTGATTTCAGGGCATCGGCAGCAAACTCGGATGCCGGATTCGATTGAACGGATAACTTGAAATACTTATTGGCGGCGGCGCTGTGGTTCAACTTCTGCGCGATATGGGCGGCATGATCGAATATCTGTGCGCTGCGAATGCCAACGACAATAGCTTTCTGCTCCGCAGCGTCCGCGTCCCCATCCTTTCCGTTGGCATGGAGGGCCCAGGCGTAGGCATCGAGCGTCCAAACATCTTGCCGCTCCGCAATCTCCTGCTGGGCGATTTTGAGCGCGCTGGGCGCGGTTGGAGCGTTTTCTGCATACATCAGAATGAGGTCAAGCTTTGACTGTCCGGTTGCGCTTGGGGGATCGCTTGCCAGCTTCTCAAACTCCACATAAGTTGCCTGGGCCTGTTTGCTTTGGCCGGCTCCCTGCTGTGCTCGAGCCAACTGGTAGAGGGTGTGCGGATCGGCATCGACCTCGGCGGCCTTGATCCATAGCTGGACTGCTTCGCTGGTCCGATTCTGGGCCATGCGAAGGCGCGCCAGGTTTTCCGTTGTGCAGGGATAATGCGGGAAGATCTGCTCGGCCCGCTGAAGAGTCTGCTCCCCTGCGTCAATTTCGCCCGAGTCGATCTGAATCGATGCGATCCGGTTGGCTATCCACGCCAGCTCTTCGACTTCAGTCGGCGAAGTCTCAGAATACGCGAGGTTCAGGAACTCGGTTGCGCCGCGAGGATCTCCATACAATGTTCGCAGTTCAGCTCCGATCAGCAGTGCCGGAGTATTATTGGCCCGCAGGTTCAGCATCCATTGAACATTCGCTTCTGCTTCCGCATAGTTGCCCAGGGCGATCTGTGCTTCGGCGAGATATCCGTAGGTCATCACGTCGTCCGGTGTGCGGTGGTGCAAAGCTGAGGCTCGCTCCTTTGCCTGGGCGAATTCGTGCCGGCTTAACATGAGCGCCACTTGAGTTCTTTGCAATTGAAAGTCATCTGAAGCCAGCCTCAATCCTTGAGCCAGGGCGGCGTCGGCGTCCTGCAAATAACTCCGGTCGGCGGTCTCGCGGGTTCTCCGGATTAGGCCCAATGCCAGCTCGTTGTAGGCCTGTACTTTCTTCGGGTCGTTCTTGATCTGTAACTGGGCCGCCGAGATGCGCTGCTGAGCCGGACTTTCCTGCTGAGCGGGTGCCGGGACGGCTGTTTGCTGGGCTAGTCCCAACCCGGAGAGGCTGGCACCAAGAATCAATATCGTTGCCTGCGGAAATCTCATAAAAGACCTATTCGCTGGAGTCTTAGGAAGGGGATCGCTGCGCTCGAAGCAGCGCTCCAGCGCAGCGATCCCGGTTAAGGTCAGACAACCCTGCTAAGCCTTAGTCAACAGGGCAGGCCGCCGGACCACCCTGGTTCGCCGGAGGAGCGTCCGAGTTTTGAGGACTGGTAGACGTTGGCTGTGCGCCGCAACCGGTAGGATCGCCGGGGCTGATGTGGCGACTGTCACGTCCACTATATGCATAATGCACATAGGGGAACGTCTCCTGCGGAGGAACGTCGGGGGCGTTGACGCCATCGCCGAGCAGGTTGTTCGGCGCGACATTGAAGCCGGGGCTCAGGACGCCGCCCGAGACCACCCGTTCGGCAATGTCAACCACATCGTCGGTGAGACGACGGCCATTTGGGAATCCGGCGGGATCACCGGCGAGCAGGCCCAGACGCCTGCGCTTCGCCATCGGGGTGGGTGGCACGCCGGTATTGAGCCGCATAAGATCGGCGATCGGCCCGGCCGGTGTGCCTGGAGCGGCAATTGGCGCCGCGTAGGTCACCAGCGGCAGCAGATCGGTGCGCGGAGGAGCGGGGATGTTGATGCCAAACACGGCATTGAACACGCGTGCCAGGAGAGGATCCAGATCGAACGCAGCGAACTGACTGTCGTTTACCGGCTGCGACATGCTCCAGAAGTCCTTGCTGCCTGTCCCGATAATCAGCTCATTGATCAGCGGATTTCCAAAGCGCTGCACCTGGGCAAGGTGGCCGTCGAAGACATTCTCCGCGGGGGCGGGTGGTCTGCGAACAGTGGTCACCGGTCGCGATGTCGTCGCCCATGAGCCGATCGTTGCCTTCGGATCAGTTGCTGCGTGGATGGCTCCATCGCTAGTCAGCAGCGAGACCGGAACCTCGATCGCAATGGTGTTGACGTTGAATCCCGCGACCGAATTGGGGGCCGTATTCAGCTGATCGTTGGCATCCTGGACTGCGGTCAGAAACCCACCGCCCGCCCCAGCGCGGAAGTTAAAGCTGTCGAATGCCGCGCCCAGGTCAATGAAGAAGGGATCAGCGACGGTGCCGGCAAAGACCCGAATACCGGAAACGCCACCGGCGCCCTCCACACTATAGATGCCCTGTGCAGCGAGTGCATCGTAGTCCGGCATGGTACGTGGGCCCACGTTGCTGGGAACCGCGAACATTGGGCTTCCGGTGGTATTGTGTAGAGCGATGGATTTGCCGCCCTTGATCATGAAGACGCCGAACTGCTGCCGCAAACTCAAGCCCGCAGCGCCGGGGCCTTCCAAAGAAGTAACCGCGGGAGGCACGATCGGTGTGCCGGGGGCGACCGGCGCCGGCGAATTTGCCGGAGCATCGATTCCGGAGCCCGCTCCGGCAAAGCTGGTAAACAGCCCTGGATCGCGGATTTCGGTCTGAAACTGGACCTGGAAAGTCACGTCCGCCAGAGCATC
>Ga0302324_100007972_pt1 | contig 22423 bp, 16 predicted proteins | sample Palsa_T0_1_FD_201949 | JGI IMG/M metagenome (GOLD analysis project Ga0302324, IMG submission 201949) | Peat permafrost microbial communities from Stordalen Mire near Abisko, Sweden - Palsa_T0_1 | ecosystem: Environmental > Terrestrial > Soil > Palsa > Peat permafrost | place: Sweden: Abisko...
TGTCAGCAGCATCAAGGTCAATGGCGAGGAAACCAGCGCCGCGCCGTACCGTGCGACCGACCCGCCACGCCCGCAGGATGCCTACGGCGCGTCCAAGTGGCACGCGGAGCAGGCCCTGCAGCTGCTTGCCGAGGATAGCGCGATGCAGAGCGTGATCGTGCGTCCGCCGCTTGTCTATGGACCGCGCGTGCGCGCCAATTTTCTGCGCCTGCTGAGCTGGGTCGAGCGCGGTTGGCCGCTGCCGCTCGCTGCCGTGGCCAACCGGCGCAGTCTCGTCAGCATTTGGAACCTGTGTGATCTTCTGGTCCGAGCCCTCGAACACCCGCGCGCGGCCGGGCGTACCTGGATGGTCTCCGACGGCGAGGATGTGTCAACGCCTGAGCTCATCCGGCGAATTGCCCAGGCGATGGGCCGGCGGGTCAACCTAATCCTGGTGCCGGTTCCCCTGCTCAGGCTCGGCGCGGGCGTCGTCGGCTACGGGGCGGAGTTCGCACGCTTGTGCGGGTCGCTCGCGGTGGATATCAGCGCGACGCGCGATGAGCTCGGCTGGTCGCCGCCGCTCTCACTTGATGCCGGCCTTGGGCTTACCACCGCCTGGTATCTGCAGCGAGGCTTGCGGCAGTGACGATCGAGGTACTCGTCACGGCGCTCGCAACGTTCTTGCTTGCACTCATCCTCACCGGTGTCGCGCGCGCCTTTGCACTCTCGCACGGCGTGCTCGATGTACCCAATGATCGCAGCTCGCACAGCACGCCAACGCCACGGGGCGGCGGTAGCGCCATCGTCGCAAGCACGATTGCTGCGGCGAGCGTGCTCTGGTGGCGGGGCGTGCTTGATACGCCGCTGTACCTGGCATTGTGCGGGGGCGGCCTTGCGGTTGCGGCCGTCGGCTTCTTGGATGACCGCCGCCCGCTGCCCGCGGGAGCTCGTCTCACGGCGCATGTCGCCGCGGCCCTCTGGGCGCTTTTTTGTCTGGGCGGTCTGCCCGCGCTGTGCATCGGGCAGTGGACCGTGCATTTCGGCTGGGCTGGCTATGTCCTCGGTGTGCTCGGCATTGGCTGGACCTTGAATCTCTTCAACTTCATGGACGGCATCGACGGCATCGCGGCGGCGGAGGGCGCATTCATCGCCTGGGGCGCAACGCTGCTCGCGGTGGCGGCCGGCGGCGCTTGTAGCGGCGTTTGCGCCATGGGGCTCGTCGTCGGCGCAGCCTGCTGTGGATTTCTGCGCTGGAACTGGCCGCCGGCGAAGATCTTCATGGGCGATGTGGGCAGCGGCTTTATCGGTTATCTCATCGCGGTACTGGCGATCGCCAGCGCGCGTGAGAATGCCACCGCGCTTCTCGTGTGGCTCATCCTCGGAGGAGTCTTCTTCAGCGACGCGAGCGTGACCCTCGTGCGCCGTTCGCTACGCGGCGAGCGCGTCCATGAGGCGCACCGCACGCACGCTTATCAGTGGCTTGCGCGGCGCTGGGGCAGCCACCGCTCCGTCACGAGTGCAGTTTTGATCATCAATCTCGCGTGGCTGCTGCCGTGCGCGGCTGTCGCGAGCTTCTATCCGCGTCTTGCAATGTGGATGGTAGTGGCAGCGCTTGCGCCGATCGTGTTGCTCGCGCTCATCGCCGGTGCGGGACGCGGCGCACCCGAGGCTCTTCAAGAGGCAAAGCACTCCTGATCCTGTGTGCCGCAGTGCGGCAAGAGGGACGCAGCGTGATATGCGGCACAGTTCAGATGTTGAACGGAAGCCGTAGGTCCGCGGCTTGCGTGCGCAAGCAGTAGTACGATCGCGATCGACCGCTTTACAGGATGTGAGACACCTTGCGTCAACCTGCAACGACCCATGCGCGTTGGATTTGCAGCACGTTGGAACAGGCAACAGGCCTAAGCGTTGACTTGGTAATTGTCGTAGCGTCGTACAAATTCTTGTACAATCGCCGCCTCGAAAATGCTGACTGGCCCGTAACTTAGGTTCCCGACTTCGAAAACTCGAAACATGTCGGTCATGCTCAGCTTCTGTCAGCGAACCGTCGGACTCAAGGATGCTTGGATTTAAGGGAACGCGGATATGAACGAGCGCGACACCCTCGGGTTCGCCGCGCTCGGCAATTATCTGCTCACGCTTCCCCGCGGTGCCAAGCGTCTCATCATGGTCGGTGCCGATGCGGTCATGCTGCCCCTTGCCCTGTGGGCGGCACTGGTATTGAAGTTCGACCGGCTGTCGTTCGATTTCGGCGCCTACGTCGATCTCTTCCTGGTTGCGACCGCATCGGCACTCGTGATCTTCGCGTGCTTCGGGCTGTACCGCGCGGTCATACGCTTCATGGGTCTGCACGCGATGGCTACTGTCGTCGCGGGTGTCGCCGTTTCGGTGGTGGCGCTTGCCGTGTATGACCGCCTCGCCCGATCGGTGCATGTGTTCCCTTCGGTCTTTGCCATCTACGCGGCGCTGGCACTGGTGTATCTGGCAGGCAGCCGCTTCCTCGTGCGCTATCTTGTGTATTTCGGGCGCAATGGCCGCGCCGCCAAGTTCGTCGCGATTTATGGCGCGGGCGATGCGGGCGCGCGGCTCTCATCGGTACTGCTCGGCGGCCCGGATTTTCAGCCGGTGGCCTTCATCGACGACAAGCGCTCGCTGCACGGCAGCCGCATCAACAGTATCCGCGTCTATGGGCGCGACTCTCTGCCGCAGCTCATCCGCGATCACGACATCGAGCGCGTGCTGCTCGCAATTCCATCCGCCTCCATGCGGCGCAAGCAAGAGATCCTGCGCGTGCTCGAGCCGCTGGGGATTCATGTGCAGTCGATGCCGGATCTGTCCGACATCATCTCCGGTGTGGCCCATATCGATGAGCTGCGCGATGTGGATGTCGCAGATCTTCTCGGCCGCGATGCCGTGCCGCCGGATCCGCGGCTTTTTGCCTCATGCATCCGCGGCAAGTCCGTCATGGTGACGGGCGCCGGGGGGTCCATCGGCGCGGAGCTTTGTCGGCAGATCATACGGCTCGCACCGCGGCGGCTCGTGCTGTTCGAGATGTCGGAGCTTGCGCTCTACACGATCGAGGGGGAGCTCACCGAGTATGTCGCCCGCGAGAACCAGGCGATCGAGATCATTCCGCTCCTCGGCAATGCCCACCATCGCCACCGCGTGCGCGAAGTCCTCTCGACCTACGGCATTCAAACCCTCTACCACGCCGCCGCCTACAAGCACGTCCCCATCGTCGAGCACAACGTCGTCGAGGGCATCCACAACAACGTCATCAGCACCTGGTACACCGCGGAGGCCGCGCGCGAGACCGGTGTTGAGACCTTTGTGCTCGTCTCGACCGATAAGGCCGTAAACCCGGTCAATGTGATGGGCGCGACCAAGCGCCTGGCCGAGCTCGTGCTGCAGGCTCTGCAGGAGCGCTCGACCGGCACGCGCTTCTGCATGGTTCGCTTCGGCAACGTGCTCGCCTCCTCAGGCTCGGTGGTGCCGCTCTTCAAGAAGCAGATTCGCGAGGGCGGGCCCGTGACAGTGACCCACCCGGATGTCATCCGCTACTTCATGACCATTCCCGAGGCGGCGCAGCTTGTCATCCAGGCCGGTGCCATGGCCAAAGGCGGCGATGTGTTCGTGCTCAACATGGGCCGGCCGATCCTGATCGATGATCTGGCGCGGCGCATGATCAACCTCACCGGCTTGACCGTGCGCGATGCGAACAATCCCGACGGCGACATCGAGATTCGCTATACGGGTCTGCGCACCGCGGAGAAGCTCTTCGAGGAGCTGCTGATCGGCAGCAACATTACGGGCACGGACCATCCCATGATCATGCGTGCCATGGAGCACTCGGTACCCTGGGATCGCATGCAGCAGCTCTTGAACGAGCTGCTGATCGCGCTCGCAAGCTTCGACTGCCGCCGCTCGGTGTCGCTGCTGTGCGAGGCGGTTGCCGAATACCGCCAGACCCACTCCATCCGCGACTTTGTCTGGGCACAGAAGACCTTCGCGACGGGCCTTCAGGATCGCGAGCCCGAGGATGGCCGCAAAGTGGCGGATTTCATCGCCAAGCGACGCCTGATCGAGGGCAGCAAGGGCCCTTCGGAACGCGGAAATTGAACTAAGCTCACGCTAGCGCAGCGTGTGACTTGAGCGCCGCATAGCCTTCCTCTAGGCTCGGGGCCGCTTCATCGTCACTTCCGAGTGTTCCTTAAATATCCATGCGCGTCACGATTTTTGGATCCGGCTATGTGGGTTTGGTTACGGGCGCCTGTCTTGCTGAGGCCGGCAACCATGTCGTCTGTGTGGACGTCAATGCCCAGAAAATCGAGCGCCTGAACAAGGGCGATGTGCCCATTCATGAGCCGGGGCTCGAAGCGCTCATCAAGCGCAACGCGGAGGCCGGCCGCATCGAGTTCACGACCGACGCCATCAAGGGCGTCGCGCACGGACTCTTCCAGGTCATCGCCGTGGGCACGCCCCCGGATGAGGACGGCTCGGCGGACTTAAGCTACGTGCTGGCCGCCGCGCGCACCATTGGCATGCACATCGATCGCTACGCCGTCGTCGTCACGAAGTCGACGGTCCCCGTGGGCACCGCCGACAAGGTGCGCGCCGAGATCGAGGCGCGTCTTGCCGAGCGCCGGTTGCAGCTCGATTTCGACGTCGTCTCCAATCCCGAATTCTTGAAAGAGGGCGTGGCGATCCAGGACTTCATGAAGCCCGACCGTGTCGTGATCGGCACGGACAATCCGCGCACGCAGGAGTTGATGCGCGCGCTCTACGAGCCCTTCACCCGCAATCACGATCGCTTCATCGTGATGGATATTCGCTCCTCGGAGCTTACCAAGTACGCCGCCAACGCCATGCTCGCCACCAAGATCAGCTTCATGAACGAGCTGGCGAACATCGCCGAGCGCTGCGGCGCGGACGTGGAGAAGGTGCGCATCGGTATCGGCTCTGATCCGCGCATCGGCTACGGCTTCATCTATCCCGGCACCGGCTATGGCGGTTCGTGCTTTCCGAAGGACGTACAGGCGCTCATCCGCGCCGCGCGCGCCACCGGTCACGAAGCGGAAATCTTGAATGCGGTGGAGTCGGTGAACCGCCGCCAGAAAGAGCTCCTCGTCAAGAAAATGCAGGATCACTTTGGGGCGAGCCTGAAGGGGCGCAGCTTCGCGCTCTGGGGCCTCGCCTTCAAGCCCAATACCGACGACATGCGCGAGGCGCCCGCGCGCACGATCATCGAAAGACTGTGGAGCGCCGGCGCTTCGGTGCGGGTCTACGATCCGGTTGCGCTGGAAGAGGCCGCACGCATTTACGGCGAGCGCGCCGACCTGGTTCTTTGCAAGAGCGCCTATGAGGCAGCCAAGGGCGCCGATGCCCTCGCCATCATCACCGAGTGGCAGGAGTTTCGCAGTCCGGACTTTGAGCGGCTGCGCGAGATTCTGCGCACCCCGGTGATCTTCGATGGCCGCAACCTCTACGATCCGACCATGGTGGGGCGTTTTGGCTTCACCTACTACGCCATCGGCCGGGGGAAGGTTGCGCCGAAGGCCGCATAACGCGCCGCTACCTATGCTGATGCCGGTCATTCTGTCGGGGGGCGCGGGCACGAGGCTCTGGCCGTTGTCGCGCGAGCTGCACCCAAAGCAGCTGCTCGCGCTCACGAGCGAGCGCAGCCTGTTGCAGGAGACCGCGCTGCGCCTCGCGGGTCTGGAAGACTCGGCGCCGCTCCTCGTATGCAATGAAGCGCATCGCTTCCTCGTGGCCGAGCAGCTGCGGCAGATCGATGTGAAGCCCGCGGCCATCCTGCTGGAGCCCGTGGGCCGCAACACCGCACCCGCCATCGCGCTGGCCGCGCATGCGGCGCTCAAGCTCGCCAGCGGCACCGCCGAGCCTGACCCGGTGCTCCTCGTCCTGCCTGCCGACCACGTGATCCGAGATGTTGCGGCCTTTCAGGCCGCGGTGCGCATCGCGCTGCCGATCGTGCAGCAGGGGGGGCTGGCCACTTTCGGCATCGTCGCCCGCAGCGCCCACACGGGCTATGGCTACATCCGTCGCGGCGCCGCCGTCGGCGCCGTGCATCGCATCGACGCGTTCATCGAGAAGCCCGACCAGGCGCGAGCCAAGTCGTTCGTCGATTCAGGTGAGTATTACTGGAACAGCGGCATGTTCATGTTTCATGCGCGGCGCTATCTTGAGGAGCTCGAGCGCTGGGCCGCTCCTATTGCAAGCGTGTGCCGCGCGGCAAGCGAAGCGGCGAGCGTGGATCTGGATTTCATCCGCATCGACGCCAAGAAGTTTGCGCCCTGTCCGAGCGACTCGATCGACTATGCCGTCATGGAGAAAACGGGCGATGCGGTCGTGGTGCCACTTGATGCGGGCTGGAGCGATGTCGGCTCCTGGTCAGCACTGCACGAGGCGAGCAAGGCCGATGCACAGGGCAATGTCGTGCACGGCGATGTGCTGATTGAAGACTCCACCGGATGTTACCTGTACGCCGAAAGCCGCCTGGTCGCGGTCGTGGGACTCACCGATCACGTCGTCGTCGAGACCAAGGATGCGATCTTAGTGGCGCCCAAGAAACGCGTGAGCGACGTCAAGAAGCTCGTTGGACGCCTAAAGGAGCTCGGACGCTACGAACACTCGCTGCACCGCGAGGTGTTTCGTCCCTGGGGCAGCTACGACAGTCTCGAAAATGGCCACCGCTTCCAGGTGAAGTCCCTCAAGGTCAAGCCCGGCGGGCAGCTCTCATTGCAGCTGCATCATCACCGTGCCGAGCATTGGATCATTGTTTCGGGCACGGCGCGCATCACGCGCGGCGATGAGGTATTTCTGCTCGAAGAGAACCAATCGACCTACATTCCGCTGGGCGTCAAGCATCGCATCGAGAACCCCGGCAAGATCCCGCTGCACATCATCGAAGTGCAATCCGGCTCCTACCTGGGCGAAGACGACATCGTGCGCTTCCAGGACCGTTACGGGCGCGAAGGCAGCACGAGCTAACGCGGCCCGTCCGATGAATCTCTCGGCGTTCAAGGCGTACGACATCCGTGGCCGAATTCCCGACGAGCTCAACGAGGAGCTCGCCTACGACATTGGCCGCGCCTACGCCGCGTTCGTCAAACCGCGCTCAGTTGCCCTCGGGCGCGACATCCGCCTGACGAGCAACGCGCTCGCAGCGGCGCTCAGCCGCGCGCTGACTGATTGCGGCTGCGAGGTGCGCGACATCGGGCTTTGCGGGACCGAAGGCGTCTATTTTGCGACCTTCGCCTACGAGCTCGGCGGCGGCATCATGGTGACGGCGAGCCACAATCCGCCCGACTACAACGGCATGAAACTCGTGCGCGAGCAGTCGCGGCCGATCAGCGCCGATACCGGGCTCACCGAAATGCGCGCGCTGATCGAGGCGCGCTCGTTGCCGGCGCGCGCACACTCCCCGGGTCGCAGCAGTGCGCTCGCAACCAGCACGAAGTATCTCGAGCACCTCTTAAGCTACATCGACCGCAACAAGCTCCAACCGCTCAAAGTCGTTGTGAATGCCGGCAATGGCGGCGCGGGACTCATCATCGATGCGATCGAGCCGCACGTGCCCTTTGAGTTCGTGAAGATCCAGCACAAGCCCGACGGCACTTTCCCGAACGGCGTGCCCAATCCGCTGCTCGAGGAGAATCAGGCGGTGACGGCGCAGGCGGTGCGAGATGCAAAAGCCGACCTCGGGCTTGCGTGGGATGGCGACTACGATCGCTGTTTCTTCTTTGACCACGAGGGGCGCTTCATCGATGGCTACTACCTCGTGGGCCTCCTCGCCGAGGTGTTTTTGCAGCGCGAACCGGGCGCGCGCATCGTGCACGACCCGCGCGTGACCTGGAATACGCTCGAGATCGTGCGCCGATTAGGCGGCGAGCCCGTGCTCTGTAAGTCCGGGCATGCGTTCATCAAGCAGAAAATGCGCGAGGTGGATGCGGTCTACGGCGGGGAGATGAGCGCGCATCATTATTTTCGCCGCTTTGCCTATTGCGACAGCGGGATGATTCCATGGCTCCTGGTGCTGGCGGTGATCGCCGAGCGCGGCGAGTCTCTCGCCGAACTTGTCAACGAGCGCATACGCCTCTTCCCCGTGAGCGGCGAGATCAACCGCCGCCTGCCCGGCACGCGTGCGCTCCTGCAACGCGCGCAAGAGCATTATCAAAGCTCGGCCGTCGCCGTCGACTTCACGGACGGCCTGTCGATGGAATTCCCCCAATGGCGCTTCAATCTGCGCGGCTCTAACACGGAACCTCTGGTGCGTCTCAACGTCGAGTCGCGCGGCAGCGAAGCGCTCGTGCGCGATAAGACTGCGGAGCTTCTGCGTCTCATCGAAGCTTGAGGAATTGAATGAGACTTTGCACCGCCCGCTCTGCGGTGTGGCCATCCCAGCGCGCTGGCCGTTGGCCTCTGGGCCACGTTCCTGCGAGCGCCGCTCGCGCGGCGCCCGGTAGATCCGCAGGCTTGACGAGCCGATTTGTTCCCATCGTAACCGTGATCGGACGCTCGGTATTCTCACGCAAAGTCGCACAGGGAATACCTAGGTAAGTGGTCTCCTCCTGCACACCGCCGGAGTCGGTGATGGCGATACGCGCGTGCAGGACGAGGTTCATGAATTCCACATAGCCTAAGGGCGCGGTCGTCCGGATGCCCTCGTAGCCTGCGAGCGTCGCGACAAGGTCGAAGTCGGCGAGCCTCTTGCGTGTGCGGGGATGGATAGCGAACGCGACGCTGATCTCGCGGGAAAGCTCCCCGAGCGCCAGAACTAACTCGGTGAGCGTCTCGCGCCGATCGACGTTCGAGGGCCGATGCAGCGTGACGACCGCGTACTGCCCGGTAGTCAATCCCAGGCGCTCGCAAGTGCCCGCCTGTTCGATCCGCCCGCGCAGCATCTCAAAGGAATCGATCATGATGTTGCCGATACAGTCGATCTTCTGCGGCGGCACCCCTTCAGCGCGCAGATTGGCGTCGGCATCTGCCGACGGCGTCCACAAGAGATCCGCGACGGCATCGGTGACGAGGCGATTGATCTCTTCAGGCATGCTGCGGTCGCGGCTACGCAGGCCCGCCTCCAGATGTACCACGGGGATGCCGAGCTTCGCACCGACTATGGCGCAGGCTGCCGTCGCATTGACGTCGCCCACTACTACGACAGCGTCCGGGCGCTCGGACGCAGCCACGGCCTCATAGGCCATCATGGTGCGGCCCGTTTGCTCGGCGTGCGTTCCGCTACCCACCTCGAGGTGGTGGGTGGGTTCCGGCAGTCCGAGATCGCAAAAGAACGCATCCGACATGTTCGCGTCGTAGTGTTGACCGGCGTGCACAATCCGCGCGTTGATGGAGCTTTCGCGCGCAAGCGCATGATAGAGCGGTGCGACTTTCATGAAATTAGGTCGCGCGGCTGCGATCAGATGCACCAGCGTGGCCTTCAAGTTCCCGATTTCCTCCGATACGTCCCAAGGGTTGAGCTTGATGCCGGCTGTGTATGGCACGACGATCCCGGCGGATGTTAAAAAGTCGCCTTCGTTGTCACCAGAAACTGCACTCTCTTTATATTGTCCGTCGCGTCGAGCGGAAAGGCCAAGTCCACGTGCACGACGTTGCCCAGGCCCGAGCGGGCCATGCCGAGGCGCAACCCGAAGCCGATGTCCTTGAGCATTCCTTGGCTCGGCGCCGCCAGCGGCGCTGAGCCCCAGGTGCGTCCGACATCCATGAAAGCCGCGGCGCCGACGCGCGCGATCCTGAAAGGGTACCAGTCGGTGTAGTAACGCTGCTCGAGGGTGAGGAGTGCCCGTGCGTTGCCATCCTGGTAGCGCAGCGGGTAACCGCGCAGTCCATTGTCGCCTCCCAGCAGGATCTGATCGTCGATGTCGAGATTGCGGCCCGCGGCGGCATCGATGCCCGCGTAGAACGTGGATTTCTCCGATTGCTTCAGAAAATAATGCACGTTGGCACTGAGCACCGCATCCTGCGGCGTGCCGTGTTCGAGCCGCCCGTTGACGGTGCTCGTGAAGAGCAGTGTTTCCCCCTGCGGGGTGACGAGGCCGTAGCTTGCAAGCCCCGAGTAGACAAGGCCGTTGATATTCGCGCCGAACGCGGAGTCCGACCAGCCCAGCTGCGCCATCACGTGCGTGCCGAGCGCGAAATCCTCGGTGCGCTCGATTTGGTTGTAGTTGTGGTACTTCAGAAAGTCATCCTGCACCAGTTCATAGCGCATCCACGGATAGACGAGCTTGCGATCCTCGGGCACGAGGAATGGCCCGCTCCATAGCGGCTGCGTGTAGAACTGCCGGTCATCGTAGGTCGCGCCGAAGGTGTAGCGACTCACCCAGCCGTTCTGCAAGCCGTGCGAGAAGCCGCCGTAGACGTGGGCGATCTCATCGCGCTCCTGAAACTGGTCGGTGATGTTGCCAAGGTCATATAGAGAGTCGGTGCGCAGGTCGTCCTGTGCCGCAAACCCTCCGGTCCAGTGAGAATTCAACGCGTAGAACGGGCGGTCGACGAACAGATCGTGCTGGTAGCCGTCGCTATTGAGCGCGTAGAGCGCCGAGACGGCAACGCGGCTGCCCTCGAGGTTGCCGTCTGAAATCCCAATTTCGTTCTGGGTGCGATCTACGCTCGAGGAGCGCCCGACTTGCACCGCTGCCCCGTAGCCAAAAATGTTGAGCTCCTGAAAGCCCAGGTTTGTGCTGTTCGTGCCGCCGCTGCGGCCGTACGAGATGGCCGGATCGAAAGTCCACACGTCGCGTGTTTTGACCAGCACGTCGACCTTGCCATCGTGGTAGGCGACGGGCTCGACGGAGGCGTCATAGAAATACGAGGCCTGCCGCAGAATGCGCTCGGATTCATCGAGCACCCGCCGCTGGTACTTGTCGCCCGGCTTGAAGAGCAGCGTCCAGCGGATGATCTGCTGCCGGGTGCGCGCATGCAGATGGTCGGCGAGCCGGAAGAGCTTGGTGTCGTCCTTGGGATCCCTCAGGTCAAAGACGTTGGCATTGTCGATGAGGATCTCGCCAATTACGGCTCCGGAGCGCTCGAGCTCCGCATCCGAGGGCATGGGCGCATCGCTCTGCGCCAGCGCCGCGACGGGGCCGAAAAACGCCCACAGAATGACAACACGCCGTGTGAACACAGCGATCAGCGTAACGCGCTGCGCCGGCTCGCTAGCGTGCATCCGTCGCATGCTGCGATACCCGCGCTGCGCCGGGCAGGCGGGCGTGTGCTCGCAGTATGCGGTTCAAGCTGTCAATAACCCTTGCGACATCGCGCTCCTGCATGGCCGGAAAGAGCGGCAGTGTCAGAATATTGCGGCCGACATATTCCGCGTGCGGAAAGTCACCCGCCTTCCACCCCAGGCGCTGGTAGAGCGCAAAGAGATGCATGGCGGGGTAGTGCACTCCGGTGCCGATCCCGGCCGCGTACATATCCGCCATAATCTGCGCGCGCTTTACCTGCAGACGCTCTTCGGGCAGCACGACCTGAAACATGTGCCAGTTGCTGTTGGTGAAATCCTGCTGCGGCAGCTGCAACCCAAGTTCCGCGATGCCGCATTTTTCAAAGCCCTGGAAGTAGGCGCGCGCCAGAGCGCGGCGCCGCTCATTAAAAGCGCTGAGCTGCGGCAGCTGCCCAAGACCCACCCGCGCGGCAACGTCGGTGAGGTTGAACTTGCCGCCGACGAGATCGACCTCCATGCCATCGTAGCCACTGCGCACCACGCCTTGCAGGCGGTACTTCTCCGCAAGCAGGGCCTCGGCGGCATCGTTCATCACGAGGCACCCGCCCTCGATCGAGGTCACGTTCTTGTTCGGGTGGAAGCTGAAGGAGACGAGGTCGCCAATGGCACCGATGCGCTGCCCCGACCACTGCGCGCCGATGGCCTGCGCGGCATCTTCGATGACGCGCAGGCCGTGTCGCTTGGCGATGGCGTAGAGCGCATCGCGATCGACCGGCAGGCCAGCAAGATCGACGGGGATGATGGCGCGCGTCGCCGGGGTGATTGCCGCCTCGATGCGCCCCAGATCGATGTTGCGCGTCGCCCGATCGATGTCCACGAACACTGGCCGCGCGCCAACCTCAAGCACGACGTTCGCGGTGGCAACCCACGAGAGTGCGGGTGTAATCACTTCCGCACCCGCGCCGACTCCAGCGATGCGCAGTCCAATCTCGAGCGTGCACGTACCAGAGTTGAAGGCGCGCACCGGCCGGCCGCCGCAGTATTGCGAGAGCGCCGCCTCGAAGGCTTTCACCTGTGGGCCCGAGGTGATCCAGCCCGAGCGCAGCACATCGACGACGCCGGCAATGGTCTCCTCGTCGATGGAGGGCCGCGTGAACGGCAGAAACTCGCTCACGGCGCGGCCCGGGCGAGCAACACGACGCCGGCGATGATGAGCGCGACCCCAAAGATCTTGCCGCTCGTCAGCGCTTCGCCGAAGAGGAATGCCGCGGCTAGCGCATTCACGATGTAGCCGACGGAGAGCATCGGGTAGGCGATGCTGACCGGTACGCGCGAGAGCGCGCCGAGCCACAGGATCACGCTGACTCCGTAGCACATGAGGCCGAACCACAGCGGCGGGGAGCCGAGAAGGAGCGACGTGGCGCTCCAGGACACCTGTCCGCCATCCGAGATGAGCACACCGCTGGTGCGCGTCGCCGCCTTGAGAAGCAGCTGCGCCACCGCGTTCAGCAGCACGCCACCGAAGAGGAGCACCCAGGTGATGGTGCTCATCGACGACTCACGATGAGGCGGTCGGGCGCATGGGCGCGTACCACCATGGGTAGCCCTTGGCGCTGCAATAATTCATAGGTGTCGGGCTCCATGAGCGCCATCGCATCGTCCTCGTTCTGCCAGCGCGCCGCGAACTCATTGAGCGTCGTGATGGCCTTGGCGGGCTCGAGCCTCAGGCCGAAATCAAGCTCACCGCGCGTATCGACCAGCGTCATCGTGTGGGCGAGGTAAAAAGGCAAGCTCTGATCATACGTGCGAACGGCATAGAGCGTGGTGCCCGCCATGATGGCATGCCGGATCGGCACCGCAAGGGACTCGCCCGAGTAGAGCGGCGCGAGAGCTCGCGCGCCGAAGAACAAAATGGCCACGCACAGATAAGAGGTGAGCCCCACGGTCAGCGTCGGCTCGCGCTGCCTGCGCGCGATGAACCCGCCGCATACCGCGACGAGTCCCATGAGAAGGATCGGGGTGCGCAGCTGCGCGAAGTAGGGCGCGCGCGCGGGGTTGTGCAAGAACTGCGGCAGGAGTGCGCCGCCCACGATGAAGAGCACGCCAAAGCCGATGACGCCGATCGAGGTGCGCGCGAGATCGCGCCGCAAACTCTCCGCAGGGCAGCTCACCGTGACGAGTATCAGAGCGGGCATCATCGGCAGGATGTAGGGGATCAGTTTTGAATCCGAGAGCGAGAAAAAGGCGAACACCACCACGCACCACACCCACAGGAAGGCGCGTGAATCAAAGTCGCGCGCTCCCGGTAGCGTGGTGCGCCAGGCGCTCCCCAGCGCGCGGCCCGCGGGCAGGATCCAGGGCAGAGCGCCCGCCGCGAGCACCGGGATGAAGAACCACCACGGCTCGTAGCGATCCTCGATCCTGGTCAGGAAGCGCTGGAAATGCTCGCGCACGAAGAAGAAATCGAAGAACTGCGGCAGATGGCGCTGCATGAGCACGCACCAGGGCAGCACCAGCAGCACAAAGATGATGAGGCCAGTGCCGATCGAGAGCCGCCTCCACACCTGCCAGCGACGATAAAGAAGGCAATAGCCGACGAGAGTGATCGCCGGCAGCACGAGTGCGATCAGCCCCTTGGTCAAAAAAGTGGCCGCCGCCGCCGCCCAAGCAAGCCACATCCAGCGCGCGCGCGCTCTATCAGCCGTCGCCCGCTCCTGCGCCACGCAGAAGCAGGCCAGGGTTGCCGTCATGTAGAACGTCAGGCTCATGTCGAGCGTGAGCTGCTGTCCCATGACGATGATTCCCCAGGTGCTCGCGAGCATGATGCCCGCGCGCCAGGCGGCGGCGGCACCCCACAGGCGCCGCGCGAGCGCTGCCGCAATGAGGATCGTCAGCAAGGCGCACAACCCGGTGTAGAGGCGCGCCGTCCAGACATGCGTCCCGAAGAGCGCAAAGCTCACCGCAGTTGCCCAGTACTGCAGTGGCGGCTTCTCGATGTAGACGAGGCCGTTGAGATGGGGCACGAGCCAGTTGCCCGTGGCCAGAATCTCGCGCGGGATCTCCGCGTAGCGGCCCTCGTCAGGGTTGAACAACGGCCGCACCCCCAGGAGCGCAAGCCACGATGCTGCAAAGAGAAGGATGAGCCACAGCGGCGGGCCCGCTCGAGGTGTCTCGACGTCCTCGTCGCCCATCAAGCGCGCGCCACACGCGCGCCCTGCAGCGCGAGTACGCCGGAGCGGCCGGCGATGGGACCCATTTCGATGCGATGCCGCGGCAGATGCGCGCGTTGCGTTGATGCAGCAACCTCGCGCAGCGGCACGATCGCAAAGCCGTCGCTCAACCAGCCGGCAAGCAGCGTCTCAAAGTGTGGCGCAAGCTGCTGGCCCTCGAGCTCCGCGTGCGCAGTGAACACGTGGTCGTTTTGCTGCTGCGCCTGGGTGAGCGCGCGCAAGCGCCAGCAGGCGCCCTCGGCGCTTAAGCCATCGGTGCCGATGAGCTCATCGAGTGTCGGCAGCGTCGTCGGAATCTGCATGCACGCTCCCGCGACCGCCCCCATGACGGGCAGGAAAGGATGGGCGCCGCGGGTGTCGCTCGCGTAATGCAGGTGCGCGGCGCTTTCAAGCTGCAGCGCGGTTGCGTTGATTTGCCAGCCGGCGGCGGCGTGCGAGTCGGGAGGGCTGCCGAACACCTCGGCGAATGCATCGAGCGCGCGTTTGAATTCACGCTGCGTCCACTCGGCATTCGCCGTGGCAACCCCGTCCTGCCAGCGCACATGGTCGTAGCAATGCACGCCGACCTCAAAGCCGGCATCGCGCACCGCGCGCAGCACAGCGCCCGCGCGCTTGCCGATGTGCGGGCCGGGCAGCAGCGTGCCGTAGAGAAGCGTGCGCCAACCGTAATGCGACACCACTGACGTGCGGCGTACTTTCTTGAGGAATCCCGGGCGCAGGGCGCGCTTTAGGGCGCGGCCGGTGTGATCGGGGCCGACGCTGAAGTAGAACGTTGCGCCCGCGCCGTGCGCGCGCAGCACCGACATGATATGCGGCACGCCTTCAAGGGTGCCGCGCAGCGTATCGACATCGATTTTGAGCGCGAGACGCAATCAGTACACATCCACCAGATCGCTCGCCGCGGAAAGGTTCGCCTGATAGGACTCGAGCACGCGCCGCACCGCGACCGGCATGTCGATCTTGGGCGTCCACCCGAGCTCCTCGTTCGTGTTGGTGATCCAGGGAACGCGGCTCTGCACATCCTGGTAGCCCGCGCCGTAGTATTTTGCGGCCGACACATCCACCAGGCGCACGCGCGCCGCCGCGGCTTTGTAGGCTTCCATGCTGCGCGCCGTATCGAGCATGAGTTGTGCAAGCTCGCGCACGGAAAGGTCGTTGTGCGGATTGCCGACGTTGTAGATCTTGCCGGAGGCGATCCCGCCATCGTTGGCAATGATGCGCATGAGGCAATCAATGCCCTCGGAGATGTAGGTAAAGCAGCGCCGCTGCGAGCCGCCGTCGACGAGCTGGATGTTCTCGCCGCGCACGATATTGCCCAGAAACTGCGTCAGCACGCGCGAGCTGCCCTCCTTGGGAGTGAGCATGCGATCCAGGCCCGGGCCAATCCAGTTGAAGGGCCGAAACAGCGTGAAATCAAGTCCCTGATCGCCGTAGGCCCAGATCACCCGATCGAGCAGCTGCTTGCTGCAGGAGTAGATCCAGCGGGATTTCGGAATCGGCCCGAGGACGAGGCTCGATTCGTAGGGGTGAAACTCGCGATCGCTCAGCATGCCGTAGATTTCGGAGGTCGAGGGAAACACCACGCGCTTGTGATATTTCACGCACTGACGAATGAGCGGCAGATTTGCCTCGAAGTCGAGCTCAAACACGCGCAACGGATCGCTGATGTAAGTGGCGGGGGTGGCGATTGCGACGAGGGGCAGCAGCACATCGCACTTGCGGATGTGATACTCGACCCACTCACGGTTGATCGTGATGTCACCCTCGAAGAAGCGGAAGCGCGGATTGGCGAGCAGCTGCGCCACGCGGTCGCTCTCAAGGTCCATGCCGAACACACGCCAGTCCGTCTCACGCAAAATCGCCTCGCTCAAGTGATGGCCGATAAACCCGTTGACCCCCAGGATGAGGACCTTCTTCATGATTGAATTTTCCTTCTTGATGGCATCGCGGCGAGCCTGAGTGGGGTATCGCCATAGAGCCGACGAAACCCCTGCGCATCGAGCACTTCGTTATTGAGCGTGAGGCCGGTGATGACCAGACGCAGCCCGTCGCTTAAGTCCAGGTACAGCCTGCCTTCGTGCACGTAGAGACAGGGCGCGAGGTGCGGATGCGCGCTCTTCTCAGCGCACCAGTGGGAGCCTGAAAAGATGAGGCGCCCTCCCGGCACATCGGTAAACGCGCCCGGAAAAGGGGGCGCCACCGCACGGATCAGCGCGTGGATGTCGCGGGCGCTGGCGGACCACTCGATGCGGCCGTCCTCGGGGGTGCGCCCGCCAAAGTAGCTGCCATGGGCAAGGTTCATCGGACGCCCAGCCGGAGGCCCCGCCGCGAGCGCCGGCAGCATGCGCGCGAGAAGGCGCGCGGCTGCTGCGGCGACAGCCTGCGACACGGTCAGCGCGGTGTCGTCGATGCCGATGGCGACGCGCTCCTGGGCGACGATGGCGCCCGCATCGGGCTTGCTGACCATGTAGTGCAAGGTTGCGCCTGTCTCGCTCTCGCCGCGCAGGATCGCCCAGTTGATGCAGGCGCGGCCACGGTATTTCGGCAGGAGCGAGCCGTGCATGTTGAGCGCTCCCCAGCGCGCGCCGGCGAGAAGCTCGCTGCTCAGGAGCGAGCGATAGTAAAAGGAGAAAATGTAGTGGGGCGACAGATCCGCCACGCGGTGGATGAACGCGCGCTCGTTGGGATCCGCGGGCTTTGCCACGTCGATCCCGTGTTCGGCGGCAAGGCTCGCGACGCTGCCGAACCAGGCTTTCTCCGACGGGTTGTCCGCGTGAGTGACGACCAGCGGGATTTGCACCTCGCGCTTGAGGAGCACATTCAAGCAGCGCACCCCGACTTCGCTGTAGGCGAATACGACTGCGCTAAACACGCTCGCGCTCGCGCCCGACGGCCACGGCCTCGGTATCGAGCACTGCCGCGATGATGTAGCGCGGGCGGCCGCGTACCTGCTCATAGGTGCGGCCCACGTACTCACCGATGAGCCCGATGCCAAAGAGCGCAAGCCCCACCAGGAAGAAGACGATGGCGAAGAGAGTAAATACGCCCTCGACTTCCGGTCCGACGAAGATTCGTCGCCAGATGAGCACGAGTACCAGCAGCGCCGCGATAGCCGAGACGCCCATCCCCAACATCGAGAAGAGCTGCAGCGGCACGACAGAAAAGCCCGTCATCAAGTCAAAATTCAGCCGGATCAGCGAGTAGAGCGAATATTTCGATTTGCCGCTGTGGCGCGGCTCGTGCGCGACTTCGATCTCGGTGGGGTCGCGTGCGAAGAGGTAGCCAAGCGCCGGGAGGAATGTCTTGACTTCGACGGAGGCATTCACCGCATCCACGACATCGCGCCCATAGGCGCGCAGCATGCAACCCTGATCGCTTACCCGGATGTTGGTGGTGCGGTCGCGGATCGCGTTGATGAGGCGCGACAGCCAGCGCCGCGCCCAATGATCCTGACGGCCGCGGCGGATCGTGCCCACATAGTCGTGGCCAGCGCGCAGCGCCTGCACCAGGTGGGGGATCTCCTCCGGTGGATTCTGCAGATCCGCATCGAGGGTGATGACGGCGCTGCCGCGGGCGCGCTCGAAGCCTGCGAGGATCGCCGCGTGCTGACCAAAATTGCGCTGCAGAATGACGACGCGCGTCTCCGCAGGGCGGGCGGCATGCTGTGCCCGTAGCACCGCTACGGAGCGATCGCGGCTGCCGTCGTCCACGAACACGCATTCGTAGGGGATGCCCAGCGCATCCATGGCAGGATAGAGGCGCGCGAAGAGCGCCGGCAGGGCCGCCTCCTCGTTATATACGGGGATAACGATACTTAAGGAGTGAGGTGGCTTCGGAAGAAGATCCTCATTCGGCAAATCCAAGATGCTCACTTCCGCCTACCGCCGTGGTGGGGCGGATTGTACCGGGGTCGGCTTAAAATGGCGCTGTCGCCGACCCGGGGGGAGACGTTCATGGCGGAAGTGGAAATTCATACCGAGCACGATCACGCGGCGGACCCTTTCGGGCGTCGGATTGGGGTCATGGTCGGCATCATCGGCATCATTCTCGCGGTGGTCACGATCGCCTCACACCGCGCCCACACCGCCACGGTGATTGCTAAGACCGAGGCCAACGATCAGTGGACGTTCTATCAGGCGAAAAAGATCCGCGAGCACCTGCTGGACGTCAGTGCGGGGCTCGCCGGAGCCTTCGGCGGCGAGCGCGATAACGTGCGCCAGCTCATGCAGGGCTATCTGCACGACCGCGATCGCTACAAAGATGAGGCCGTAGCTATTGAGGCTGATGCGCGCGCGAAGGAACTGCAGAGCGCTACCGAAGAGCGGCGGGCGCTCTGGCTCGATGTGGGCGAGGGGCTTCTTGAGCTCGGCCTCGTGCTCTCCTCGCTCTACTTTCTTGCCAAGCGGCGCTTCTTTCCACTCCTGGGTGCCGCCGCGGCGCTCTCCGGCACCGCTATCGGCGTGGCGGGACTGCTGCTGCGCTGAACGAATCGCTTTGAATGTTCGAGGCGCCTTCGAGGCAGAGCGTCCAGTTGCTGCCGCGCGCCGCCATCGCGGCCGCCCATCCCTCCTCAACAGGCAGCATCCGGATCATCCAGTCGCTGCCAAGGGTTGAGCCTTCGCCCGTGCGAATGCGCGCCGATTGTCCTTGCGCGTCAAACTGAACTTCAAATTCATCGATCGGAAATTGCAACCCGATACCCGCGCCCTTGAGCACGGCCTCCTTCGCAACCCAGTAGCGAAAGAAGACCTCTCCCCGAGCTGCTGCTGGGGCGCTCTCGATCGCCTGGCGCTCGGTCGGCGCGAAATAGCGCTGCGCGATGGCCAAGGCCTTCACTTGCCGATCAGCCTTCTCCAGATCTACTCCGATCTGCTGCCCATCGCTCACCGCGATCAGCGCGCAGCCCTGAGCATGAGTCAGATTAAAAGAGAGGGTGTCGCTGTGTGCGGCGAGTGACGGCTTACCCGACGCAGCGACGCTGAAGCTGAGATCGGCTGCGGAGTCGCCGCTATAGAGTGCGAGCAGGTGGCGCAGTACGCCGTGCGCAACGATGAAATCATCCCGGTCCTGCGCGGCGACGAAACGCTGCGCGCGCGCCTGTTCCGATGGTGAGAGTGATTGACGGCACTCCTCGAGGCAGGAAGCTGAAGCGGCGAGGTGAAATGACCACACGTGGACAGCGCATGGCGCGATGCGCTGCGGATGAGTGAGCGCGCAGAGAAGCGCGGGATCTTGCATCAGGAAGGCGCCGTTCACAGATCTCCTGCATTGCGCGCACGCGCAGTGTCGGTGCGGCGTTGGCCGAAACGGGGGTTATTTTGCCGGATGTTGCGGCGCGCGCCGCGCATTTTTTTAATCAACCTTGCTTGCGGGTTCGAGGCGCGCGCCGCCTGCGGCTGATCGCCGCGCGGCCTACAGCTTGGGTCGAGACCGTGCTGGGATCGCTCGCGTTTTAGCGCATTTGTCGCGCTGAGAAGCGCGTGCGGTGTGTGCCAACATCTGCAGCTTAACCGCACCAGCGCAATTAGTTTGAGAGCGCCCCAACATCACGAGCTCAAATTTGACATAGCGGGGAGCGAATTATGGTTGACTCGCAGGGACATTGCGGTATGGTGCGCTTTGCGAAAAAGCGCCGCACATGAGGCGGCGCGTCGTAAAAAAGGTAAGCAGCAGGGAGCTTACCGTCATCAAGTCAATCAACGCTCTTTATCCTTCTGCCTGAGGGGGTCGTGCACATGAACGCTGCATCGTCGCTGAAGAAAGGAATGACCGGATTCGCATTGGCCATGGTTGCGGTGCTGAGCGCAACTTCGCCGAGTCGCGCGCAGGATGAGCAGCCGCGGCGGCCCGCTCTGCCCCCCGTGTCGCACGCGAAATACGAGTCGCTGCAGAAAACCCCCGATGGCTGGAACAACTTTCTCTCGCGCCTGCCGCGCATGCCGGGGCTGCAATCGCAAGCGACTCAGAACCGCGTCCTGATCACCAGCGGCGGCACCTGGACCAATGTCACCGCCAACCCCTCGATCAATGCGAACGGCGGCATCTGTAGTCCGCTGCTCCTGACCGATGGCACGGTGCTCGTGCACGACTGCGATGAGCCTGACTGGTGGAAGCTGACCCCGGACATCGACGGCAACTACGCCACCGGCACTTGGTCGCAGGTGGCTTCTCTGCCGGTCATTGGCGGCACTCAATATGCACCGGTGTATACCGCCTCCGCAGTGCTGCCTGACGGCCGCGTCATCATCGAGGGCGGCGAATACAACAATTCCGATACCGCGACTTGGGTGAGCTACGGCGCAATCTTCGATCCTCTGGCCAACACGTGGACGGCCGTGAATGAACCCTCGGGCTGGCCCGCCGGAGGCTCGGAGACGGGCGCCGGCATTGGCGATGCGCAGAGCGTGGTGCTCGCCGACGGCACCTGGATGCTCGCCGCCTGCTGCGCTAATCCGGATTTGGATGCGCTGCTCGACCCCACGAACCTCACCTATACGGCCACGGCAGCGCCCGGCAGCGGCGGGGATTATCAGGATGAACAGGGGTATGAATTACTGCCCAACAACCAGGTGCTGACGATCGATATCTGGACGGATTACGAAAGCACCACGATGAAGACCGACAACCCCACCAATACGGAACTCTACACTCCCTCAGACTGCGCCGGACGGACGGGTTGCTCGGGTGCATCCTGGCTCCCCGGCCCCAATACGCCCGTGTCGCTGGTGGATCCGGTCGTGTGCGGCAACTTTGAGATTGGGCCTGCCGCACTGCGGCCCGACGGCACGCTCGTCGCCTTCGGCGGCAACTCCGGCTGCACGGCCACCGCAGGAACGCCTCCCGACTACAGCGGGGCGGCTGATCCCACCGCGATCTACAACGTCACCAACAACAGCTGGAGTAACGGTCCCAACGTGCCGTCGGTGTGTACGGCCGACCCGTCTAACAATTACCCAGGAACCGCCTGTACGCTCGCCGATGCGCCGGCGGCGGTTTTGCCGGACGGCAATGTTCTCTTTGCCGCGAGCAACGGCTACGGCGATCCCGGCACACACTTCTTCGAATTCTCGAGCGCGACCTCGAGCCCGGCAAACAGCATTGGCCAGGTCTCCGATCCGCTCGAGAACGCATCCACCCAGGGCGCCTATACCTACAATCTCCTGGTGCTGCCGAACGGCCAGGTTCTGATGACTGACTTCAGCGATCAGCCCGAGGTGTATACCCAGAACGTGGGCGACAGCAATCCCTACAACCCCAGTTGGCAGCCGAGCATCTCGGCGGTTCCGGCGGCGATCTACGCCGGCGGCACGTATACGCTGCAGGGTAACCAGATCGCCGGTCTCTCCCAGGGCGGCTACTACGGGGACGACTATCAGGGGGCGACCAACTATCCGATCGTGCAGATTACCAATAACACCAGCGGTCACGTCTTCTACGCACGCACGTTCGGTCACAGCTCGATGTCGATTGCGCCGAGCTCTTCAGCGTCGACGAACTTCACCGTGCCTTTGAATATCGAGCCCGGTGCCGACAACTCCATCCGCGTGATCGCCAACGGCATCCCTTCTGATCCGGTTGGCGTCGTGGGGCAGCGCAGCGTGTACGCCAAGGCACCGGACTTCAATGGCAACGGCGCCTCCGACATCGTGTGGCACAACCAGAACGGCGGCATTCTGCTGTGGCTGATGAATGGCAATGCGGTGTCCTCGCAAGTGCATCTGGGCAACATCTCCAACGCCTGGCAGATCGTCGGCACCGGCGATTTCAACGCCGATGGGGTCACAGACCTCTTGCTGCGTAACGCCCAGACGGGTGCCGCGCAGGTGTGGCTGCTGAATACCAGCGGTGCGGTCACGTCAAAGCTCAACATCGGCAGTTCCACAAACGCGTGGACGATTGTCGGCACGGGTGACTTCAACGGCGACGGCGTCGCTGACATCCTCTGGCTCAACTGGAGCACGGGTACGCTCGATGTCTGGTTCATGAATACGAGTGGCGAGGTTGCGAAGAA
>Ga0302324_100007975_pt1 | contig 22418 bp, 16 predicted proteins | sample Palsa_T0_1_FD_201949 | JGI IMG/M metagenome (GOLD analysis project Ga0302324, IMG submission 201949) | Peat permafrost microbial communities from Stordalen Mire near Abisko, Sweden - Palsa_T0_1 | ecosystem: Environmental > Terrestrial > Soil > Palsa > Peat permafrost | place: Sweden: Abisko...
CATATCGATCAAGCAATACCGCCCGGCCGTGTCCTTGCCCCCAAGCAGAATCGTGTAAGTATCCCCGACGACTCCAAGGTGGATCAGCTTCGCGTCTCCCTCAGGTCGCGCAACCACCAGTTCGCGCCGCACATCATCAGCCGGAATCCCCGCAGCGCCCCGCCCCGCCGCCTTCATTTCGTCCGCCATCCTCCGCTCCTTTCGCCGCGCGCTTTCGAATCACGTTGAATTATAGCTGTGCTGCCCGGTCATGGAAAAATTAGCCAGACCGCCCTTGCTTGTATATTTCCATGAGATGGCGGGACTCCCGCTGCCTGACTTTCAGAAACTCAGCGCGCATCCGTCCGAGCTCGGGGTCGAGGTCAAGCCTCGCTTCGAAACAGTTGTAGCAAACCTCTTCCATAAGTGCGGATACCTGAAGCAAAGCATTGAAAAACCCCGCCAGCCGCCCCCCATTTGTTTCAAAATATTCAAATCCCCAACGCAAACTTGTCGCATGCAGCCGCAAAGACACTAGTTATCAGCACGAGTCTGAGGTTCGAGCAATAGTTTTACGCGAGTTCAAGAAACGAGAAACCAAGCGCCACCTGGGCGTCCGCTTATCGGTTGATATCGAACGATTGATCGCGGAAGTCATGGTCGGACCGCGGGAGAAAACATGGGTAGTGCGGCTGGTGGAGCGCGTTACGAAAAGATACGGACTTCTGCAACGGGTCATTCCATCGAACCGCCTCAAGCCTCGCCCGTAATGGGCAGGCGGGAAGTCAGCCGGCCGACAAGGTTCAGGTGAATCGTCCACACCCTCCACTCCCTTGCGCTCAACCCGCCGAATTCCTATGATGGACTCGTGCGAACATGGTTCAGCTTTGGGCAAGTCGAAGGCGGCAACGAGCCGCCGGGCAGGCACCACTCCGTCTCGTTTTGCGCGCAGCAGCCCATGCTGCGCAACGAATCACGAGTCACAAATCACGAGTCACAAGTCACGGATCAAGTCACGAATCAAGCCTCCCCAGCAGCCGCGAAATCCCCCATTTCTAATCGATACCGACTTCGAATAGAAACGTCCGTAACTTACACAAAACAAAGGATCGGCAAATTTCTAATCGATACTCAGAACGCCACTTTTTGGCACACAATTTCAGCTCATTCCAGCCGCGAATCGCGCCTCGCCGCTCGCCCGGTGCGCCCATGAAATCCCGAAAACTAGGCCGCACCGGCTTCGAAGCGAGCGAAATGGCCTATGGACTTTGGGGCATGAGCGGCTGGACCGGCTCCGACGACCGCGAATCGCTCGCCTCCCTGCAGCTCGCCGTGGATCTCGGCTGCACTTTCTTCGATTCCGCCTGGGCTTACGGCGAAGGCAAGAGCGACGCCCTGCTCGGCGAAATCCTCGCGCGAAATCATTCGCGCAATCGCGAAGGCAAACAGCTCTACGCCGCGTCCAAAATCCCGCCGATGAATGACAAATGGCCCGCCCTGCCCCAATACAAATACAGCGAAGTTTTTCCCGCGCAGCACGTTTTGAAATACGCGAAATTGATCCGCGAAAAGCTGCGCACCGATTCCATCGACGTGCTGCAATTTCACGTCTGGGACGATAGCTGGGCCAATGAACCCGAATTTCGCGAGACAATCGAAAAACTCAAAAGTGAAAAGTGGATTCGCGCGTTCGGTCTGAGCCTCAATCGCTGGGAGCCCGAGAACGGAATCCGGGCGCTGCGCACCGGCCTCGTTGACGCGGTGCAAGTCATCTACAACATCTTTGACCAGTCGCCGGAGGACAAGCTTTTCCCCGTCTGCAAGGAATTGAACGTCGGCGTGATCGCGCGCGTCCCCCTCGATGAAGGCAGCCTCGGCGGCAAAATGACGCTCGAAACAAAATTTCCCGCCGGCGACTGGCGCGCCTTGTATTTCGGCCCCGAAAATCTGCCCAATACCATCGCGCGTGTCGAAGCGTTGAAAAAGATTGTGCCTCCCGGGATGACCCTCCCGGAAATGTCGCTGCGTTTCATCCTGTCGAATCCGGTGGTCAGCACCACCATCGTGGGCATGCGTAAATCCGATCACGTTAAGCAAAATATCTCGGCGAGCGAGGCAGGCCCGCTCGACGCGAGCCTGCTCCAAAAACTAAAACGCCATCGCTGGGACCGCCAGCCGCACCCCTGGTCCGACTGAGCCGCGCCGCCGCGCGTGATATGGAACTCAGCACGCTGCCGCCTGAGGAACCCACCGGCGGTATGGCATAATAATTAAAGGAGCTTGGGAGGCAACGAAAACAACGAATTCCTTCTCGCACCACAAAATGACGGCTCGAAAAAAAATCCGGAGAAAATTACTCGGCGCTCATCGCCGCCTGCGCGAGCTGCGCATGGTCGCCAAGGGCCTCGTCTCCACCAAGCATCCGCTGCTCGTGCACATCATCCCCACGCGCCGCTGCAATCTGGCCTGCACCTATTGCAATGAATTCGACGACTTCTCGAACCCGGTCCCCGCCGAGGATATGTTCCGCCGCATCGATCGCTTGGGCGCCATGGGCACCGCCATCGTCACCATCAGCGGCGGCGAACCTCTGCTGCATCCCGAGCTTGACGCCATCATCGCGCGCATCCGCAAGAACGGGATGATGGCCGGCCTCATCACCAACGGCTATCTTCTCGTCGCCGAGCGCATCGAGCGGCTGAACCGCGCCGGCCTCGAATATCTGCAAATCAGCATTGATAATGTGAAGCCGGACGACGTGTCCAAGAAAAGCCTGAAAGTGCTGGACCAAAAGCTCCAGCTCCTCGCCGACCTCGCCGAATTTCACGTGAACATCAATTCCGTGCTGGGCAGCGGCATCGTCAACCCGGAAGACGCGCTGGCCGTGGCGCACCGCGCCGTGGCCCTGGGCTTCACTTCCACCGTGGGCATCCTGCACGATCACAACGGCCAGCTCGAGCCACTCGGCCCGCGCGAGCAGGAAATCTTCGAGGAGATCATGACCCTCGGCAAGCGCTCCTTCACGCGCGTGAACCAGTTCCAGCACAACATCGCCCGCGGCAAGGAGAATAACTGGCGCTGCCGCGCGGGCTCGCGCTACCTCTACATCTGCGAGGACGGCCTGGTGCACTACTGTTCCCAGCAGCGCGGCTATCCCGGCGTCCCGCTCGAAAGCTACACCGACGAGCAGCGCCACCGCGAGTTTTTCACCAAGAAAGGCTGCGCCCCGCGCTGCACCGTTTCCTGCGTGCACCAAATCTCGGTGGTGGATTTCTGGCGCGCCCCACAAACCCTCGATTCCGGTTCCGCGGACCCAACCTCCGCCCCCAACGCCCTGGTTCAACTTACCGGGTCCACCCACCGCGAGTAGCGCTCCATTCGTCCCTCTTATGATTTAGACAATTCGAATAGCACCGGTTAAAGATTTTTATTGCAAAGAGTTAGGCCTGGGAGTAGAAGTCGCTCATCCACCATCAGGATGAATGCTCCGTTGGGGAACGGAGCGGGTTCACTTGTGCCGCGCGCCCCGCGTTCGAATGCGCCAGCCGGCGGCCGAGTGCAGGCAAAAATTACGGAGGGTGTAGCGATGCCACGGCGTAACTTGGTCTGCTTTGCCTTGCTGCTGGGCGTGCTGATTCTGGGGATGTCCGGCGCGAGTTGGGCGCAGGTCAACACGGTGAACTTATCCGGAACCGTGCTCGATCCGCAGAGCCTGGCGGTGAAGGGCGCTAAAGTCACGATCAAGAACCCGGACACCGGATTCGAGCGCACCGCGTTCAGCAACGACAACGGGCGCTACGAACTCGTCGGGCTGCCGCCGGGAAAATACGCACTCACCGTCGAAGCGCAGGGTTTTGCCACGCTCACGGATACGTCTTTCACACTCGCGCTCGGCACCATTCCGGAATACAACCCGCAACTGCAATTGAAGACGGTGGGCGAAACGGTCAGCGTTTCGGCGGCTCCCGATCTCGTGGATACGGCGAAGACGGATGTGTCCACCACGGTTTCCCAGCTTCAAATTGATAATTTGCCGATCAATGGCCGCAATTACATCAATTTCACTCTGCTGAATTCGCAGGCGGCGCGTGACGACACGCCCAAGATCGGCCCGGCGCCCACCAGCGGACTCAACTTCGGCGGGCAGCGCGCGCGCTCAAACGAAGTTTCGGTGGACGGCGCGGACGCGGTGGACAACACCACGAACGGAGTGCGCGCGACCGTTTCGCAGGAAGCGGTGCAGGAATTTCAGGTGATCACGAGCAACTACATGCCGGAGTACGGCCGGGCGATGGGCGGTGTGGTCAACATCGTGACGAAATCGGGGACCAATCAAATTCACGGCGACGCTTTCGGGTATTTGCGGGACACCGCCATTCAGGCGCAGAACCCATTCTCGGTGGAAGCCGTTTTCGATCCCACCACGCAGACCTTCGGGACCGTTCCGGTAAAGCAGTCCTACACGCGCGTGCAGGCCGGGGCCACCATCGGCGGGCCCATTCAAAAGGACAAAACTTTCTATTTCTTCAGCTATGAAATTACCCGGCGCCAGGAGACGGGATTTTCGAGCATCGGGCAAGGCGATTTCGGCCTGGATCCGACCGCGGTGCCTTCGGATATCGCTCCGTTCCTCCCGCCGGGAGTTCCAACCACAGGCTATTTGACCCCGCAAGAAATCAGCTTTGTGGCTAACACGGGCAACACCATTCCGGACCGGGTGACGGAGTACTCCGTCGGCGTCGCTTCGTCGGCGGTCGCGCTTTTCGGCAACACACCGGGTTTTCCGGCCAATTTCTTCCCGCCGGCGCCCCTCGATTCCGGCGCCCCGTTGCCCACATCCTTCCAGGGATTGGCCGCGGTGGTGGGTAATTTCCCGACCTCGGATAAAACGAGCATCTATTCCCTAAAGCTCGATCACATTTGGAATTCGAGGAACACCTCGTTTATCCGCGCGGACGTTTCGCCCTCTACCATTACCGGCATCGAAGTGAATTCGCAGACCGAGAACTTCGGCCAAAACGCGGGCAACCGCACTTCCTTCAATCAGTCTCGAGACTTTGCTATCGTGGGCCAACACACCACGTCTATTAGCAGCAATCTCTTCAACGAGGCGCGCTTCCAATTCGCACGCCTGGGCCTGCACTACGGCTATTCGGATTTGCCGGGGGGCAGCGACCCAGCCGTGGATATCACAGGCGTGGCTTTCTTCGGGCGCGAGCCGTTTTCGACCGTGGACCGCACCGAAAAGCGATACGAATGGACCGACGACCTCACCTGGACCAAGGGCAGGCACACATTCAAGTTCGGCGGCGATGTGAATCTGGTGCAACTGGGAAGCACGAAGTCGCAGATTTTCACGCTGAACTATGGCGGCGTATATGACTTCGCGGCGTTGTCCGCTTCCACTTTCGGAGTCGCTTCGCCTAGCGCCCCAGGCTTTTCGGCGGTGCAAGCTTACGGGCTGGGCATCCCAGAGGATTTCTATCAAGGCATCGGCAAGACTCACACCACCTTCAACAACAAGACGCTGGGTGTCTTCGTGCAGGATAGCTGGAAGCTGAACCGCCGGCTGACGGTGAATTACGGCGTGCGTTACGACATCGAATGGCTGCCGACTTTCCCTCCCACCACGGCCGTCAACGGGGTCGCGGAAAAAGCATTTGGCGTGGTCGAGGGCATACCGACCGATTCCAACAACGTGGCGCCCCGAATCGGAATCGCCTGGGATCCTTGGGGGAACGGAAAGACGGTGATCCGCGCGGGCTATGGGTTCTTCTACGATCACCCGGCGCTGGCGCTCGCCTTCCTGTCCACGACCTTTGATGGCGCGGCCTCGAGCTTGCTGGAGACGGAAGGTGGTACGCCTTGCGCGCTCACCGCGGGCGGCTGCGACATTGATAATCCGGCGAATTTCACGGCCTTGAACGCCACCAATATATTCCAGGGCACGCTGACAGGCGCGATCACGGGCTGTTCAACCACGACCCCGCAGATGTGTTTCCAGCCCAACCAGCAAAGGTTCAGCACCACGTACACGAATTCCCTCTTCAACAATCAAAATTATCTGCCCGGGCCCTCGTATCCTGCGGGTTTCCCCTTGCCGCTGCTGCCGTACACCATTCCGGTCACCAGGAATTTCCAATATGCCCTGGCGCAACAGGCCAATCTCACCATCGAGCGCGAGATCACCAAGGATTGGAAAATCAGCGCGGGATATAATTACACCCACGGGACGCACCTGGACCGCACCATCAATCTGAACGTCACGAATCCCAAGTTGCTGGTGGCCAACGCCAGCGTGGCGGAGACGCTCGGCGTGGCGCCCGCGGGAACCAATCCTTTGACCGTGTCCGCTCCCAGCGATCCCACCGGCAGCTGCGTGAATTCCGGGCCGGGAAGCTATTTCGTGATTGCTACAGGCATTTTGTCGGAGGGCTTCGGTGCGGCGGGCTGCGCGGGAGGCCCCATCGGCTTCATAAGCTCGCCGGCGGTGTTCAATTTCTTCCGGCCTTCGGGGCCGAATCCGTCTTTCGCCGGTCTCGTCCCCGGCGGCTACGCCACGCTCGTGGCGCTCGCGGGGACTGCGGGATACCCGACGGGTTTTTCCGGCGTGCAAGTTCCGTGGAGCGACGTGAACCCGCAAACCTCCACGGGCAATTCGCTCTACAACGCGTTTACCCTGACGGTGACCAAGCGCTTCACCCGCGGATTCCAGATGCTTTCGAGCTGGACCTATTCGCACACCATTGACGATTCCACCGATCTTTCCACGCTCTTGAATCCGCAGGACAACAACAACCCCAATGGCGACCGCGGCAACTCGGATTTCGATCAGCGGCACCGCTGGATCACCAGCGCGGTATTCCAGAGCCCGTATCACACGCACGATCAGGGCGTGTGGAAGAAGATTCTGGGGGATTTCACCGTCGCTCCGGTAATCGAAGTGGCTTCCGGGCGGCCCTTTAACGTGCTGATCGGCACGGACACGAACCTGGATTTCGGCACGGCCACGAATCGTCCGGATGCCTTCCCCGCCGGAAAAGTTCCGGCCGGCCTGCCCGTGCTGAACTCGCCCTATATCAAAGGCGTGGACTTCACCATTCCGACCGTTTGCCTGGGCCCTGATAATCAACCCTTCGGGCCCTATCCTCCGAGCGTGGCTTCGCCGCCGTATGGCTGCGTGGGAAATCAACAGCGAAACTCGTTCACGCGGCCGGGCTTCTTTCAGATCGATCTGCGTATCGCGCGGACCATTCCCATCACGGAGCGCGTGAATCTGCAGATTATCGCCGACGGGTTCAACATGCTGAACCGCCTGAATGTGAGCGACGTGAACCCGCTGTGCGATCCGATCGGCGGCATATGCACGGCGGGGACACCGACGGCAGCCTTCGATCCGCGGACATTCCAGTTCGCGCTGAAGGTAACCTTCTAGGACGCCTTGGGAGCCGCCGGATGACGGCTGCTGCATTCCTGTCCCGCCGGGCCGTTTTCCTTCCGCCCGGGAGGAAACGCCTTTTCTCCGCAGGGTCTTCGCGCTACAGTCTCTAGAAGAATATCGCGGCAATAATATATTGAAGAGGGAAATCGAATGAGCGGGGCCGTGTGGCTTATTGCCGGCGTTGCGGCAATCGTGGCGATTGCAATCGTGGTGTGGTCGGCGAGCCGTCGCTCGGGTGAACAGCTCCATGCCGTGCGGCAGGAGATGCAGAATTCGCTCGCGTCGCAGGGACAAGCCGTCACCGCGCAGATCAACAATCTGATGCAGTCGATGACCACGCAGCTGGGCCAGGTGCGCCAGGAACTCCACAGCGGCGTGGCTTCTTCGGGGAAGCTGGCAAGCGACGCGCAGATCGCGGTGGCGCAGCAACTGCAGGCCTCAAGCGAAGCCATGCGGAAAATCAGCCAGCAGCTCGGCGAAGTGCAGCAGACCGGGCGCGATATGTCGCAGGCCACGCAAACGCTGCAGACGATTCTGGGCGGGGCGAAAACGCGGGGGATACTCGGCGAAGTGGCGCTCGAAGGCCTGCTGAAGGATGCCCTGCCGCAAAGCGCGTACGACACGCAATACCGGTTCGCTTCCACGGGCGCGGTGGTGGACGCCGTCGTTCGCAACGGCGATCGAATGCTGCCGGTGGATTCGAAGTTTCCGCTCGAAGCCTATCGGCGGCTGGTGGATACGGGAGACGAGGCGGCTCGGCGGGAATTCTCCTCGGCGGTGCGCAAGCACGCCGACTCCATCGCGGAAAAATACATTCTGCCGCACGAGCACACTTTCGATTACGCGCTGATGTTCGTGCCGTCAGAGGGAGTTTTTTACGAGCTTCTGATGACGCAGGATTCGAAATACGGAATGCTCGACGAATACTGCCGCAGCAAGAAAGTGCTGCCGGTTTCGCCCAATACGTTTTACGCCTACCTGAGCGCCGTAGCCATGAGCCTGCGCGGGCAGAAGATCGAAGAGAGCGCGCGCCATTTGCTGGCGGGCATGGCCGGGCTCGCCAGGCAGTTCGAGACCTTCGGGGACGTTTACGAAAAACTGGGCACCCACCTTCGTCACGCGCAACAGAGTTACGAGGAAGCGGACAGCAAGCTGACCCGCGCGAGAAATTCGCTGGAACAAATGGAGCAGGGCGCGCTTTCCGAAGCGGAGCCCGAAGCCCAGCCCAAGGCGCTCGAAGCCGCCTCAGGCGAGTGACACTTTCCTAATTCTAAAAGCTGCAAGCATTCCCTCGCAACAGAATCTGCGTGGTGATTTCTAAGCGCGGTTTGAAAACTATTCAAGAGAGGCGCGGGCAGATGCGAGCATTGTGCGGAAGTTGCCTGCGATCGTAGCCGCGAGGATGGCGTCGAGCTCGCTCGAGGCCTTTTCGGTGTCGCGCGGTTGATGCGCCAGTCGATTCGCCAGGGCGTTCATGCGGTGTTCGAGATTTTTCGGCGCGAGCGGCTGCGCGGCTTCCAGATAGCGGCGGGCGGCTGCGACATCGGGCGGGGCGAGCAGACGCGCGTGAAAGGAAAAATCGCCGGAGCGGATGGCCTGCACTTCGATGGTAGCGAGATTCTGCGAGCCACCGGAAGTATGCAGCACCTGCACGTCGCCGCGCAGGAACTGAAGCACGCCGGGCGTCTTGTTTTGTGCTTCGATCGCCAGCGGCCGATCCGATCCCTGCACGTGAACGGTCAAGCGGCTCTTTTTCTCCGGCACGAGCGCGGGAAACGGCGGATCGAAGACCAGAGCCACAAGCGTGGCGGTAAGATTCCATTGCGCCGCGGCCGACTGGATCGAAATCTTCGCGTGCCCTGGAATCACGCGAGGCCCCGGAAGAATTACCAGGCATTCGGGCGAGGCGGCGAGCACCAGCGCGGGATCGCCGTTGAGCACCACGTGATTTGAATCTTCCTCACCTTGAAATTGTCCGCCGCAAATCGAAAACTGATCCTGCGTGGAGATGAGCGGGGAGAGCGAAAGCGATGGCGCTGCACCGGGAGACGGCGGCGCGTCGATGAGCGCAGCCGCGGCGCCGCCGGAAGCTTTTGCGATCAGGACGCGGGCATCCGCGGGCGCTTCGAAAACGGCGCGCCCGGTCTTGTCCGTCTTGAGGCGCTGGACGTTGCCGGAGGGAGGGCCGACTTCGACGGTGACGCCTTCCGCCAGGCGTCCATCCACGCCGAGAACGGCGAGCGTGGCGGGCTTACCGGCGACAACACGCGGCGGGAGAATGATGGTGACGGCCCAGGTGGTGTTGGGCGCGGTTTCTTGCGCGCGCGCAGGGCCAGCCGGCGCGGCGAAAAATAAAATGGCGGCGGAAATCCCGATTGGAAAGCGGAAGCGGGCCATCATCCGATTGTGGGGCGCAAAATGCGTTCGTAGAGCTTCGCTTCGCGGAACAAACGGAAAAGCTCAGCGTCAATCTCGTTGGCGCGAACGCAGTCTTCCAGGATGGCGAGCGCGCGATCGACGGGCACGGCGCGCTTGTACGGGCGGTCCTTGGCGGTGAGGGCGTCGAAAATATCGCAGACGGACATCATCTTCGCGGGCAGTGGAATCTCGTCGCCGTGAAGCTTGAAGGGGTAGCCCGAGCCGTTGATCTTTTCGTGATGGGCGCGGGCGATGTCCGGGACTCTTTTGAGTTCTTTGGTCCAGGGAATTTGGGTGAGGAAATTGTAAGTGTGGATGACGTGCGATTCGATCTCGGAGCGCTCGCTGGCGTCGAGGCTGCCCTTGGGAATGGAAAGCAGGCGGGCCTCGGAGGCATCGAGGTAAGGGCGCTCGATGCCGCGCGGGTCGATGAAAGATTGCTGCGCGATTTCGCGCAACTTGCGGAACTGGTCGTGTTCGAGCAGGGTGGGCTCGTTGGCCTCGACGATGAATTCGAGATATTCCTCCAGGCGCTTGAGGCGCTGATCGAAATCTTCGCCGAGCCGGGCGATTTCGGAGAGCGCGTCGCCGCGATCGCGTTCGAGAAACACCTGCAGCTTGCGGCGCACCGTGCCGGCTTCGATTTCTTTGCGGATGTAATCGAAGCGCTGGCGGACGATATCGAGCTGCAGTGGGTAAAGTTTTTTGGCTTTGACCAGGACTTCCTCGCGCACGCCGACCTTGCCGAAATCGTGGAGCAGCGCGGCGTAGCGAATTTCCTTCATCTGCTCGGCATCGAAATGGGCGGCGGCGTAGGGGCCGGTGGCGGCGGCGTCCACAATTTCGGCGAGGCCCTGGGTGTAAGAGGCCACGCGCAGGGAATGGCCGGAGGTGGTGGGGTCGCGTTGCTCGATGGCCGTGACCGCAGCGCTGACGAAGCCTTCGAAGAGAGCCTCGATTTCGTTGTAGAGCTTGCGATTTTCGTAGGCCACGGCGGCTTGCGAAGCGAGCGATAGCGCCAGGCGGACGGCGCGCTCGCGGAAGGGCTGCACTCGCTTGGCCACGTCAGCGGCGGTGAGCAGGCGCGCGGCGCGATTTCGTTTGCAATTGATGATTTGCAGAACGCCGAGAACTTCGCCTTTTGGATTGCGCATGGGCAAGGTGAGCAGAGAGCGCGTGCGATAGCCGGAATCGCGGTCGTAACGATCGTTGAAGCGGAAGGGAAGCTTGCGGGGAATTTTGTACACGTTGGCGAAATTCAAAACCTTTCCGTGCAATGCCGTGTAGCCGGCCATGGAATCTTCCGCGAGGGGGAGCACGAATTCCTGATAGGGGAAGGCGAAACTGTCGTTTTGGGTCAGCATGAAGCGCAGGTGGCGGCGGCCTTCGGCGTCTTCTTCGACGAGATAGAGCGAGCCGGCGTCGGCGCTGGTGATTTCGCGGGTCATGGAAAGGATCAGGGAGAGAAGGGCGTTGGTATTGCGTTGCGAAGAGAGCGCGATGCCGATTTCGTTCAGATCTTCGCGTTCGCGCTCGGCGATTTTCAGGGCGCGGCGTGCGGCGCGTTCGCGTTCGGTGAGGGCGATGTTCTGGAAGGCGGCGTCGAGCGTTTTTTCCACCATGTGTTGCGGAGCGCGCGAAGGAAGGAAAGCGAAGGCGGAAGGTTGTTTGCCGGACCGGCGAGAGGCAGGCGGCTTGGAATGCACGCCGTTGACGGACGGAACTACGCCGATAACTCGCAAGGCATGTTCCGCATGGTTAATTTTGGGAGGCAAAAGCAGGACGCCGGATTTCATGTCCGCCAGGCAGACGGAGGGCGCGCCGTTTTGCGCGGGCTTGCGTGAGGATCGCGCGCTCGATGGTTTGGTGGGCGAAACGGGGCGCAAATCATAGCGCGAACGCAGCGGAGCTACGAGTTTCGCGGCCGCCGAACCTTCGAGATACCAAATTTGCTTGCGCCCGGACATGCGGTTCCTGGATGCGAAGGGTGCGCACTAGTATAGCGGAAGCGGGCACCGGCGGGACAGCCGCGCGAAATTTGGCGGGCCTGGGCGGCTAAAATTCCCCGAGCGGGCAGCGCGAGGATGCGGTTGTGTTCGCGCCTTGAATCGGAGGCACCCGTTTGTTAGCCTTGCGCGGACCTCGATAAGCAGGACTGCGCGAAACGCTGGAATTCACGGCCAAAATGCCCAAACGCAGCAGCGAGACAAGCTCGGGATTCCTTCGAGAATGGTGGGGGCACAAGGGCTCGCTCGGAATCAGCGCGGCGGTGACGCTGGTGGCGCTCGGGATTTACGTGGCCACATTCCTCGGCGAACGCCCCATGCCGGTTTTCGATTTCGTCTCCAAACTGGAACTAAGCACGCTGGACCTTCGCTTTCAGTACCGCGGGCGTGTGCAGCCGGATCCGCGAATCTTGATCGTGGATATCGATCAGCAGTCTCAAGAGGCGCTCGGCCACTGGCCTTTTCCGCGAATTTATTTTGCGCGTTTGGTGGATGCGTTGCGCGAGGACGGCGCTCGGGTGGTCGCGTTCGATATTACTTTCAGCCAGGCCGATGAGACGGCGCGGCCGTTGCAAGATCTTTCAGCGAGCCTGGCGGAACGAAAAAAGAAGGGACAAGCGACGAATGCAGAGGTGCAATCGGAGATCGACCGCAAGGAAAAACAGTACAACTACGACCAGCAATTTGCGGACACGATCCAGCGCTTTGGAAGCGTGGTGCTGGGTAATTATTTTCTCTACACCACGACCGACCTTCAGGGAGTTTCGAGCGGGACGCTTGATCGTTATGCGAACTTGATCGCATTGTTTCCGTTTCCGCAGGTTCGAGCATTGCCGTCCGCGCCCGGGGACGCCGGCCGCATTCATTTGATCGACAAGTACGAGACCCTCAATCTCGTTCCGCGGGGGGCGGAAGCGAACGCCGAGCTTCTGACCGGTGCGGTTGCGTCGGAAAAAGGCGGCTGCGGTTTCTTCAACGTTTTTGTGGATGCGGACACGGTGGTGCGCCAGATGCCGCTCGCAATCCCATATGGGCGCGATGCGGACCGCGCGAATTGGGACATTTACCCTTCCCTCGATGTGCAGATTCTGCGGCTATACCTGGGCCTTACAAACGAGCAAACGGCGCTGAATTACGGTGACGGGGGAGTGGCAAGCGTCGAATTCGGGCCCAAGCTTGTGGTTCATCCGGACCTGGTGAGCCGCGTGTTGGTGAATTACCACGGGCCGGCGCGAACCTACCCGTACGTGTCGTTCGCCGATGCGGCCGAGAAGAAATTCGCGCCGGGAACTTTCAAGGACAAAATCGTGCTGGTCGGCGCTTCGGCGACGGGAATCGGGGATTTAAGAGCCACGCCGTTCGGGGCGCTCGATTTTCCGGGCGTCGAAATCCACGCAAATCTGATCGACAACATCCTGAACCAACAATTCCTGAAACGCGGCGCGCCAGAGGCGCTCACCGATATCGGATTCATACTCGTGTTTGGGATTCCGCTGGGAATCTGGCTGGCGGTGGTGCAGCCACGCTGGATGCCGCTGAGCCTGGTGCTGCTGTTTCCTTTCGCCGGGATCGTTTACTGGGCATTCTTGAACGGATGGTTGCTGAACTTCATTGTGCCCGCGCTGTTTACGCTGATTCCGAACGTCAGCCTGGTAGCGCTCTATCGCGTGCTCATTGAGGAGCAGGAAAAGCGCAAGGTGCGCGGCGCGTTCCAGCAATACGTCAGCCCGGAAGTGATTCGGCGGTTGCTGAGCGATCCCGAGCGGGTGAAGCCGCGCAAGACGGAAGTGACCGTGCTGTTCAGCGATATTCGCGGCTTCACCACGATTTCAGAAACTCTCGACGCGCAGGAACTAGCCGGATTGCTGAACGGCTATCTGACGGAGATGACCCGAATCATCTTTCGCAATCAAGGCACGCTCGACAAGTACATCGGAGACGCGGTGATGGCCATCTGGGGCGCGCCGTTTGACGAGCCGGAGCACGCCGAGCGCTGCGTCAACGCCGCGCTCAATATGCTCGCGCGGCTTGCCGAGTTGCAGGAAGACTGGCGGGCGCACGGGAAACCGGTGCTCGAAATCGGCATCGGCATCAACACGGGCATTGCCTCCGTCGGGAACATGGGCTCGACGCTGCGTTATGGATATACGGCGATGGGCGACGCGGTGAACCTGTCTTCGCGGCTGGAGGGCCTGAACAAAGAGTACGGGACGCGGATACTAATCAGCGAGTCCACACACAGGGAATTAACCGAGGGACGTTTCGCGGTTCGCGAAATCGATTTTATCCGAGTGAAAGGGAAACAGCAGCCGGTGACGATTTTCGAAGTGCTGAGCGCGCCGCGTGAGGGCCAGAACGCGAAGGAATTGACCGAGGTATTTGAGCGCGGGCGTAATGCGTACAAGGGCCGCGACTGGCGTAGTGCAAAAGCCGCGTTTGAAGAAGTGCTGCAGCGCTGGCCCAACGACGGCCCGTCGCGCGTTTTTCTGGCGCGCTGCGAAGAATATTTGCTCGAAGAGCCGGCCGCCGATTGGGACGGCGTGTACGAGATGAAACACAAGTAACGCGCGGCGAGCGGCTGCGATTATTCGTCGAGGCGAACGACGAAAGTGGTAGTCAACTGTTCGTTCGCGCGCAATTGCGAGGCGAACTGGCTCGCAGCATCTTCGGTGGGCAATCGCCCGACGCGCACGCGATAAAATGTGCCGGTGGGCGAATCGTAGATGGCGATGGTGACGGGCGAATAGCGCGTGGCCAAATCCGCTTTCAGCCGTTCGGCATTTTCCTGCGTCCGAAATGCGCCCACCTGCACGCCAAAGAAGCCAACCTGCGGATTCGGTCCCGAAAGTATTTCAAGCCGGACGGGAGCTGTTCCGGTGCCGACCATCTCGATGGCCTGGGCGGCGGAAAGCGAAAGATCGATGATGCGATCGGCGACAAAGGGCCCGCGATCGTTGATGCGCACCTGGGTCTGCTTGCCGTTGCGCATGTTTGTGACGCGGACCACGGCGCCAAACGGCAGCGTGCGATGCGCCGCGGTGAACAGGTGCATATCGTAGATTTCGCCGTTCGAAGTGCGCCGGCCGTTGAACGGGACGCCATACCAGGAGGCCACCCCTTCTTCGACATATTCGCCAGGCACGGCGGGCCGCCGTTCGATTGGCGGGGGCGCGCCCGATGGCCGCGACGTCACCGGTGGTTCCGGAGACGGCTGCGAGGGGGGAGTTTGCGCGGGCGGACGCGCGGCGGGATGATGCGCGCATCCCGCGGGGACGAGCGAAAACGAAACGAGCAACAAGAAAGCTGCGCATCCAGGCGGAACCGGCCGGCGAAAAAAAATCGGTGCTGATTGCGATCGGAATTTTACCGGCTGGATGACGGGCCTCACGCAGTATCCCGACTCACTGGTTTTGACCCATCTTATGTATTATAGGAACGCATCCACATTCTCGCAAGGAAGCCTATTGGCACTCTCCCCGCGACTTCGTTACAAACTCGACCGCATCCGGGCACAATTCAGCGGCGCTTTCGCGGGCGGCGAGCGCGAACCGCCGCGCCCGAAGCTTTGCCCTTCGTGCGGGACGCTGGTGGGCGCGAGCGCCACGAAATGCCATCAATGCGGCGCGAGCATGAACTTCGGAATGGCGGCGGCGAGCCGTTCGCTCGGCCGGCTGCTGCCGACCACTTCGCCCGTGACCTACGCAATCCTCAGCTTGAGTTGTCTGCTCTACGGCGCGAGCCTGCTAGCCACAATTCGCGGCAGCGGCTTCCAGGCGCCCGCGGGTGGCGGCTTTTCCGCGCTGTTCGGACTGGGAGGAATCGACGGCAGGGTGCTGCAAAGATTCGGCGCTTCGCTTCCGCTCTTTGTCAATCTTCGTGAACCCTGGCGATTTGTGATGGCTGTTTTTCTGCACGGCAGCTTGATGCACATCGGATTCAACATGTGGGTGCTGATGGACATCGGGCCGCAGATCGAAGAGCTATATGGCTCCGCGCGATATCTTTTTATTTATGTGACGACCGGGATCTGCGGCTACGTGCTCAGCAGCTTCTTTGGACATTTTAGCGTCGGGGGTTCCGGAGCTTTACTCGGGCTGATTGGTGTGCTTCTGGCGCTCACCATGGGGCGAAGGAGCGCGTCCATGCAAATGCTGCGCAGCCAGCTCATCAAATGGCTCATCTACATCGGCATCATGGGATTCATATTTTCGGGAATAGATAATTTGGCGCACCTCGGCGGATTTCTGAGCGGATTCGGGCTGGGAAAGCTGATGCTGGATCGCCCGCCGATGTCTCCGCAGGAGCGAACGCGAGCGGATTTGCTGGGGTGGACGACGGCGATCGTGGTAGCGGCGAGCCTGGGAACGATGGCGTTTAACTTATTTCACCCGGGATAGAGAAAGCACTCAGGGCGGGCCTCCGATTTATCCTCCACCGGCGTGAAGCCTGCGCGACACCACGATGCTGTAATGCAGTCCTGAAATACACACGAACACCGCCACGCAGTATGCGCAAACCGTTCTGAGTACCAAAAGAACGTGGTTATCGTAAATCGCGAGCAGGAGAACCAGAAAAATCAGCGAGAGTTCAAAAAATGTCGTGGCCTTGCCGTAAATGCTCGGCGGCAGGGAAATGTAGCCGACGGTGACGAGAATCACGGCGCTGGCGACCAGAAGCGATACGTCACGCCCTAAAACAAGAATCGCAAGCCACCAGGCGATCTTTCCGTGCAGCGCCAAAACCAGATAGGAAGAGGAAACGAGAAGCTTGTCGGCGATGGGATCGAGATAGGCGCCGAGCGGCGTTTTCTGATTTAGCCCACGCGCGAGCAGGCCATCGAGCCCGTCGGTCAAGCCCGCCAGAATCAGAATCCCCAGGGCCCATTCGTAGCGCTCGTAATGAATGGTGATGATGAAGACCGGAAGGAACGCGAGCCGGAGGAAGGTGAGCTGGTTGGGGACGGTGAGGACTCGGCTGTTCATGAATGGATTCGATTAGCGAGACGCGATATCAGCTCAGGCAAATTGCGCCAGATAATCTCCCAGCGAGCGCCCCGTTTTCCGCTCGAACACTTCCGCGAGTGATGGAATGGAACCACGCGCCTCGTCGAGAGCGATACGCTCGATGCGCAGCATGGGGAAAAAGAGCGTCGGCAAACCCATGCGATCGCCGTCTGGATGGATCACCTGCCTGACGAAATCGTCGAATGAGCTGAGGTCGATGCCGCGCAGAGTGACTCCCGAGTGCGAGATATCGACCAATTCACCCCAAAGCTTTTCCTTGGGCGCCTGCAGGCTGATTACGACGATCGAATGCGGCTCCATTGCCTCTCCTGGGAAACGCCGTTCCAGTAATGTTATCGCAGCTTGCTGCCGAAGCGCACTCCGCGTTGCGCGCAAGAGTTATCTTTCGCTCGGGAAAGCGAGCGTCAGCTGGACATCGGTTTCAGGTCCGGCGCGATGCGCAGCTTCGGTTCGGTAGCCTTCTGCACAGCTTCCGGCGTGACGCCGGGAGCGACTTCGCGCAAAACGAGTCCCTGCGGTGTGACTTCGATGACGCCGAGTTCGGTGACGATGAGATCCACGACGCAGACGCCCGTGAGTGGCAGGCTGCACGCTTTCACGATTTTCGGCTCGCCTTCTTTGGTGGTGTGCTCCATGGCGATAATCACGCGCTTGGCGCCGGCCACCAGGTCCATCGCGCCGCCCATGCCTTTCAGCATTTTGCCGGGGATGGCCCAATTGGCGAGGTTGCCCTTCGCGTCCACTTGCAGCGCGCCGAGAACGGTGACGTTGACTCGCCCGCTGCGAATCATGCCGAAGGAATCCGCGCTCGAAAAATAAGAGCTGCCCGGAATTTCCGTGATGGTTTCCTTGCCCGCGTTGATCAGGTCGGGGTCTTCTTCGCCGGCGTAGGGATAAGGGCCGATGCCGAGCATGCCGTTTTCGGATTGCAAAACGACTTCGATGCCCGGCGGCAGGTAATTCGGGATCAGCGTGGGCAAGCCGATGCCAAGATTCACGTAGAAGCCGTCGCGCAATTCGCGGGCGACGCGGCGCGCGATGATTTCGCGCTTTTCCATTTCCGGCGGCATTCGTTCCTCCAGCGAGCGATGGCTTCTCGACGCGCTTAACGCTTGCGCACGGTGCGGCGCTCGATGCGTTTCGCGTAATTCGCGCCTTGGAATATCGCATCCACAAAGATTCCGGGCGTGTGCACGCAATCGGGATCCAGGCTGCCGAGATCGACGATTTCCTCGACTTCAGCGATCACGTAATCGGCGGCGGTGGCCATCACCGAGTTGTAATTGCGGGCCGTCTTGCGGTAAACGAGATTGCCCCAGCGATCGCCCTTCCAGGCCTTGATGAAAGCAAAATCGCCGCGCAGCGCGGTGACCATTACGTGCGGGCGGCCGTTGAACTCGCGCACTTCTTTTCCTTCCGCGGCGAGCGTGCCGCAACCAGTGGGCGTGAAAAACGCGGGGATGCCCGCACCGCCGCAACGAATGCGCTCGGCCAGCGTTCCCTGGGGATTCAGCTCGACTTCGATCTCTTTTTTCAGGGCCAGCTGTTCGAAGGTTTTGTTCTCGCCCACGTAGCTCGCGATCATTTTCTTCACTTGCTTGTTCTGCAGCAGGATGCCGATGCCAAAATCGTCGATGCCCGCATTATTCGACACGAGCGTGAGATTTTGTGTGCCCTGGGCGCGCAGCGCGGCAATCAGATTTTCGGGTATGCCGCAAAGGCCGAAGCCGCCGAGCAGAATTGTGGCTCCCTCCTGGATGCGGGCGATGGCGGTAGCGGCGTTGGCTACGCGCTTATCCATGCGTGTCTCCTCGAATCATTTGTGCATTTGGCGAGGCATCGGAACTGTTGCCTACGGAGTTTACTGCAAGTCAGCGGGAATTTTGTAGGGGTCATTCGGCATGGGGAATGCCGAGGTCTTTGCTGCGGCGGCTGACGCCCGTGCGGGCGGCGTCTTTGAGCAGCCTGATGCGCGCCGCCACGGCCGCGGCAGCAGCATCGGCGGAGGCGGCGTGCTCAATTTCAGCCATGAGTGCGGAGCCGACTACCGCTGCATCGGCGATGCCTCCGAGGACGGTGACGTGCGTGGGCAGCGAAATTCCAAAACCGACGGCGATGGGCAGAGATGTAAATTTGCGCGCACGGCGCGCGAGCGCGGGCAATTCTTCCGGGAGGGATTCGCGCGCTCCGGTGACGCCGGTTCGCGAGATGAGGTAAAGGAAGCCGGTCGAAGCGGCTGCAATTTGGGCCAGCCGCGCGTCGGTGGATGTTGGGGCGCCAAGAAAAATCGTGTCGAGATCATGGGCGTGCATGGCGGCGCGATATTGGCCGGCTTCTTCGGGCGTGAGGTCGGTGGCGAGAACGGCGTCCGCGCCGCGCTCGGCGGCTGCTCGGGCGAATTGCTCGAGGCCCATTTGCAAGATGGGATTGAAATAACTGAAAAGCACGAGCGGAACGTCGCTATGCGCGCGAACGCGGCCGACGAGGTCGAGCACGCCGGCCAGAGTGGTTCCGCTACGTAGCGCGCGTTCGCTCGCGCGCTGAATGGTGGGGCCGTCGGCGACAGGATCGCTGAAGGGGACACCGAGTTCGATGATGTCCGCGCCGGCTTCGGCTGCAGCGAGAACGATTTTCTCGCTGGCCTCGAGCGAGGGATCGCCCGCGGTGATATAGGCGACGAGTCCGAGCTCGCCCGCTTCGGCCAGCGCGCGGAATTTTCGTTCAATTCTTCGCGCCGGTTTGGCGCCGGGCCCGGCCGAAGCGGCACGCGATGCGGCGGCGGATTGAGAAATGGCGTCTTCAGACATAGCGAGCGAGGATTTCCATATCTTTGTCGCCGCGGCCGGACAGATTCAGGATCACGATTTCGTTTGCTTTCATTTGCGGCGCGCGGCGTATGAGTTCGGCCAGGGCGTGCGCGGATTCGAGCGCGGGAATAATTCCCTCGACGCGCGCGAGCGTACGCGCGGCTTGGACGGCTTCTTCGTCGCTCACGGCCGTGTATTCGGCGCGGCCTTCGGCGGCGAGCCAGGCATGCTCCGGGCCGACCGCGGGATAATCGAGGCCGGCAGAAACGGAATGCGTGGCGGCGATTTGTCCGTCTTGCGTTTGCAAAATGTAGGTGTAGGTGCCCTGCAGAACGCCGGGACGCGCGCCGGTGAAGCCCTCCGCAGCAGCGAGACGCGCGGCATGTTCGCCAATAGATTTCCCTCGGCCGCCCGCTTCGACGCCGAGCATTTTCACGCGCGCGTCGCCAAGAAAAGCGTGGAAGAGGCCGATGGCGTTCGAGCCGCCGCCCACGCAGGCGATGAGTTGATCGGGCAAGCGTCCTTCGGCCGCGAGAATCTGCGCGCGGGCTTCTTCCCCGATAATTTTCTGGAAATCGCGCACGATTTGCGGATAAGGATGCGCGCCGAGCACGGAGCCGAGCAGATAGTGCGAGGTACGCACGTTGGTCACCCAATCGCGCATGGCTTCGTTGATGGCGTCCTTGAGCGTGCGGCTGCCGGAATCGACGCCGACGACTTCCGCCCCGAGCAAGCGCATGCGAAAAACATTCAGGCGCTGGCGTTCCATGTCCTCGGTGCCCATGTAAACAGTGCAGGAGAGGTCGAGGCGAGCGGCCACGGTTGCAGACGCGACGCCGTGCTGGCCCGCGCCGGTTTCGGCGATGATTCGCTTTTTGCCCATGCGCGCGGCGAGCAAACCCTGGCCGAGCGCGTTGTTGATTTTGTGCGCGCCGGTGTGCAGCAGGTCTTCGCGCTTGAGGTAGATGCGCGGGCCGGCGAGGATTTCGGTCAGGTGCGATGCGAATTGCAGCGGGGTGGGCCGGCCGGCGAAATTGCGGAGCAGATCGTCGAGTTCTTCTTGGAAGCTTTGATCAGCGCGGGCTTCGGCATAGGCGCGCTCGAGCTCTTCGAGAGGCGCGACCAGCGTTTCCGGGACGTAGCGCCCGCCGAATGCGCCGTAGCGTCCGCGCGCGTCCGGGACAGGTTGAGCGGCTGCGCTCATCGCTTTTTCCTTCGTGCCACGCGCACCGCCTGCATGAAGCTTGCGATCAGCGCCGGATCTTTTTTGCCGGGTTTTTCTTCGACGCCGCTGCAAACATCCACGGCATAGGGCCGTGCCACGCGGATGGCTTCGCCGATGTTCTCCGGCGTAAGGCCGCCGGCCAGAAAAATGTGCCCGGCGCGATTGGCGCGGCGCGCGACCGCCCAATTGAAGGATTTGCCCGTCCCTCCGCGTCGTGAGGGGTGAAAGCCGTCGAGCAAAAATGCACGAGGAGGCCTAAATCGACGAAGCTGTGACGCGCGAAATGAAGCGCGGACGCGAATGGCTTTAATTACCGGCAGCGCACGCCTCAGCCGCGAAACTGTCGCGGGCGATTCCTCGCCGTGCAACTGAAGATATTTGAGCCCGACGCGCTGAGCGATCGCCAGCACATTGTCCACAGACTCGTTCACGAAGACCCCCACGAACACGGCTCCCTTTGGCAATCGGCGTACGATGTGGCCCGCCGCTGCCGGCGTGATGTAACGCGGGCTGCGCGGATAAAAATTAAAGCCCAGAAAATCCGCACCAGCCTCGACCGCGTGCCGCGCGTCCTTCAGATTCGTGATGCCGCAAATTTTCACTTTTACCATCCAGGGCCGCCGCTCATAGAGTCGCACGCCCCGCGCCGGAAGGATCGAGTAGAGCCCGCAAGGCGACGGCAGGTTCGGCCTGCTGCATCAGATGGTCGCCGATCAGAAACGCGTTAAACCCGGCGTGGCGCAATCGAACGAGGTCATCCTGGGTGCGCAGGCCGGACTCGCTGACAGCAATGCAATCATCGGGGATCGCCTCGATGAGTTCGAGCGAGGTTTCGAGATGCACGCTCAAATCCCGCAAATCGCGGTTGTTGACGCCGATGATGCGCGCACCCGCTGCGAGCACGCGCTCGAGCTCCCCCCGCGAATGGACTTCGACGAGCGGTTCCATTTTGAGCGAACGCCCCAGGGAAAGAAGACCGCAAAGAAGTTCGTCGCCGAGGATCGCGGCGATAAGCAGAAAGGAATCGGCGCCGGCCGCGCGCGTCTCCCATACCTGCCAGGGGTCGATGATGAAATCCTTGCGCAAGATCGGGATGGTGGTCACGCGGCTGGCCTCTTTCAAATCCGCCAGGGAACCAGAGAAGAAATCCTCTTCGGTGAGAACCGAAAGCGCAGCGGCACCCGCCTGTTCGAAGCCTGCGGCCAATGCCGCGGGAGCGAACTCAGCGCGCAGCAGTCCCCGCGAGGGAGAGGCTTTTTTCAATTCCGAGATGATGTTAATTCCCGGGCGGCTGAGCGACGCGGGGAAATCGCGCGGCGGCGGCGCTTTTCTTTCGACCGCTATTTTAAGCGCGACCTCGGGCAACACGCGTTTGCGGTGCGCCACGGATTCGCGGCGTGCAGCGACGATTCGATCCAGAACGTTTTTCGAGCGCGCGCCTGTTTCCATGGCGAAGGTCCGTAAACTCGGTGTGGCAGGGCACACCTTCGGGTGGGTCCCGAAGGCAAAATCGCTGTG